>Ga0126342_10004636_pt1 | contig 23603 bp, 22 predicted proteins | sample Cyp1metagenome_FD_92528 | JGI IMG/M metagenome (GOLD analysis project Ga0126342, IMG submission 92528) | Coral microbial communities from Lord Howe Island, Old Settlement Bay, Australia - Cyphastrea 1 metagenome | ecosystem: Host-associated > Invertebrates > Cnidaria > Coral ...
GATGCCTCTATATTTATGGGATATAGATGATTTTCCCATTAATGCCTCTATATTTATGGGATATAGATGATTTTCCCATTAATGCCTCTATATTTAAGGGATATGGATGATTTTCCCATTAATGCCTCTATATTTATGGGATATAGATGATTTTCCCATTAATGCCTCTATATTTGTGGGATATAGATGATTTTCCAATGCCTCTATATTTATGGGATATAAATGATTTTCCCATTAATGCCTCTATATTTATGGGATATAGATGATTTTCCCATTAATGCCTATATTTATGGGGTATAGATGATTTTCCCATTGATGCCTCTATATTTATGGGATATAGGTGATTTTCCCATTAATGCCTCTATATTTATGGGATATAGATGATTTTCCCATTAATGCCTCTATATTTATGGGATATAGATGATTTTCCCATTGATGCCTCTATATTTGTGGGATATAGATGATTTTCCAATGCCTCTATATTTATGGGATATAGATGATTTTCCCATTAATGCCTCTATATTTATGGGATATAGATGATTTTCCCATTGATGCCTCTATATTTATGGGGTATAGATGATTTTCCCATTGATGCCTCTATATTTATGGGATATAGATGATTTTCCCATTAATGCCTCTATATTTATGGGATATAGATGATTTTCCCATTAATGCCTCTATATTTATAGGATATAGATGATTTTCCAATGCCTCTATATTTATGGGATATACATGATTTTCCCATTAATGCCTCTATATTTATGGGATATAGGTGATTTTCCCATTAATGCCTCTATATTTATGGGATATAGATGATTTTCCCATTAATGCCTCTATATTTATGGGATGTAGATGATTTTCCCATTAATGCCTCTATATTTATGGGATATAGATGATTTTCCCATTAATGCCTCTCTATTTATGGGATATCGATGATTTTCCCATTAATGCCTCTATATTTATGGGATATAGATGATTTTCCCATTAATGCCTCTATATTTATGGGATATAGGTGATTTTCCCATTGATGCCTCTATATTTATGGGATATAGATGATTTTCCCATTAATGCCTCTATATTTATGGGATATAGATGATTTTCCCATTATAATGCCTCTATATTTATGGGATATAGATGATTTTCCCATTAATGCCTCTATATTTATTGGGATATAGATGATTTAAAAACAATGTTGTTCTCAGATTTTCCCCCATATTTTTTTTAAATGCATTTCACATATTTCAGTGGAGATGTCTCCAGCCATGTTTAATGACACCCCTTCGGAAATTTTAAGGCTCGAAGAAATCCCTGGCCTGGTACCGGGATGAAAGCATTCGTAGTTTTGAATGGCCCCAAAGTATGAGGAATTCATAGGAAAATCATCTATAAATCATAAGAATATTGCGGATATAGTGGGAATAGAATGGTAATATAATGGGAGTATAATCAGTATAGTGGGAATATCATGGTAGAATTGGAATATCATGGGAATACCAGGGATATACCCTCTGGTCATTTGTTACATAATTATGGTTTAAATCATCATGAAAACATAGGTAAATGATCAAACTTTGCATGGCCATGGCTTCCATAGCAAATTGTGTATTTTCCAATTCGTATACATCCATATACAAGCAAGTACTACTTGTAACCACGGTGGTTGACGGCTGACGTGTCATGGGATGTTCATTTTCTCGCTGCAAAACTGCCCAAATTTGGCTCCTCAGAAACCCAGAGATGGAAATGATCTATGCAAAAAATGGGGCCCCACACCATACGTGTCGGGATCTTGATTGATGTGATGACCCTCTGATCAATTTTAGCATGAGCCATTGATGATTTAGACACGAATTGTGGCGAAAAAAGTCAAGTCAAGGACTTTCTACAACTAACTCATACACGGATGGTTGAAACACTACAGAAGTTGCTTGACTCTATCCTAAAGGCATCCAAAACCATGCTGATCTCCGCAAATTTCAGATGAGTCAAGGGATCACAGTTTATCAACGATTTCTACGTGCCATCTTCGACTTAGTGCCGTGGGCCGCCGAATGGTGGCTTCCCACGCAATGCCCAAATCTTCCATACCACCTGGAGCGAGTCATGAAGATGCAGTGACATGCTTACAGAAGGCCCCTGTGGAAAAAAACACCGGGGGCATTGGGCGATTCCAGAGGCTGAATTTCATGAGCTCACTTGGGCCAAAAAATAAACACCACTGTCAATGGATTATTCTAAGGCTTTGCAAGGGTTTACCTCATTGATGGGGGAGATTATGATAACCCCAACCTTGGGAGACCTATTCACCAAGCAGTATTTCATGGGAAAGACGGCGCCATTGGGGAGCCCGCTGGGTCAAGTTTTGAGAGCCCATCGAAAAACCAGGAACTGGGTCACGATTTTTCATTTTTTTGGGCATTGAAGCATCCAGTTTTCCGAACTGTGAAAAGTCTCCGAACTGGAACTGGGAACAGTCTTCCGAAAAACTGCGAAATACCCAAATCTTTTCCTAGCCATCCAAGTTGTTTTTTTCTCCTTTTTTACTTGCACCATCAGTTTTTTCCCGCCCCCCAGTGCTGCCACGGGGAAGGTTTTTGCCAAACACAGCTCCGGCTTTGGCACGGATAGTACCGAAGAGAACATCGACCGTGCGAACCTGCAGCCCCTTGCGTGGAGATGGGATCCATCATTCTTTGCAGGGTATATCATGGTATATCTGTTTCTGTAGCTATAGAATATAGAAGCACTTTTTTTTGATCGGTAATATTACGGCCAGACCCTGCGTGTTGCCCGCAGGTTGAAACTGGGTGGCGGATTTTGATCCCTGGATGAAGGTAAGTTCATATTAATAATCCATGCCTTACACTGTTCAAAGGGGGTGGCGGATTTTGATTCCTTAAGATAAGTTGATGTTCATCATATTGTTCTCAGGGGGTGGCGGATTTCAATCCCTTATGAAGATAAGCTCATGTTAATAACCCATGGATCATATTGTTCAGAGAGGTTGCGGCGGCCTGATTCCTTACGCTGATAAGTTGATGTTAATAACTCATTCATTATATTGTTCAGAGGGGGTGGCGGATTTCGATTCCTCTTAAAGATAAGTTGAGGCTGGTAACTCATTCAACATATTGTTCAAAGGGGGTGGCGGATTGTGATCCCTTATGAAGATAAGCTCATGTTCATAATCCATGGATCATGTTGTTCACAGTGGGGGGTGGGGTTTATGTCTGGGCAACACGCGGGGTCTGTGGGTAATATAACTACATCTATGCTACATGATGTTATTATGATAGTTATTTACACTACAATACAACATGATATAGTATATATGATAGAAGATCATATCACATCTTATCTTACCCTCTGGTAAATAGACATAGACCCTGAGAATCACCAATTTGTAACGGAAACTAATCTTCCAACCCCTATCTGGCAGGGTCTATGTTGATTTACTGGAGAGTATCTACAAAATCTATAAAAGGACAACATGCCAATTCCAGAATCTCACCCTCCAAGCTCGCCCATCGGCCCTTCTGCTCCAAGCAAGGTATGGCGAGGTCACCTACGGCGGCATGGAGCGGCTCTACGAAGCCTTGGAACTGAAGAAGGAGGACGTCTTCTACGACCTGGGCTGTGGCGTGGGGAAGCGCCCTGCTGCGATTAGGAGGGATGGTGGATCTTTGGGGATTCAATGGTGATTTAATGGGGATTTAATGGGATTTAATGGGATTTAATGGGATTTAATGCGATTCAATAGAGATTCAACACGGATTTAATGGTGATTTGATGGTGATTTAATGGTAGTTGAATGGGATAGCTGATGGTATTAACCAACTAGGTATGAAGAGATGTATGGGCATATACTATCAGATATACCCGAAATGGTAATTTGTTACGTTGCTATGGATATCACCACTTTTTAGAGGTAACAGTCATCCCATAAACCATCTGTTTCTATGGGCCGTTTTCCATAGCTATGTTCAATAACCAGAGTGTACAGGGGATTGTAAGCTACCAACATGATGTATATGGGCTTGAATAAGACGACCAAATGCCTATGATTTTAAATTGTGACCTAACTTAAGAATCATGCAAATATACTGGGATACCAATTTTTCATGGGATAACTTCTTTCAAAGGTGACACAGCAAGGGAGGTTTGAATCAAGGGTTAACTCTGGGCTGTAAGCTCTGACCTGCGGACACTGGGGAGATGTCCTGGGATCTGACTGGGGATCTGCCGGAATGCTAACCTTTTGTTTTTTTTTCCAATCCCTCAATCAACCCGACTTGGGGTTTTACCAAACGAAATGGCTATATATATACACATACACACTATATACATACATACATGCATGCATGCATACATACATACTTACATTACATTACATTAAATTACATTACATTACATTACACACATACATAGATGCATATGACCTACACACGTTCTGCCTTACAAACCAACATACACACGACAGCAATGGATACAACCCCGCCGTACATCCTACCCCCAGCTTGGCCAGGTCCAGGTCCGATGGGTGATTTTGTTTTCCGATTCGTGGGAGTTTGCTGGAGAAAATAGACAGAAATCCCAAAAAAACGATGCCTAGGTGGGTAAATCATCACTAAGATGCCTAGTAGGACTTTACCAACTTCGGAATCTCGGGGTTTGGACCAACTTTCTGTGGTGTTTCTCAAAGCAAAATCCTCCAGTTGTGCCACTATACTCCCCCCTAGTTGCTAGATGTTCGGTAGATGGTTCCATGAGAATCCCAGGATTTACTGCAGGATGGCTCCACCTGGGGCCTTCCAAAAAAAACCCCAGGGTTGATGATTAGTTCGAGGATTATACCCTCTGGTAATTTAACATAGCTATTGAAAATGGCCATTTATAGTGAGTTTTCCCATTAAAAATGGTGATTTTCCATAGTTATGTTAGTTTACCAGAGGGTATACTACCCTTCATATATTACGGATTAATTTTTAATCCAAGAATGGGGAATCCATGGGAATCCCGTTACCAACCAGGATTTCTCATGGAATGATAGAGGGATGGCTGTTTGACACGTCGCGTTAAGTGGTCGAGGTTAGTGCTCTACGTCGCCTTGAGGGGCACGGCCCAACGCTCTGTGGGGCTGGAGGCACGACGAAGGGGACAATTTCCCCAAGAAATTTGGAAAGCACACGTATTAATATAGGGCTTTCCATAGTCATGGGGGTACCCCAAATGGATGGTTTATTTAGTTTATGAAATCTGGAAAATCCTAGAAAAATAGATGACGATGACGGGTATCCTTCATGGATTGGAAACCTCCATATACAGGGTTTTTAAAACAGTTTAACCTTAGTGTTCGATAGCAGTTGAACCTTAATAAATGTACAACACCTCCATAATGGTTTAGTTTAACCTTAATTTGTATTGGTTTATGTATAGTTTAACATAGTAAACCAACACCTAATAGATATTTTATCGATTTAATAGATATTATTTTATACAATATTTACAGTACTAGAACCATCTACAAATCCAATACCATAAGCCACCCCAGTAATCATTTTGCGGCTCATGATCATGATAAAGCATCATCCCAAATGGACGTACCCAATTTCGTAAACCTCAATTGAGGATGATCTATTATTGGGTTTGCACCATGAATTACCCTCTGGTAAACTAACATAACGATGGAAAATCACCATTTATAGTGGATTTTCCCATGAAACATGGTGATTTCCCATAGTTATGTTAGTTTACCAGAGGGTACTATTTCCTGCTACTATTGATGACAATGCATCAAATTCAGAATTCAGAAACTGCACCATCCATGTTGACTGCCTGGCAGGGCTGACTATCGGTGCCAGGTTCAATTTCTCCACGTGAAGAAATTGCTTCGAGACAATCTCTGGATTTCCCTTTGGATAACTTTATGTTATAAATCCATTGATGCTGATTTTCCAAGAATCATAACTTATAGACTCATTGATGTTGGATTAGTTTTCAGGATCATACTTTGGATAATAAACAAATCCCCAGGGCCCCCCCAAAAAGAAGTCGCGCAGGTCGGACAGCGCCGTTTCCTGCTGGCTGAGCATGCTCGGAGCTCTTTGGAGGTTTGGAAACCCGATGGTTTCGGGGTTCGGGACGTCCCAGTTTCCGGGGAAACATGGTATTTGCATACATAGGAATATAGTGTTTGTAATAGATATTAAACTAAAAAATGTATTCTGAATCAATTCTTCCACTGTCTTGTGAGTCTTGTGCTTGTGATTAAGGAAATGAAGGAAATTAGCCATATGGTATACATGAATATGGTGGTTTCCTCAAATTGGGATCCAAGAAGACGCTGGGTCCATTTTCATCCCAGATGGTCGGCGAATTCCCAACAGCAGTGCCTCTTGGGTTTTTCAATCTCTGGGTTTGGCGGAATCTGCTGTCGGTTGTGCTCCGCACTGATAAGTCGGCTACAATCATGGGGCTGGCGCCGCGGAAACGGGACCGGCACTTTTTTTGCCGGTTTGATTTGTTTTCAGGACATGGAGTTTGGCCATTGTCTGGGAAGATTTTTTTTTTGGACATGTGAAGCTGCGACCAACAATAAGTTGGGGTTGATCTCAGTTGATCTCGTGATTCGGGGGGATTCGTTTGGGGGGATGTCAAGCCTGACGGGCGCAGGAACTCGAGGGCAAGCACCGGAAGAGCGACGAGAACAATGAGAAAGCGACGGAGTGCAGGTTTCAGCCGCTTGGCCAAAAGAACGCTTCGGACTGTTGAATGCTTTTGAAAAGATGATACGATCCTTTTTTTTTAAAAAAAATACATGTGATATATATATATATATATTTATAATATATATATATATAAAATATATATATAATATATATAATATATTAATTAGATACACATATTAAACAACATCGAGGGATGGGATAGGGACCATGACCCATGGGCAGCGTCTAGGGATCCTGGGCCAACAAAAATCCGCAGTGTGATGTTGGACAGTGGCCATTGGGATTCCAATTTTCTTCAATGTGGATGTGGGTCAAAATGGAAGACCATTAATGGGACCACAGATGTGAATGTCTAGTCTAGTTTAGTATTCACCATCCATAATTTTGGGGTACCTAATGACTTGACCCATACCCATGTTTCATCAAAGATGGTTCTTCATAGTAAATACCCTCTGGTAAACATACAAAAAACTATGGAAAATCACCAGAAAAACACAAAATTTTAAGGTAAATAATCAACTATAAATGACCATTATGTTAGTTTACCAGAGGGTAACAACATTGCAGACCAGTTGTAACCTGCAGATTTTGACGTTTCTCTGGTGAAGCCAACGCGATAAGTCACCTCCAACTTCAACAGAAATGGTTGGGATAAACTCTCCAAAATTCGAGGAATGGCTCAAAATGATACACACCTTATCGACCAGTGCCCAAATGGAGGTCCAGACGCAGCCCGAAAAAAAGAACAAGGAAACCAAAAAAACATCAAAAAACCATGGGTTCCTGTGCGTTTTGCCATGTTTCATCCTGGTTCCTGCGACGGAATCGAAAGCAGCGGGCCATTGAGGTTGGCCGACATCAGTAGGCGGGGGCCATTGGATTTACAACATCCGGTGGCGTTCACAATCACCAGATGCGATGGCTTGCATTCCCAGTTGGGCTTGGTCAAGAGTTGAATGATTCAGTTTTACTGGAGCGAATCGTGGGGATTTGGAGGGTGGAAATGATACATTTCCTGCAGCCAGGGTCATGGTCCCACCACTATGGAAGAGACCTTGCACTTGCAACATTTGAAAAGTCCCGAGGACAAGCAAAGGCTTCCCTAACGCTGCCGGGTTTTTTGAATTCCTGAACCATGAAGACTTGTCGCCTGCTTAGTTTATCTTGAATTTTGAGGCCTGCAACCCCCCAAACAGCTCAACATGGCCATACGATGTAATTACACAGCATTGTCTTCCATTTGGTTTTTGCTGTTTGATTTGTCCAATTTACGTTGTTGTACCGTGTCTTTGTTTTTTCTCAAGTATATCCTGATCTTCTAACTGCTGGCTGGCTAGAGTACATCTATTGTTGGGCTGCCGCAGGTACCGTTACCTGGACCCAACAGCCTCTTGGCAGTGCCAAAAGCAGGGAAAATGATGGGTGGAAAATGGGATGTATTGGTGGGGATATCAGGGGATATACAACTAGAAATGTTTTTTTTGGTCATATTTCATGGATATGAACGAGCAGACTTGCAGATCTGTCGCCAAACAACAAACATGGGGATATTTTGCCAACAAAACCACTCGAGATTTTCGCCAACATTGGTGCAAGTTGATAAGAATGCTTAGGGTGTCGACCAACATTTTTTTTTGATTTAGCGACCAATGCTTTCCTATTGGAATGAGCCACACGTTTTCTTTCTTGATTTATCCCTTCTGCCGGCTTCTCTCGTTTGTTTCGCAACTGTTTTGGGACATGGCTGTTGGGTTTGACCTTGCTGCTCGCATCCTTGGCCCCCTACAACCGCTGGTTCTTTTTTGTCGAATTCATCCAATGATCCATTACATCCAATTAGCCAAACATTCAACAGATTAAACCACCTTCAGCACTCCGGTCTCACCCGCTTGGTTTCTTCGTCCCTTTTTTGGTTGGGACGATCTCAGGTGGCAGTGCTCACCAACCTCTGCATGGACATGGGAGTGCAAAGTCGCACTCTCAATTGCCTCCTGCGCTGTCCTTGCTTCAGGCGGGGTGATCTTGGTTGGGCTGGCGATTTTTTTGACTTGGATGTTCGGCCACAGGATTGATGATATCGTTATACAATGTATTAAACATGAGATAAAGACAAGTAGTTAGGGTCAATCAAATACATAGATACATATTAGATCAATAAATGAGCGTACCGTATATTGTTATCATAATTCATATTTCATAATTATCATTTTGCAAATGTAATTGTAACCCACGCATGCTCCGTAGGACAACCCCATCACTCTGCCCGGTGAATATTGTCTTGACCCGGGGCCTTAACAGCCGGATCGTTTGGGCGACGATTCACAACAATTGGCCGGGTTTTCCAAAATTGAAACCGGAAACCATGGTTTCCCTAGTAAAAACCATGGTTTCCCTAGTAAAAACCATGGTTTCCCGAGTAAAAACCATAGTTTTTTTTTTTTTACCAATAGAATTGGGGATTTCCGGTAGATTTTTCCTCCAAGTCCGAGATTCACATCAGTAACCAAGAGTCGTGGCGACAAATGTCGCCATAGTTGAAGGGCTTTGACATGCCATGGGGGTGAAATCAACATGTCCACATTCTTTTTCAATTACTTTAAATAAACATATACATATAATATCAATACCTCCAACAAAAAATCCCTACAACATCTAACACGTTGACGTTTGGCACACAGCATTTTTTTGTGGGAGATGGTTGGGTATCTTGAATCATCTCCAAGCAGGTTTTTGATTTTGTAGAGGGACATTTTTGGGATCATTTTAGAGGACACCTTAAGCAATGTTTTTGATTTTGTAGTGTTTTGGGTTTTCAGGACATTAAGGCCATGCTTTAGATTTTGTGAGATGTTTTTGGTTTTGTAGAGGCCGTTTTGGTGTTTTCCAGAAATGTGTCTACAAAATCTGAAGCCGCAACCCCACCAGGTCAATTTTTGGGGGTATTCATATCATATAATGTATACTTTGTATGTATATACATGTATACATACATATATATATATACATACATGATATGTTGTTTTTTTCACAATTTCTTTAAGCTAGATTATACAGATATCCTTTTACACCACTATTTCACCCCGGCAAGTGACCCGGCGCCAACTCTCAACATCACAACGCGAGGCGCTTGGTGAGCATTACGCCACTACCCCACACCAGGCCGCTACAACACGATGGGGGGCCATGGCTTGTTGGTGATGGGGGATGCTTGACTGGTGCTGGTTGGTGGTTCGACACATTTGTCTGAAGAAATGGGATGATGATCCCAACTGACTAGTGTTTTGCAGATGGGTTGAAACCACCAACCAGTTGGGAAACAAACACCTGGGGTATGGCCGCCCCAATGTCCTATATAAAGAATTGGTCCCCATTTCATGGGGGAACCTGATGATAAACTTTGGGGGTAACCTATTGTCAACATATGGATGAAGATAGCCAGGGATTCGTTTGTTTACCCTGCAGTATTGGACCTGAAAGCCGCGATAGATTACCCAACAAGAATGCTTGTTGGATATGATCAACAAACAAAGGCATACCCTCTGGTTGTAGAAAATTATGGAACATTACTTCAAGAGGCAAATCATGTACCTTTATTACTATGATTTTTTCTCATCTACCAATATATCTACGATTTTTCGGATTTTCCATTAAGAAGTAGGATTCCCCGAGGCTAATCCAAAGGAATCCACAACTTTTCTGTGCAGAACGTGTTTCGAGGCAAAAAATGGCGGCAGAAAAGGTCTGACTTGTCACTTTCAACTCATTTGTTGGTTCCAATGTCCTGTTTTTTCATTCCTGACGATCATCACTGAACTGTCAATGTTGAACTCTTACAACCCGGGGGACCTTGGGATCTCGGATGTGCTTCCGTTGCTGCTTCCTCTCAACTCGAGCATGGCCTCTGACCCGGAGAATTGGTCCGTGGGTGAGGAAAGGCTTCCAACGAAGTTGGGGGCGGCCTCTGCGGAGCACGTGGAAAATCAACTCCTCAAAGGATTAGATGCCTGGATGTGCCCTTTTTTTTTCTATTGGTGATGTGGTAAACCCAATTCCATCAACAACTTACATATATATATATATATCTATAATTATATATATAGACTATCTACACCATTGGGGCCTGATGTTTTTTGTGTAAAGGACATCATGTTTTTTCTAAGCCATTGGGGATGGTGGTTTATTGTTGGGTTTTTTGTGCCACACGTTTGAAATCAGTAGGAACTCCACAGCGCAAATCCAAGGATGCCTCACTACTCCACGGAGTGTCTTTGACTGATTGCCTCAGTGGATGGGGCAAACATTTTGCAAACAGCTCAGCAAAGAGCATGTATGAGATCCAAAAACGAGACTACGGTCTGAGTTTCCAGGTCTCCAAGATTGACCATTTTCTGAGCCATGATTGGAAAACTTCTCGAAGAAGAAAGATTTCGGTCATGATCGTCTATTTCAATGCCCGTGCCGCAACATGTGCGGCCGCGCTCTGTGCTGTGTTTGTTGGTTTTTGCCGAGAAGCCCCTTGGCAGGACGTAGAAGCTGCGACGAACTACGATACTCGGAGTACAGATCTGACTTCCCTTTTGCCGCAAGCCACCTTTGTGTTTTTCCTCTGCTTTTGGCAGAGGCTCCGCGGCTTGTTCAGAAGGCCAAAGACCGCTTTCCTTGACAGGCTATGCATCGCGCAGCATGATCACGCACTGAAGACACAAGGAATCCTGGGCTTGGCTTCCTTTTTGGATCACTCGGAAGAGTTGACCATCCTATGGTCCTCGCGGTACTTCACCCGTCTTTGGTGCTGCTTCGAGGTTGCCGCTTTCCTGCGGGAAAGTCAAACAGCAAAGAATCGACAAGTGACCTTGTTGCCTGCAGCAACCGCTGAGGTCATGGTTTCACTGATCGCCGGTAATTTGTTTGCAGTTGCTTTCCGGCAAATTCAATTCTGGGCGGCATCAGAGGGCCTTTGGCCTCCACAACCAAGAACGCCTTCTGGTGTCTCCTACTTTGGTGTGGCTGCCATTGTTGCCTGTTGTTTTATACAGTACCTGCTCTTGGGCTTGTGGACGGAGATTCAGGATGTCAATAGGCAGCTGCGTGAGTTTAGTGTGAACGCTTCTGACTGTTTTTGCTGCGCGAACCATCACCGCCACCCGGAAACCGGGCGGACTTTGCTTTGTGACCGGGCACTGGTGTTTGATGCGTTGAAGACATGGTATGGGAAGGGGGAAGAGGAGGAGCATTTGGACAAGTTCGACCGGGAAGTTCAAACAGTCCTTCGCAAGCAGATCCAAGCCAAGCTTGCTACGAACATCATACTTCCCCATTCCACTTTGTTTTTAGTATTGTGTGGCACTTTATCCCCTTGGCTGTGCGACAGTGTGGTATGGATGAAGAATTTGTGGCTGCAAAGTACCGACCCAATGCTTAATTTCTGGAGATGTGTCGTGGCGGTCGCAAGATTTTATTTTATTCCTTTCATCATGAGCTCGTTCCAGGTGCTGATTGTAGTACAGGTGACGGTGAAGCTCGGTTTCTTGTTGATGGTGAGAGTGCGAAGACTCGTGGCTGCTGTTCTTGTGGGGAATCTGGCTACAGTGCTTGTGATGGCCATCAGCTGGGCTATTGAGAGATCGGCGAGCATGATGGGAGAAATGGGTTTATCTGATTTTTGGCCGTTTCTAGCCTTGGCATGGTTGCTCTTGTTGTGGATTCTCCTAATGTGTCTGCACTATTGTTGAATGAGTTGAATATTGGAATGTGCAGTGTGAATCATTGCTTGTTTCGCCTTTGCTTGGTGAAACCACTGTGTAAACGTTTCACCACTACTGCCAGGTGGGCGCTTGGTGAGCAGGAAAACGGCTCTTACTTTCTGCCGAAACTGAACACCGAACCCGATTTTCAGCATCTACACGTAGGAACACCCCATCGCATTTTTTGGTAGCTATCATCGAAATCGATGCATATCTAGATTATCTAGGAGCAGGGCCCATCATCGTCCGTGATCTCCAAGTTCAATGTGAAATTCACATATGTAAGAGTGTGCCTGCCAGTAAAGAAACATGGCCATCGGAAGCCGCATCCAACAACAGGTAAATCATGTAGCCGCTAGCCGCGCTAGCCCCCAATATATGTCTTGGGTTGGCGAGTATACAGCACTAGTTATGGGTATAAACCGTCCCCATGGTAGGTTAAGCCAGGCGCTCACCTACTGCATCTGCCCCCACGTCGTATTGTTGGTGGTTTATCCATGACATCCCCATGAAATGGTTGGTCACCATGTCACCAAAAGAATCACCACTGGCTGTTGGTCAAATAAGCCATTCTATCCAACAAATATCCCCAGTTTATCCATTAATATCCATTATATCATAGTAAAAGTCCCCTATGTTCATTGGTTAAAACACCATGTTTGTTGATGGCGAGTTGCTGGTCCCTCTATCTTTGCCCATTTTATCACCCAAAGGTAAATGGGGTGTTTGGTGAAACCCGTGCGGCAGGTTGAAGCTGGTGCGATCCGTCTTGGTCTCGTGCACATGGGCCAAAGTGTCAGCCTGGCAGGTGAGGGGATAGCCGCAGCTGGGGAATTTGTTGCAGTTCTACCCTCTGGTAATTTAACATAGCTATTGAAAATGACCATTTATAGTGGATTTACCCATTAATAATGGTGATTTTCTATAGCTACGTTAGTTTACCAGAGGGTACATCCCAATCACCATGAAATGCCATGTAAATGCCATGTTCCATCCACCAATGCTGGTCGTTTTCGCCATCCTTTGGGGTCTGCAAACAGCCATGGCGCAGAAAAATTCTTTATAATGATTGACCTGGTGCAAATGATGGATTTTCAATCATCTGGTTATTTAACATAGCCATGGAAAGATCCACCATTTCAATAGGTAAACCATCTATTTCGATTGGCATTTTCATGGGCCATTTTCCATGGCTATGTTCAATAAGAGGGTAAATCATGAACATTAGCCATCAACTATAGTTAAACCATTAACTATAACATACTATAACCACCATTAACTATAGACTATTTCTACCATAAACCATAGTTAACTATAGTTTCCCAATCATAGTGCCATGTGAATAGCTCATCCCCAGGGTTGAAGTGAACACACTGAACACACGGCGGCCAGGTCTACGACGTTTTGCCTCCGCAGGCCCTGTTGGTTTTGGGCCATGGAGTCAAGCCATGGATGGACGAAAAGGCCTGGGAAAAAAGAATTAAAAAATGGGACAATCTCCAACGAATGGAGATTTCTAGCTGGAAAATCCACTCTAAATGGAGGGTTTTTACTGGGATGATAAGAACAGCCTCAAAGTATGGAAAAATATATGGGAAAGGCGATGAAGATTGAAAAACAACTCAGGAATATCCTTGAATTTTCACCAAATTTCATGTCGATCATACATTTCACCGATCTTTGGCCATGGGGGCCCGTGTCCCAGTGGAGAAGCCCTGGTGGCCTCATGGCTGAAGGTTGGTGTGAATGGCTTCATGGCTGAAAGATATGGGACCCCATATGGTTTTGTCTCAGAATAGGTTACCCATGGTTGCCCCCAAATCCAGTCGTTAAACAAATCAGTTGAATCATGTTCCCTATTAGTTCATTGCCGTTTCACGGGTACCCAAGCCATCCCAAGCCATGTCCAGCAGCGGGATCCCGAAACATGAAACGGTCGATTTTCCAGGCTTCACAGTGCAATCAGATACAGTAAAGGAAAACATGAGTTCCTGATTGCAAGATTCATATCTAAGTAATGAAAATCAGGGTTAGAACATATAGTTTCCATGTATATATATAATTATATATATAATATATATATATATATATATATTGACATCAGGCTTAGAACCTCAACTAAGTGATGAAATCACATTTTCCATGGCCCGTTTCTATGGCAGACGTCGCTTCTCGCTGGCATGATTTTGGGTTCCCCCCATGACTTAGAAAACCTCCAAGTACCACAACTATCCCCCCCAATAACTGGTCGGTGGTTTGGAACATGAATTTTATTTTTCCATTCCGTTGGGAATGTCATAATCCCAACTGACGAACTCCATCGTTTTTCAGAGGGGTAGGTATACCACCAACCAGATAATGATCACTAGCAATATGACGATGAAGGTTCAATCCCTTCTGCTGCTGGAGTCATCTTTGTTGTAATTTGTTTGTTGTACTGAGTTAGACCCGTGGTACAAGGTGGTACCCCATACTTAGCGAAGTTTCCAACTCCAATTTCACCAGGGTAAGTAGATAATGGTAGATATCTCAAACTAGTACTCTCTGGTAATCAAACCTGATGCTGGAAAATCTCCCATTTAGTTCGATGATTTTCCCAGCTCGACACCTCCGTTGAGTTCAGGAATTTTCCAGCTAGCCATGGTTGATTCTTGGAGGGTACATCCAAATTTATCCACAACAATCCATGATAATCCACTAATCCACGGTAGCTGGTTCATAAACTCCTAGGAATATCCCATGATCTCTTCCCATGAAAAATCGCCATGAATTCACCATGATTTCCTTCATCAGTTCTCCTATCAACCAACATAGTAATATGGAAAATCCAAGGGTTTCTTTTTTTTCAAAAACAAATACCAACATAGATATAATAAAAAGGTGTCGGGCTGGTAGAAGACCGCAATACGAAATGCATCTTTGGTGGTTTGGGAGGGGGTGTGGGGTGGGGGGGTGGTGGGGTGGGGTGGGGCCAATAACGTCCAATTGCACTTACACACTTACTTGATGCTCTGCTAGAGACATCTTTTCTTGCACATACAGGCATACTTCCTGCTACGCTAGAGACATTTTCTCTTGCACACACATACGTACTTCCTGCACATACGCAAAACAATGAAAAAACGTCGTGCTTTGAAGAAGCTTTTTCCTTTTTTAAACATGGACAACTGCTAGCGCGTTAACGTCACCCCGCTGGGACGTAAAAATGTCGACTTTGGGGTTTTCAGAAACCATCCCCACGTCCTTACGCAGAAGATTTGATCTGGATTCCCCCCATTTCAAAACACGCGAGCTTCTACCAGCCCGCGCGTTTCATGAAACCTCTGGATTCCCCCCAAAAAAGATCTACAGATATTTCATCAGCATGAAAATTATGTTCCATGAAACCCTATCAATTGTCCTTCTGAAATCCCACTAAATCACCACGAATTCTGAATTCCCATTGTTTAAGATTGTTTACCCATGGTTTAACAACGACACTTCCAACAGCCCCATCCGAAATCGGAGGAACCCTTGGCCCGCTCCTGGATCCACGGTCCGATGCTGAAACGCAGCAGCAGCAGCCACGTGGCCATGCTCAAGAGGCGAAGCTCTACGTTTCGTGCTGGGTCAAGTTGTTGGGTCCAACATCAGGATACAAAATGGGTTACCCTCTGGTAACATAGCTATTGAAAATGGCCAGTTATAGTGGATTTTCCATGATTTTCCCATTAAAAATGGTGATTTTCCATAGTTAATTATGTTAGTTTACCAGAGGGTAATCAATTTTTTTTTTTTTTAGGGCTAATAATGGTTGATAATTGTTAATCAATTGTTAATCATGATATACCCTCTGGTCATTTTTTATATAACTGAACATGACCATTGAAATAGTTGATTTACCGAACTTGGACATGGTGATTTTCCAGTTCGCGAACTGTTAGTGTCGTTTACCAGGCCGGGTAAATTGAATTCTTGGGTCATGTCTGGATATCCAACTACAAGATCTTACTAAATATTTTTTTTGATTTACAAGTAAGTCGAGTTAAACGATCATTTACAAATGACTTATAATATCTGAAAAAAATCCAGTGACATCATGGTTAGGATTTGGGGACTCATCCCCAAATGGCCCAACATTTCAGGTTAGTGAAATATGGTAAACTTTACCCAAATAGTATGTTATAATATGTTCACAATGAGTTACTAAAAATGAACACAACTCATCCGCTCTCATTTTGGGCCTTGGATTTGCCCAACGTGAAGTTGGGACGTGGGCAGCGGATATCAAGTGGATGGCTCCAGGTTGAATAGCATCTTCCTGGGTCGAAAGCATGGGATCATGACCAAAAAATCCGTGGGGATAGTGACTTCAGATTGCTCAAATCTACCAGATTTTTTTGGGAACATCATCTCCCAGGCAGCCTCAGGCATTGTGTCAATCATCGGCCCTGCACGTTTCTACAAGATTTGCATAGGGAAATATCTACAGTATTTGTGAGGTCAGAGGGAAAAGCCTCAACGCTGGTGGGGACAACTAGGAGAACCACTGGGCAGCAGAAAATCATCGACGTATCTTTGTTTACAGATGTTTTTCTATCACACATTGGCATTTTCATTGATCGATTTGTTTACAGGTATGATAAATCCCCATATTCTCAGTGATTCACTCCAACGTTTGTTGGTTTTTCATCCTCAGTGTTTTTCTTCATGATGGAAAAACGTACATGTATATATATATATAACTATATAAACATATGATACATATTGCACCACCTTGGATAGTTTTTTCAACCCTATAAACCATGAGATAAACAACCTATCAACTTTATTAATACACATATGAATGCATATGGAGGTTTCCAGAAATGGGGGTACTCCCAAATCATCCATTTGCTTTTCGGATTCTCCATGATCAACCAACCATTTTGGGATACCCACATTTATGGAACCCCCCATATGAATACATATTAATTAATGGATGTAGTTGTCAATGGATTGGTTTAGGGGAACAATTTACAGGAACACCCAATATTTAATGGTAAAAAGCATGGTTTCCTGTAAATTTTCCCTTAAACCAATCCAATGATAATGCACAAACCATCTTCCAATCTCTCGAATCGGCGTCGACGGCGTCAGGAATCAGGTGACTTGGCAGATGATGGCAGATGGGGACAGGGGGAAGTGACCGCCGAATGGCGATCTGTCTTGGGTTTTTTAACAAACGGGGGGATGTCAACGGCTAAGAACCCCTGATTAATGGAACATGGGATGATATAGGGGTTACCCTCTGGTAAACGTTTACATAACTATGGAAAGATCCACCATGCTATTAATGGGAAAACTGACTATTTCGACTGGGCCATTTTCAATAGCGAACTGTTAAATAACCAGATGGTATATCTTAGTACTGAACAATGATCAATGGGAATTTCAGGATCCGATTCATTGGAGGTACCGATTCCAGATATTTTTGGCCTATTTTTTAGGCCTATTTTTTAGGGAATATCCCAGCAAAATATGGCCAGAAATATGGTACAGTACCTCCATTTTAGGATCCTGGAGATCTCCCATTGAAATGAGGATGATTTAGGATGATTTACAAAATTTCCGACTTTAAACGACGAAGTTCTGAAGACAAAGAATGAACACAGATGCACACATTTTGCTGTATGCCCCTGTATGCAAGTGGCGAACAGCAAACCTGTTGCAAGTTGTTTGATGTGCTGTGCGATTTTCACTGGTTCAAAAGTCACCCACCTTTCGCAGCTTCGCGTTGTTTGTGATTTTTAGTCCTCCAGCAACGTCTCGGAGATGGCTTCCATTCTGCTGACCTTGTTGGTCCCTTGCCTTGGGTCACGGATCATGTCGACCAGCGACAGCGATCCCTTCAGCGGTTTCCAGTTGTTTGGCCCCTGGACAGCTTCGTCCGCAGGCTGCACTTCTACCGGTTGGAAGGGAAAGTACAGCATCTATGGAGGCGCCGTCGAAATCTTGAGCCTTGAAGTGGGGCCCGAAAGCACCACATTTACGTTCAATTCCGAGTTGGTGTCACAGGTGGCTTGGAAGCTAATCTTTTGAGGAGTTGCGCATTATACATATTTTTTTTGGACAAATCATGTCAAACCCGGATAAATTAAAACCCTGGTTTCATAAAAATCAGGGTTTTCCCCTAAATAGTGGTTTCATCTGCTAGTAAATGATAACCCCCCAAAACAAAATCCAGCCTAGATTGACCTTGCGCTGCATATGAGTTGAGAATTTGAGGCTGCAACTTGTGCCATGTTTGTTTCAGCCGATTGTTAGGCACAGGAGTCCTCTGAAGACAGCTTTGTCGCTGATTGGTTTCGAATGCAAGGCCCAACGCCGAATGACAAGGTCAAAGAGTTCTTCTGCAATGGGGCGTCGGTCGGTTCGTTCCTTGGACGGATCTGGTGGGATTTTCGATGATTTTCTCAGTTTTTCTTTTCAAATTTTCCAAAGAAGGCTTGTTGAATGGACCAGGAAAAAAGAGTAAACTTGGAGTTTCACATTAGGATTTCAAGAGGTGCTTGGCAATTGTCTGTCAACATTCAGCAGTTTTCCAAAGATTGAACTTCCCAGCCGCGTGTTTTCTTTGTGCTGTGACAGCTGTCAGGGTGGCGTTTCGGCTCTCCATAGTGAAGGCTTGCGACTTTTGGTCCCCGGCTTCGTTGCAGAGCCTCTGCCCAGCCCTTGCGCAGGTCGACTCGGAGGTCGACGAGGAGATCGAGGAACCGGAAAGTGCAGTGGTCGATCCCTTCGAAGGGGTGCAGTTGTCCGGTTTGTGGGCAGCAGCACCAAGCAATGGATGTACCTCCAATGGCTGGGAGGGAAGATATTTGATGAGCCCATTTGGGGTTGAAATCTTGCGTGTTCAGATTGAGGGATCCTCTACGACCTTCAAGTGGTGGGAAAAGCTGGCAGAAAGGGTGACTTGGATATGGATGCAAGTTGTGAATTGGATATACTTGGTGATTTGGATATTTAATGATATTTAATGATATCAATTTTTATCATATAATATCATGTAATGTGCTTATTTATATATATATATATATGTTAGGGTCAGGCTTGGGAGAAGTCTTCAAAATCACAAGTTTCAGACTCTGACCCCTTCAGGCCAAGCGCTCGGACAAGAGCAACAAGTTGGCGGAGTGGTTCAAGATGGAAGGACCTCAAGACAACGATGACTTGACCGAATTCTTCTGTGATGATGGTTGGGCCACTGAGGACATGAAGTTACTCGACCCTGCGGCCCTGACATGGCGGGTGAATTTTGATGGGTCCCCCCTATAATCAAGAGTATAATACCTATGTAGAGTCCAATCCAAGATCTCGCATATTGCAGTGTTTTTTTCAATTCTAGCGGTTTCGACTCTTCTTGTTGTGAATGCATTGGGTCATATTGGATCAAATTTTCAGGAAGCGTTTATAAACTTTATGACAAACATGTTGAGGAGTTGTTGGCCCGATTCCTTGAATTGTTGGGGATGGATCAAAGCTAGATCACACTTAATTATATATATATATATATTTGGGGGGATGGACATCGATGGACATCTATTTGCCAGTTATTTGGACAGGTCACCAGAGTACCAGGGTCCAACATCAGCCACGATTTCCCGTTGACTCGAAACGCTTGTGGCACGCATCGCCGCGCCTTAGGCCTTCCTTGGCGAAACGGGCGAAGGAGATCGCTGCCAAGGCATGCAGCTTTTGGTCTCAACGGAGCTGGCAGAAGTGTTAGGAGCTGGCTGGCTGAGTCCGAAAAAAGGCTGCTGTGCCAAGGTGAATGCCGCGTTTTTGCGGCTGGGAAGCGCGTTTTTGGACATCTCCGTGAAATTTCTGTCACCCTACAGTAAATTCATCGGTGAAATTTACTGGAGGTTCTAACCTCAACCATTTTCAACCCCTATTTTCTGTCGACCCCGTGTAGATGTGGTTCCGGGCTTTGGCCCGGCATGGCCCGGCTCATCCAATCCTCCCGTCTCCAAGGGGGTGCTCTTGACTGAGAAGAAAGCACCTTGGCTTCGCGATGACCAGCGGGCTTTTCGGAGTCGTCCACTGTCACGGGTATGTGCCACAAAGGTACTCGACCGGGTTGGGAGACATGTTTTCAGCCATTGGAATGGATGATTTATGATGATTTTATGAATTTCATGTATGATTGGGAGTTTTCCAATGCCAGATTTTGTGAAGTTGGGCCAGGACTAGGTGTGGGCAAGCCTGGCTGCCATTAACTTACCATGCGGGATTATATTTACCACCCATTTATGGGTGATATTGGGGATGGTTTATTGGGTTGACGACATTGTATGACTTTTTGGTGAATACCTACAATGAACCAAACTAACGTGGTACACGCACTGCTAAACCGTCCCTAGTTTTTTGAAACTGGGCAGACCCGAACTTGAAATGAGTGAGAAAATAGCCCCCTACTGTGGTTGACAATTGAGGATGGTTTATGAAATGGAATTTACCACATTACAAACATTTACCATACTCCCAACCAACATAGATCCTGCCAAGTGCGGGGGATTGGAAGACTCCTTTTCTCTAAAATGGGTGATTCTCAGGGACTGTTGAGAGGATGGTGAAGGAAACCGTTCATATGCCACGAATGATTTCCATCCCATCCCATATACATCCCATATTCATCCCATGCAATGTTGTTAAAACAAAATAAACAATCCCCAAAATCACCATTGTTTGATAGGTTTCGCATAAACCATCAAACATTTTTCTTCGTTTATGGCATGGTTTTACCCACATTCTAGTAATTTGGACGATCCTGACATTAACCACATTGTTTATCATATAACTCTGTAAGTGGTATATCCCACATATATATATATACATTTATTATATTTATAGATTAACCCATAAATCCCATGTGTGTATATATATATGTATATATATATATATATGTATGTATACATATGTATGTATATATATATGTTATATGTATATCCCACATTACATCCCATATCCACGGAGGTCCCAGCTGAGGACATTCTGCCATCCATCCTCAGCCCGCAGATGAAAAAGTCCAAGGCGCTCAAGGCGCCAGTTCCTACTACGAGGTGCGAGGGGGATTCGACGAAAATCCCTGGGGTTTTAAGGCTGTTGATATGGAATCAGATGTATTATATAATAGGTGTATATATACATATATATATATAGAGGTGTATATATGCATAACATATATAGTTAATTATAGTCAATTATAGTTAATTATAGTTAATTATAGTTATATATATATATAGTTATGTATATATATAGTTATATAGTAATATATATATATATATATATACATAATATAGAGTTATATATATACATAGTTATACATATATATATATATACATACTTATTCTCAGACGTATTCTTATATGTTTGTTATGTGACGGTGTATATGTTTGAATTTCCCTGGATTTGCCGATGATAAGCGGCTTATTTTCCCAATGGGAAATCCACTGTGACTGGGAAATCTATTGGGGAATCTATTGCGGAATCCACTACCCTCTGGTAATTTAACATAGCTATGGGAAAATCACCATTTTTAATGGGAAAACTCACTATTTCTATGGCCATTTTCAATAGCGAACTGTTAAATTACCAGAGGGTAGTGTTTATATTTTTTCGGGGTGAAGCAAATCGAACTTTTTCGTGACCAATTTTGACCCTGTCAGAATAAGGGCGGCATTTTCACGACTTTCGGCTAAAGTCCTTGTGGGTTGGTGGCTTTGAACATGGCTTCTGTTTGACCAAATGACAGGCACTCACTACTGGTAGGAAATAAATGTTTTCAAACTGGATGGGGCAAGGGGGAATCTGCCTATCTGCGTCCCAATTTGAGGCATGAAACTGATGAATATATATATATATGAACATAATTGAACATATTCACTTCTGCTAGCTGGGAATGCAGCTCCAGTTACAAGTGTTTTTCTACGTGGATGGGTCAAGACTACTCTTACCATATTTTGGGGGATGAACATCCATGTCCATCCCAGCTATTTTGATAATGTGAAAGCCAGGGGATTCCAGGATGAATCGACCCGTAACTGTTCAACAAGCCTGGTGATCATAAGTCCCCGATTCGTGGATTATTCCATAGCTGGGTTATAAGTTATAAGTTATATCGGTGGAGGGTTGCGAAATCCTGCACCGGTGGATTTTTTTGTGCGTTTATCTCATTATTTTTAGGGTTCAACAACATGTTTTAACCATCCTTTTGGTGATGCAGGATTTCGCTGGCCCATCCACCGTATGGTGATCCTAACCATTCAGGAGTCGCGGGATGATCCTCCAGGTAGCTACTGGTAAGTTGGTTTATAGCTGGCACGATCTTGAGTCAGGTTTATGCTAAGCGATGGAAGCCATGTTCCCCTTGTAGATTTCCCCAAAGAAACAATGCATAAAAATGGCTGGTTTTCCATGAGATGTGGGGAAAAGGAGGTTCTAAATCCATCATGGGTTTTCCCATGGGTTTTCCCCTAGATTTCAGAGAGTTGCCTTGCGGAAACTTGCTCGACAAAGGCTTTGACAAAGGCAGCCACTGACAGTCGGTTTGGTATCTTGAACTATTCTACAAAATCAAGGCTTCAGTTTGTATAGGAAAAACATCTTCCCGATTTCGTTGGATTTGGACATTTCACTCAGATAATATCAGGACCATTTCCATCGCTGCTTTAGGCGCTGTGCGTCGGTGAAGCGCCATGTAACGTTGGGAAGCTCAGGTGACAGATTACAGGGGCGATTTTGTTTCTTGAATCATGGATTCAACAATAAGAATGCAAGAATAAGGATTCCACCATGAAGTTTAATGACCTAAGCAGGCAACAAAGTGAGTTAAACATGAACATTGGGCATTCAACGCAAACATTTCCATTTTCCATTTTCCATTTCGCTGCATGTAAAGGTCGATCCTTTGCTGCAAATGCACGGCTCTCTAATTAGAAGGAAAAACCACTAGCCTTGAAAGTCGGGAAGCCAAGTGTTTCTATACACTTTCGAGCTCGCTGTTGCGGCTCCTTGGATCCACTTCAGAAGGCTAGGGTGGAAAGCATCTCGATCGCAGACCTCATGCTGTCTTCGCGCAGAGGCCAATGCCTGTACAATCGTAGATGCA
>Ga0126342_10004637_pt1 | contig 23596 bp, 25 predicted proteins | sample Cyp1metagenome_FD_92528 | JGI IMG/M metagenome (GOLD analysis project Ga0126342, IMG submission 92528) | Coral microbial communities from Lord Howe Island, Old Settlement Bay, Australia - Cyphastrea 1 metagenome | ecosystem: Host-associated > Invertebrates > Cnidaria > Coral ...
AGAGTGCACGCACGCACGGGCTTGGCTGGCGCACGGCGCATGCAAGTTCTATAGATGAGAAAGGTCTTATATATATCTTTAAGGCAACTTCCGCCCCGCCTCGTGCGGGTACTACTGGTATGTATTTATATATGGGATGCCATCCTTCCCATTGACGAACTCATATTTTTCAGAGGGGTGGCTCAACCACCGACCAGAAAATGTTCATCCTGGGATGCAAAAAACCATTTTTTTAAGTTCTCATCATTTGAAAAAAAAGTAAAAACATGTGTATCCACTAAGAGAATCATAAAACAAATGCTGTTGGGGTACGTATATGATTCTCATACTGGGATGCATATCTGAGATTATGACCGTCTCGTGTAAGGCGTTGATGAAACCCAATCTTTTGGGTCGGATTCTAACAGTAGCCCAACTCTGTAGCCTCGGGTAAACTAACAGTTTGCTGTGGAACATCAACCATATTTCCCTATACTCAAAAATAGTAATTTTACCAGAGGGTAGGTCTCATGGTTGAATCTGCATGTCGCAGATTGACGGTCTTTGTTTTACGGCTTGGCATCGGTTTGAGCTTGGAGATATGAGACCCCTCCATCTCACAAGCCAGGTGAGGGAAAATCCCATATTTGAAAAAAAACATGTGTAGGAATGTGTGTGTGTGTTTCCATTACCAAGTTTGATTGGCAGATGATACAGTACCAAGACAATTTTGTCCTTCCACCATGGTGTGTTCTTTTCACCGACCACGTCCCACCGGCCAAGCCCCCGAAGGTTTCTACAGAATTGGGGATCTTTGATGACTTCTTGCATAACCGCAGTCCGAAACCTCGGCTCGGCTCGCTTTCCGAAGTCATGGCGGTAGCCAGTTGCATCCAATCATGGATGACCCTTGTAGTATTGAAACCCATGGTGGCGTACGGACCCCTTCTTTCAGACCCCATGCGGAAATAGTTTCCTCTGATCCACAGATGTTTGGGCGAAGCTCTATTTTGGTACTGCAGCTATAGCAACTCACCAAATCTGCGGTGACAGGACCATGTCGCAGGATTTGGCCCAGATAGCTGGAGCAAAGAGGAAGGTGAAAAACTTCTCAAGTGGCAAGATTGCTTATCAGCATACAGAATAGACTCTAGATTGAAATGGTCTTTTGGAACATGAGAGATACTATCCTGCACCAATTCTTCTGACCTTTCTGCAAAGAAAAAGAGACTGTGGGTCCAATTTAGTCCCCAAAACCATCATTCAGCAAGATCTACCACTGTACGTTCTCAAACTTTCACAGCCAAATCTCAACCAAGCCCAATCTGTTTTCCCATTTTCCCATTTTTCCCATTTTTCCTATTTTTCCCATAGTTCCATATATTTTTCACTCAATCTACTTGGACATACTTAGAATCAATGAATTCCCAAAGCATTTTCCCCACGCATTTTCCCCACGCATTTTCCCCACGGCCAGGGCAAAGATCCCGGCGCCATGTTGGCCCAGTCCTTACCGGGCACTCCCCTGGCCGCGGCAGCCGCTGCCCCTGTGCTGCGGCCCTGCAAATCGCTGCCTGAGGGGCCACCCGTCGAGCCGAGGGCGCCCCAGGGGCCCCAGGGGCAGCGGATGCCAGCAGAAACTTGGAGGGTCAGTGGATGTCAGTGGTAAGGATACTATCCCCATATATTCCCACAATGTGAGGCCCCCCAGTTGTATGTTGGTTTATAAGCCCCAGGAACTATAGTTATAAGTACCAGAAACCACAGTTATTGGAGTTATAAACCAACTTAGATATCTTGGGGGCCTCACGTTGCAGATGTCACCAGTATTTTCTTTCAGTTCAAGGAAATAGTAATCCCTGTTAAGGATAAATGATATTTATAAATCCTAAGTTTGGTAAATGGGTATTGTATTCTTGTCTCTTGCCAGTTGCCAGTTGGATGATATCGCAGTGGGTTTGATAAGGATTACATGATTAATCCAAACCTGAGGTGTTCACAATCCAAATCTCAAGGTGAGGCCCCCATTGACCAGAGCGCTTTGTTGGCATACATAACTACGGTATATTGATTGGGGGGATATGAACTATATCTTAGGGCTTATAATTCAACTTATAACTAGAGGGTCTCACCTTGTAATAATCTTCTTCGTACCTTCATATGTATTGACTTAAAATCAAATATGTCGCACCAAAAACAAATCCCATGAACACCAGGGTGTTGTGGGATTCATGGGATAATTCATGTGGGAAGTTCCTGAGATTTTCATCCCTCCAGTGACCCCTGGGTTCAACGGTTCAACCCAGGACCAATTGCTGCAGCATTTGGACCGCGGTCGCAGCCTGGAGTTCCACGGCGGTCACCACGCGGTAGCGACGCATGCCCCGACCCCGCAGCGGCAGTTCGCAGCGCAGCCGCAGCAGTTGCCACATGTAGCGACGCCACATGTGCAACAGATGCACCATCCACAGCAGATGCAACAGCCTCAGCATCAGCAACATTTTCAGCATCAGAACCAGCACCCTCAACATCCACAGCATGTTCAACATGCACAGCAACCTCAACATCCACAGCACCCTCAACATCCACAGCACCCTCAACATCCACAGCACCCTCAACATCCACAGCACCCTCAACCTGCACAGCACCCTCAACAAGCACAGTATCCACAACATCCGCAAAATCTGCATCAACCGCATCCGCAGCACTTGCAACAGCAGCAGCACATGTCACAGCAGCAACATTTCCAGCAGCATCCACATCAGATGCAACAGCAGCATCCACAGCATCCATCACAATCTCCAGCGCCACCGTCTTCGCAGGCAGCCTACCCAGGGCCCGCTGGTAGTCCAGCGCCACAGCTGCCACTGGAGAAACGAAGACATGAGCCGCATCCGGAGTTGGATCATCATGACAAGGCCCGGACGCTGGAAACACATTGGAGTTATGCGTGTAAAACTTCGACGAATGGTGAATGGCGAGGGACTGAAATGGTGTTTTGGAGCAATTTCGATGGCTGAATGAACATAATATGCATGTATATATATATATAAGTATATATATATATAAGTATATATAAAAATATATAAGTATATATAAAAATATATAAGTATATATGCATTTATATATATTTATATATATATATAGTTATTTATGATTTTATATTTATATGTATATGTGTGTGTGCATGTATATGCATTTCTTTAATAACCGAGAGAGAGAGAGAGGTATATAAATTAAATAAATAAGTATATGTACATATCTATATATTAGACATGTAAGTACATGATGCACCTCCCAAAAACGGTAGCCAGGCAGGATAATGGGATGAGATCATGATGGTGGCGCCGGGCCAAGAATGTCATGCCGCCATGCCATGTCTTGTACTAGCATCTTCCACTAGTTCAGTTGTGTTGCACACCGATGCAGAAAGAGCGGTTTCAGAATTAGTAGGGACAAGTTCAGAGAAGTACACATTCATGGTGCGTCGTGCACGCCCCCAACAGCACCAATCCAACGGTGGAGCAGAACGCGCAGTCAGAAGGCTGAAGGAGTCTCTGGCAGTTCTACGAGCTGAGATGAACGATGGTGACCCCAAGTGCCACGGGACCATCAATAGCATCACCAACATCCCACCGAAATCACAAGGTCATACTTTTTTCTTATAGTTCTTTTCCTGTAGCGCGGCAACAGCACATCCCACAGCGATACAGCAATTCTCAGTAGAAAGATGTAAACAGGTTCTCCTGCTGTAGATGTTCCACCTGGGTCTTCCAAAAAAACAGAATGTCACCAAGCAAACAACAGACTATCAACACACAGGTAGTTTGAGCCCATGACCAGTTCACCAGGGCCGTTGATTCAGCTGCCAGGATTTGCTGCAGAAGCTGCATGAGCAGCACCTGAGCCGTAAGAATAGCATCAGGACGCATGGAATCGCGGGAAGTGATGTTTGACCAATTTTGACCACATGACTGACCCCACATGACTGACTTCACTGAGCAAAAAACAATGTGATGGTTTTTATGGTTCTCAACTTTGACCCAAAGATAGCACTGAATGTCACTTGTTTTTCCATCTTCATTTAATTTCAAAATATCCTTAAAAGTTCCAAGTCACGGACCACCGCCACTTCAGGAGCCTCTCCTCCCCACGTCACGTGGGCGACCGGGGCAGCCTCTCTCCTGCCAGCGCCTCCTATGCCACTGCCGCGGCGCAGACGCAGCCGGGGCGGCCAGCGTCGACGACGCTGGCGAAAGAAGTGGACCAGGCGGTGCGGAGGGGGAAGACGGAGCCCTTGCAGCACGAGGAGTTTAGGGGGGGGGCCATGGGAGGCAGGTGCAGTGGTTCTACACATTGGAGCGGATGGTAATTGAGAATAGTCAAACTCAGCCCAGTTGACATATAAATTTCAGGGCCTTTTGTCGGTAAAGTGTTGGTATGCCATGTTTGGTTGCAAGATCCCCCGCTGCCCACGTTCCAGGACTGGCCGGAGCTGACGGGTCCCGATGGAAACGATGCACTGGAACGGGAGATGGCGGCACGAGAAGTGGAGCTAAGAGTGCTGCGCAAGGCGGCGATGATCGGCGGGTGTGGAAATTTCTTGGGATTTCTATAGAGTTTTCCTAGTGAACATATGGGGAAAAAGGATGAGACATAGGATTGGCATTGAATAAAATGATTTGTAAAAATGTTGAAGTGGTGATTTTGATGAGATTGGGGGAAGCCATGTTCTAACCTCAGTTTGAGAGGTTCCATGTTGGGATATGTTGGGTTTCAGCAGTGCACCTGCTGTTTTTTGCACGAGGAAACAGTTCTTGCAGAGATTCAGTTTTTAGAACATCCTTTTTTCCCTGCGCATCCAGTTTTAAGGTCACTTTCCTTTCTTCACCTTATCCTTGAAAGTGTGCTTTGGTATGCTCTGCTTCTTTCCATTTGTCCTACGGCCATGTTCTTTTGGAGCCGGGCATGTCAAGTCCAGGTTTGCTGCTGATGATTCGTCCGAAGATTTTTTCGGCCAGGAGTTGGAGTCGCGAAAAGAGGAGATTTTCCACTTCGAGAATCAAATCCAGGACGGCGACTTGGCCAAGGTTGCGATCAACTTTGCGTCATGGGAAGAGAACAATATCGAAATGTAGGTTCATTTCACTAAAACATGCAAATGGTCCATTTTACCAGAAAACAAACAAACAAACATTGCCTTCACATACTTCATGACATGTTCTTGACATATTCGTCACATGGTAAATTGATATGATGATTTTAGTGATATGACAATCACTATATATAGTGATTAAATATATATATATATATTTATTATTTATTTAATTTTATATATATAGTTATGGTAAACCATGTTTTTGGTAGGCGTCCATCCCATCCGCGACATCCGCGACATCCGCCAGTCGCAGGATGCGGAGAGCCAACTGAACGCCAAGAGTCAGGAGGTTGGTACGTTGAGCGCAAAGGCGGAAGCCAAGACGGGGAAACAACAGGCGCTTCTACCCGGAGCCACGGGGGAGCCACGGGGGCATGGTTTTGTGTGGTCAAAATATAGCAAAAAACACGGGGAAATCCTTAATTTGGAGTTGATATCTGAAAGATTTGGAGTTTCAAGTTTGATGTTACATTCGTGGCTGGTAAGTGTCTTATGGACCTAATTCAATCAAAAATGCCCAGGAAACTGAAGTTTATCAGCAAAATCTCGGAAACTGGGCGTTGCTGAGGTTGGGATGGAACTAATGTGGGAAACCAAGTGCTATTAAATCTACCATTGGGGGATGGTTTTAATCCCACCCATTTAATGGGGATGGTTAACACCAGTTTTTTGAAGATTCCAAGAAAAACACTTGTCTTTTGAAAAAACATGGCTTTCCAAATTTTACCCCTAATTTCCCATAATTTGCCCGTAATTTCCCAGCTCCAAATGCCTTGCCGAGAAAAAACACGGATTATTTTGGAAAAAATCGGCCACCCCAAAAAAAAGGTGGGTGTTTGGAGGTAGGAAGTTATATTAAGCTATATTCCCCTCACCAACCATAGAATTCACCATGGTTGAGATGAGGATGGAATTATAGAATCTATGTTTTTTTGGTCAACCATTCAGAATATGTTGTTTTTCTCCTTGGAAGATGAGACTCGGGCGGAGGCAGTGCTACAGGCGGAGGCCAAGCACATTGACCTGCAGGTGCGGCATCCCCATTCTCCTGTCATATGGCTTGGGAGTGATAGAGTGGCAAATTCACCTCAAATATCCATGAAGATCATCTATGATATATGATATATCTATGTTTAATCCACTAAGCAAAGGGATTGGAATCGTCATGTTTAAACATGTTTCATGTCAACTACTCATTCCAACCCATTGAATACCATCATCCCCATTTTGTCCATCCAACAAAAATTCGGAATCAAAGCCAGAACAGCCCCATTGTCCTCTCAGTAATTATGTGTTGGATCTACACATTTCACGCAGACCTGCTGAAATGATCCCTATGATCCATGTTTCACCCATCGAAGCTATCCTTCAAAACCCCCCAAAAAACCAAGACCCGAAACAACTCATCCCATCCCATCCCCCCCTAACCCATAGCATCATAGCCATACCAGGCAACCGTACCAGGCCACATCCGCCTAGGTGGCCTCGTTGAAGAAACGCCTTGTGGCCGTGCAGACGGACCTGGTCGAAAAGGACGAGGAGCTGAAGACGCTCAGCGAGGCCTGCCAGCACGGGGCCACGGCGGTGAAGGCGAAGGAGCGGGAACACAAGGCCTTGTTGGAACAGCACAAGGACGGGTCATGGGATGGTTTGGGGGGTATGTTGGGGGATGGTCTTCTGATTCTGGTGATGTTTTGTGATGTTTTTTTCTATGAGTTTTAAGGGATGGTGGTGGGGATTGGTGGGTGGTGTGATGCTGATGTTTTTTTTAAATCTTCCTTTTTTCTCGAGGCCCTAGGGCGATGTCAGGGAAATTTGGGCTTGTCAGATCTTGTCCGGGTGTCATTGGTGTCCTTCGATGTTGCTCCAGGAGCATAAAGATGAGGTCAGCAAGTTACAGGAAAACAGCCACCTGTTACATCGGCACATGTCCATTGATCACTGGCGCCACCAGGCCCTGAAACTGAGGGAGATGCGACTGGGGAATGATGTTGATATTGGGAATAGATATTAGTTATATTAGTTATTATTTAAACATGGAAAGAATATCATGGGGATATGGGGATATAATTTTATATCTGTATATATATATATATAGATATCGAGATAAGATGGGATTTACCCTCTGGCAATTTAACAGTTTGCCATGGAAGATCATGATGCTTAATGGTAGATTAAATTTACCGATGTTTTCATAGGCCATCTATACCAGTTCGCCAAGTTGTAGTCCTTTGGGATCTTCGCCATGGGCAACCACATCGATATGATGAATCCCCAGTGAACCGTGCAGGGTACAGCCCGCAACTTATCCCCATGGATGTATTTGCCAAGAACGATGAGGAATATTCGGTGTGTATCTAAAGCATTCGAAAACCAGGTTTTGTTTAGATTTTGTCGGTTGGTCATATAGTTATTTCATTATACTTTGTGATTGGTTGATCAAAGTCTTGTGCAATTGAAATCAGTTTTTGACCACATAGAATAGTATGTTGGTTATATCGAGGATTGTGCTGTGGTTGGTGTTTTGTCTTGGATTCATTCCATGCGTATTCGACTGTGTTCATTGCAAACATGCCTAGTTTGCACCTGTTTTAGACATGTATGTAGCCAATACTTGGTCAAGTAGATCTTGTGAACATGTCTTTTTTTTTAAATGCATATATACAAGTCTATATACATAACAGATACTTTTGCGTGTGTGTACATATATATATAATATGTATTGCATAATAATTGGATAAACAATGATAAATACATTATTTAAAACCATACGTATACATACATAGTTTAATAAATGGATGAATAAACAAATATAAACAAATAGATATAGATCAAGATCTCTGCTTATATATATATATATGTACATATGTGTGCACGTGTTTTTTCAGTGCCTCACTTTGATTTTCACCAAGCAACGGCGACGCCTTCGTTTTGTCTCCAGGTGCAGGCCCAGATCGAACAGGAACAGCAGGATGCCGCCATGCTCCGGCAACGCCGCGAGATGCAGCGACAAATCGAGGCCAGGGACGTTTGGCACAGGTTTTTTTCGAACGAAATTCATAGGAACAGTATAGAAATCCTGGGTAAAATGATGGAAAACATGGGGAAAATGATGGAGAAGTGAGAGAAATCATGAAAAGCAACATGTTTACCATCTGGTAAATCAAAGTGGTTTATTTGTAGATCATTTGTGAGGGTTTGCCTGCTAAAACAATGATTTTCCATACCTGTATGTTAAATTATCGTAGGTTAGAGAAAAATGTGAAGATAAGGCGAGAATTGGAAAGTATAGTTGGCAACTAATATACTGATATATACTGGGGTTTAAGACTTTCAGAAATAATAGTTTCGAGCCATAAGGTATAGTCACTCTTCTGAGCAAACATTGGCTGGTTGGTGGTTTGGAACATTTTTTATTTTCCCATATATTGGGAATAATAATCCCAACTGACTTTCATATGTTTCAGAGGGGTACGTATACCACCAACCAGTTGGAATTTAAGAACAGGATGCACTGTCAGCGATAGCTTTCCTTCGCACAGTGCAGGTGTTTCATGAAGAAATGGGCACGCTGCAGACCTACCTCCTTCGCATGGAGGAGAAGTGTGCCTGGGACCGAATGTTGTTCAAACGAGATGTTCCTCGGCCGATTCACAAGCAATTCATTTTTGGGGATCCCTTATGGATCCTTATATATTCGATGGATATGGTTTGTAGATAACCAACTCAAGGTTATCTGGCTGTGGTGTGGTATACCAATGTATACCGCATCTTATGTCCATTCCAATAGGTAAAAACATGAAGAAATGGATTTAGGGTAGCCGGGTAGCCCAAGGTACCCTTCCAGAGAAACCCATCATGTAAGGAGCCCACAACAAAAATGACTTCACCATTCTCAATCCTCAAATGACTGGGATCATTCCAGGATGATCCGGTAACTATGTATCAACGATTTTTCCTAGAATTTTTTGTTGTGGGGCATGGTTTTGATGTGTTGTTTCGGTTCAAAGTGCCCCTTTCTTCAGAGTGACCAGAAACCAATTTTTTGGGGTCAAACTTGATAAATAAAAAAAATGATATATTTCAACATGGATGATGGTTGAAATTTGAAGAAATGAACAAGAATGGTATGTGATTAAATCAATGGCCATTTCAGGCGACTTTCTGTATAGTAGTAGGAAGTTTGCCGCTCCTTTTGCCGCCAAGCAATGGAAGTTTAACGGTCCTACAGAGCTGAGGCAAGTATCACGAAGATGAAATCGCACGTCGCAAGGAGCACCTTAAGGCTGAAGAAATACAGGGCTGGGGCTGGGTTACTTGACAGTTGGAATCCTCCTGTGTGTGTGTGTTCGGAGAGATGCTTCAGTTGTTTTCCTTGCTTAGGATGAGGATGAGAATGAGGATGATAATGATGATAATGATGATGATGATGCTGATGCTGATGCTGATGCTGCTTCCAAGTGCCATACGATTCGGTCAAACCACCAACCAACTGAGACCTATGTGCGCAGGCCCTGGTCATGGAGGAGCGTTTGTGCGTGGCGGCGGCGCGCATGGGCGAGCACACTGCGGAAGAGATGAAGAAGGGACACTTTTTTCTGGAAGAATGTTAGGGAATCCGCTTTGGAATCCACATGCCTTAATAATTTTTATCATTTACCTAAATGTTGGTGTTGATGATAAGGGTATGGAATCTATTGAAATCCACTTTTAATGGAAGGGCGAGTGCAGATTTTTGGTATATGATTATTGATTTATGTTTTATCAGAATGATTTTACCGCCAGATATCAGACACTAATATAATAAGCATAATGTTGTTGCACGAAATCGCCTACCGGGTTTGAGTGTAGCCAGGGGCCGGGGCCTTTCTCTTTTGTTTCCCTTGGGTTTTCCCCCGGCCTGCTTTGTTAAGCATAGTTTTTTGGCCGACAGCCAACACCGGGGTTTCAATTTTCCAACCAGCCCTGTGATTGTTTCAGCAGTGGCCTGAAGAGACCAAGGACATATGGAAGAGCAACGGTCTTTGCAGGCACGCGACTGAGTCTGACACGTGGCAACTGGAAATCCCCCATGTGAAGAAGAGGCGTCCTCCAGTTACTATAGATGTGGGAAAAGTTTGAACGGGCATGGTTTTGCAAGGAAAATGATGAATGAAAGCTGTATGCACGACCATTGATGCTGAATTTGTTTCAGCAGAAATTCAGCTTAGCCAAGCATTGCCATCCCTACTTGTAATGATCAAGTGACATTGGAAGCAGAGTTCTGGAATGCGTGGCTCAAAAACTTTACCAAACAAATGAACATGCTCAATATCGTGCATTGGCTTGCATTTCAAATATTCCGTAGACACACCCCATGTTTTATCAAAAAATGAACCACCGTATTTTCTCTTTGCACCCAACTCCGGCCTTCCTTCGACATTTGAGAGTTGCCTTAGACCAGGCAAAGCTTAAGGACCAGATCGGCAAGCAAAGTTCCTTAGCCGATGAGGCCGCCAGCTACCAATATTTCGAGGAGATGCCAAGCTGGGCGCCATGGGAATGGCATGGGAGAAGTCCTAGATTTTGGTCAAATGTTCGGACCATAGTTCTACCTAATTCTATAAAAGATCAATGGCCATTTCAGGATATTTCAGGTACCTAGAAAATATCACAAAATATCCTATTTTTCAGGCCTATGTAAGGGAATATCCCCACAAAATATTGGCAAAGATATTGTACTAACGTACCTCCATCAATTGGATCCTGAAATTCCCATTGATGGAGAGCCCGGTCTTCAGGAGGATGCCAAGAGGTCCCAGGAACAGTTGCGGGCGCTGACAGCCTGTGTGAAGGAAGCAGCCAAGGCGAGCGATGGAAAATCAAAGACCTGTGAAAAATGAGAGAGAGAGTGGATTTTTCGATAAGTTTTACTGCTGATTTTGTTGAATCTTCTTGATTTCCTGCTGGATTCTTGGGGATTTATTTGTTTTATACAATATGTTTTAATCATAGTGTCAACATAGATGTTGATCATGTTGATCAATTATGAGCCAAGAAGCTTCCATCAAGAATAATCACTTCCATATAATGATCAATGTGAAAAGAGTCTCTCAATTGCAACAAGATTTCCATCCAGTGTTGCCGCAATGCCAACCCCAATAAGAAGCTCCACCCGCTCCTTCATTGGTCTCATCCCAGCTCGATCCCATCGCCAAGGAGAGAAACTCTCCGACAGCTCTAGGAAGCCACTCCTTTAGAGTACAATGGACAGGTCAAAATCATCAAAATCCAATTTGATCCAAGTCATATCCTAGTGATATGCCCATGAAATGTTCCTAAAATCCATTGTTAATTCCAAGATTACCAAGATTTACCCCCCAGGTATAGTTATATCATATACTGTATATCCCAATTAAAAAAATATCCCAGTTCTATCACAAAGTTGGATTTATATCCCAATAATATCTCACTACATCCATTTATCACGGAATTCCATCTTCCATTCTTCCATAGCTTTTCCAAAGCCATGGCTTAAAGCCATGGTTTACTTCAGGTCTATCCTCCCCATCGCCAGGTGATGCGGGAACACGGCCCAGTGCACCTGAGTGATGTGGACCATGCCATCAGCCAATTCACCATGGAGCTGCGCCGCCATGGTGCAGCTCGGTTCGGAGCTGGGAGGGGTCCAAGGTAAAACAGGGGGAATCAGCTAGAAACCCCGTAGGAAATATATAATATAATACATAATATATATATATCTTGGTATACAGATATTATAAGATATTAAACGAGATTAACGGACGTTATAAGATATTATAGGTAATATATATATATATATATATGTGTGTATATGTATATGTTTATTGTATATGTATTTTATATTCTTTAGATATTGAAGTACAAAATCTGTAGCCATGGCATGATATTCACACGGTGAGCCATTGTGAATCCACATGGACCAGGAAAAAAGGCTTATTAGATGACTCCGACATCAACGGAATGGGCAAAAAAGTAGGTCGGTTCTATAGTATATGTTTAGATTGATTGCATTCATGATTCATATATATCATATATCTTTAGATATTTTTCTAGATACTTTAGTTCCAAGCGGGAAGTCCGTGAACTCATGACCTCAACTCAGACATTCTCGGTCTGACCTGGGACTTCTGGAATTTCAGCCCTAAAGTCCTAAAGGTTACTGCATTCTCATCTTTTACGGGGCAGCGCAGATATAAATGTCTTTGTACCCCCAGCATCCCTATCACACTACAGTATCTAACGATATCTAAAGATACATCCATCATGAATGCAATCAATCTATAAACAAAACTTCAACTCACCTATCATTCGATGAAGCCCCTATCAAAATCATCGAAGTTGTTTCACCGATCGATTCACCTATCGCGCCGCTAAGGAGATGATTCCACCCATCACTCGGCTCAGCCATAGCAGCCACCTGGTGGCGAATCAGCTCACTGTCTTCTGTGTTCCTTGGCCACTTCCACCGTTTTTTTTCACCCCATGTCCCATAGGATCCATGGTGCTTGGTATATATGCTAACATGACTGGGGTATATTGATGGTAAATGTTACCATATATATATATGGCATACATGGATCCTATGGGTGTTGATAGGGAAACTGATTTTCGAAAGGGGATTGGCTTTGCCCGGCAATGGCCGTTGAAAGCGGCTCAGTGATGATCAGCCAAATGGAGACTAGTCGCTGGGAATAACCGCCCCAACGTTTCGGGGAAAGGGCGGAAAATTTCATTGCGCAAACGCAATCCTGGGTTGACAAACCATAGGCCCAATTCTGCCCTTTGAATCCAGATGGGTTTTTCTTAAACCATAGGTAAGCCAGAATTTTCAAACCTGATGCATTTGACAAACCATAGGGCCAATTCTTTAACCTTGGAAACGTGGGATGCATCAGGACCCCGACCAGATTAGTAGAATGCAAGGGATCTCACGGGAAAAAAAACGTGGAGAGCACTGGGGATGGCAAGGGATCTCACCGCAATCCAGGTGCAGTTCTCAGAGAAGCATTCTGAAAGAGTTTGATAGTTCAATAGTTCACTGTCACTAGTTGATAGTTGAACCATTGAACTATTGAACCATTGGTATATATATATAACAGAATCCAATGGTTCAATAGTTCAATGGTACTTTTGACATTTACCAAAATCAAATCATTCATAGGGGTTCACGGATTGAGCCCGCTCCCCTTAAAGGCCACCCTGCCTAATTATTCAATAGATGTGATTGTTCATGCAGCTATGAGTGGTTGTTCGTAGTTGGCAAGGCTTACTCAGAAAGCCCTCACAGTTGGAGCTACAGTCAGAGTTTCCCAACCTCAGGATAGCGATGATCACATATTGAATACTCATCATAATTGAATCATAAAATGCTCATCATGGTAATATAACATTCATAGAATTGGATGATGGGAAAATTTACAGGAAAGCCCTATATTTGATGGTAAAAACCATGGTTTCCTGTAGTTTTTCCCTTAAACCAATCCAGTGAAACATGATAACATATTTTGCCAGCCAAACGCCACAGACGGTGGTCATTTTGGCCGGCTGGGGAGCTTTCATCTTCTGGCCAGCTCTGCGTCAGGAGCAAATCTGGTCTCGTACCGATGTTGGACTTTCTGAAGCAGCACGGCTACGTCCAGCCGCTGGGCTGGTGACCATGATATGGTGGGATAGCATGGGATAAGTATCTGGTACTAGCGGTGGTGGAATATCATGATAGATCATGGGAACATCATGGGAAATTAGGGAAACATAGCTTCTCAAGTTGGTAAACATTCAGCCTATACTTCAATCACTCCATGGCCAAGGCATGTATAATCTGGTATACCATATATATATACATATAATATATATATATATATGATATGTATATATAAATACACATATCAATTTTATGTTCTATTCCCCAGTGGCTCTCGCATGTTTTCACAACTTCAAACGGCCACAAAACGGCCATCGCTGAGGAAAGCCGCCACCAAACCCGTCCCTTCCAAGGGAACCTCCCCAGCTGCGGGCGCTCCGAAGTCGGCGCCGCTTTCGGCGGCGCAGCCGAAGCCCAAGCTGCGGCATCAGAAGTCGGCGCAGCATGCGGCGGCGGAAGCGCATGATGCTTGGAGAGGTGGGTACATGTGTGTACAATGGGGAATAATTAATGGGAAATATCATGGGGATATATAATAACCATATACCATGGGAAATTCTCTAATGTATACAATGTGTATACTGTATATATATATGTTATAGTATAGTATATAACATAACAAAATATAATATAATATAATATATTATACAAAATAATATAACATAATATAATATAACATAAGATGATATATAATATAATTTAACATAATATAACATAATATTAAATAGATAATATATATTATATCTAATAATATATAATATAACATAATATAATATCTAATATCTAAAAACATATAATATAATATACTATAATATAATCTAATAAAATATAACTTAATATAATACAATATATAATATATTAAATATAATATTTAATATATAATTTATAATGTATTATATGTAATATTTAATTGATAATATATAATATATAATATATAATATACAATATACAATTTACAATATATAATATTTAATACATAATATAATATATATATACATACGTATATGTACACGATACATGAGACTAGTAAGTAAATAGTGCGTTAGGGTTCTAATACGAAATTGTGCTGCCAATATGTCCGAAGCGTGGAATGTTTTGGCGTGATGCAGGGTTTAAACAGCAGAACCAAATAGGAACAATTGGACTCAGGGATGGGCCAACGGCCAACTGATGGCCGACAAAGCCTCATAGATTGTTGTACATGATTGACTCCGGGCTGGGATTTACTGTACCATGAATACAATGCGGATTAGTGTCTACATTGAATTTCTGGGATTCCCGAGGGAATCTCGAAACAAGAATGGTGTGGAAGATTTTCCAAGATTCGAATTTGCATTGTTTGGGACAATCAGACTGTGCATGTTTGGATGAACATCCTGCGCATAACTTCGGGCAGTTGGTGGAATTGATTGCATGATAGACGGTTGGTCAATTAAAAGGCAATCTGGGTGATTTGAAAAAACGGTGCTTGCAATGTATAAAACTTCCACACGCAAACACACAAAAATATATGATGATTAATTATTTGATAATGCTGCAAGTAGGGCAAGACTTTTGTTTGAACGTCAAGTGTTATTGGTAGTCATGTCCAATCACGATGTAATTCACAAATTTGGCCCTACCTCAAGATGGAGTTCCCCCACCGAAACCCACTGAGGAAACGCCACATACAATCGTCCACCATAAGGAAGGTGCCACCATGGCAGTGTGAATGGCAGCCAACACGGCTGCGCGCTGGCAACAAAAAGGCTGCAAGATGGCGCAGGGTTCCCCTCCGGTGTCATCAAACATGGCAAGCTGGGACATCCCGTGGGAATGAAGCTTTTAAGGGGAAACTCAACGAAAAATGGGAGATGTTTCATTGCCACCTTTGAAGTTTGGGAGGTGCGAGCCACTCTTCACATGGGGGACTTATGTTGTGTCATGGCTTGGGCCTGGGTCGACAAGCACGTTTAGTTTCTGGGTGTATTATTGGGGAGTTCCAGTGGCAATCCTCGGGGCCCTGAGATAGATGGATACGGATACTTAATGATACTTGGACATGGAAGAAGCATATTTTCTTTGAAAACATATCACCACAATTATGTTCAATAACGCTTGCTATCCCAAATGAGATTTCCGTGCGCTACGTGGGCATGTGTGCATGTCTTCCCTTGATGCATCCTTGCACCAAGTCAAGTCACCCTTAAGCTGTGTTCACATGTGTTCACCTCTGTTCAGCTATTTTCAGCTATTTTCAGCTCCATTAAAAAAGTAGAGCTCCGTTGCTTGATACTTCCAACCTGTCCCCGACCATGCGCCTCGCCGTCCCTCCCTGTTCTTCCTCTTTGTTGGCGTCCTGGCTGAGCGAAATCGTGCAGCAGTGGACCCTGAGGAGTTACAGCAGTGGACCAACTTCTTTGAGACCAACGCAGGTGGCTCCATGCCGCACTGAGATGCCAAGAGCTTTGCCATGAACGTTGCTCGTGGGAGTTTGGATGTCCATAGGATGATTTGGACGAGCAACATGGGGAAGAATTAGCCCATTGTTAGTTTGGCAGCAAAGTTTGGCATGATATATGTATATATATATATATATGTGTGTGTGTGTTTTGATGGGGCAAATGAAGATGATATTCTTTGGGATGCCCTTATTTTCAAACGCACCAACATGTTCCTTCAGTCATGGCCTTTGTTTCTTCCATCCCCAGTCTCCAAACATGGATAAACCGGATAACCATGGGAGGACGCCCGCATCCCATGCATTTTTGGATATTTTTGGACGATCTCAGGTTCTTCAAAGAAGCCGCCCCGGCTTAGAGGAGTTGAAGACGTGGGCCACTTTTCTTCGGAGTCATGGAGGTGGCTCGATGTTTGCAATCGATGCCAGAAAGGCGGCCTGGAAACTTCAAGGAGAGGATTTTTCAGGTTTCTTCCCATGAAACAGAAATGAAACGGCAATCCGCCACCTGGGGAACGTTGGGCACCGATACTTTTTCTTCTTGGCTGCTCTCTGAAATCGGAGCTCATCCCAAGTTGGATTGGAAGAAGTGGGCCGAGTTCTTCCGCCACTCGGAGGAAACATGGATCCCATTCAAGAAAGAAGCCTTCAAAGTGCTGCGCAAGTCCAAATTTGGATGATGATGAAGCGAAGAGTTGCTGGTTGGTGGTTTGGAAAATGAATTTCAATTGAATTTCATGTTTAACATGTTTTAACCATATATTTGGATTAATAATCCCAACCGAAAAACTCATATTTTTCAGAGGGGTAGGTATGCCACCAACCAGGGCCATGTTCTTCCAGAGCAGGGACGGTGTTTCATTGGATCGACTCCCGCCTGATCAGCGGCACAGTGGCACAGCCGTGTCACAGCCGTGTCGGATCATGTCGGCGCGCGGAGATGTGAGAAAAAACAAGCTAGTCTTGTGGGGAAATCTCGGAGATACTAATGTTTAACATCATGAAATGATATGAAATGTATTGATTGCATCTGCCGGTTGAATCTCCATGGGTCCCACGGAAAATGGAAAAGGAGGTGTCATCAGAGGGATCACTCTTCTATTGTCTTGGGAGCCTCCTCTAAAATGGCTATTGCCATGTTTCACCACCATTTTCGTTGCTACTTGAAACCAAACTGTCATGTTAGCTGGTGTTGGCGGTTAGCCATATTATGTTATTATAGCTTCCATCCGTTAATATGGGATGATGGCCGACATTGACAAACATAATCTCATCAGGGTGGGGCGCATCCACCAACCCATTGTTGCCCCTGGTTCTGGCTCAGAACTGACCGTGGGACCCGCGCGGGAAGCGATACGCAGGTGCGATCATAGGGATCCATAAACACATTAACATGGTGACAAGGTGAGGCCCAGCTGGCTTGTTGTATATTAAAGCCATGAAACTATACGGTACGTAGTTACATCCTCCTAATCAACCCAACAGGTCACCAAGACAAATGTGCGTCAACTTGGCCATCGGCACTTCACCTTGTAGAAGATTTCAGGTTAGGGTTTTGTTGGATAGAACATGATAGAACATGGTCTTCTTAGACGTCATAGGGGCCCATGATAACATAATCCCGCTTTGCTAATCTGATAGCGGCTTGAGAGCATCATCCCTACGCTCTCTTCTTAGTGATCCGCCACATGGAACCACGAATCCACCAACACATATGTTTACAAACCAATTCGGGTTGAGAATGGGACTTACAAGCTAATCCAGCTGCACAAAATAATAGGTACTGTATGACTCATCGGCATTGGGCACTCGTTGAGAGGAGAAGCTTTCAATGCATTTCAATGTGACGTTTTACATATGGGTTTTTGGTTGCAAAAAAATAGTTCAGCATCTCTGTTTGTATGTTGTTCCTTTTTACGAACTTTAATTTTGGACACAATCAATTGATTGTTTTAAAAAACAATCATATTTTCCAGTTCCTAGGTCGATGGTGCATACTGCTTACTTCCAGAGGTTTATTCTGAAACAAGTCCCACTGGAGTCTTCTTTTTGCAGGAAAAAAATGGTGGCAAGTCATTGAGGACACCCAGTAATTGGGGTTGATGATTGGGTTGATGAAAACCCCCCGGACATGGTTGGTGGGATGGATGAATGGAATTCCATAGAATTCCAGTATCCCATGATCCCATAATTGTTTCTATCCAAGTAATATCCACTGGATTACATAGATATTATCCCATGGTTATCCCAGCAAAGCCTCATTAGCCATGATTATCAAGTAATTATCCAATGTTTACTGGATGTTACTGGATATCATGATAAAACAAGTAATATGTTCCCCTATTGGGCATGAAACCATCTGGATTCTTGGAGGATCATCCCACGAACCAACTGTGGGTGGGTTATCCCATTGATGGGTGAGCTAACCCGCGGCTTAATCAATGTTAATCAGTTCTCAGACCCTAGCTATAACCCTATAGTTAGTTTTTTTTATCCCATAGTCACCATAGTCCTGTAATAACCAGTTCATAGCCTTGTAACCATAGGCCCATAGTCATTTAATAACCCATCAGCTCCTTTTGCACCAGGTCAGCCATGGGCGGTAGCACGTCCAAGATCAAAACGGGCTCCGCGCACCGGGACCGCATCGTGCTCTTTGGCGACTCGCTGACGCAGCAGCCCCTTGCCCTGGGGAAACCTGGTGGTGTTTAAAAGATGGCGACACGCGCATATATATATATATATATATGTATATATATATATGTATATATATATATGTATGTATATATATATATATATATATATGTATGTATATATATATATATATATATGTATGTATAAAATGGACCTATAGATGTATAGATGACATTTGAAGATGGTGATATTTACCTGGTTTATTCGGGTATATTTTAAGGATATAGCTTGGGATATGTAGAAAGCAGAATATAGTGGGATACATTGCAGCAACCGGGCGTTTATGGGGCATTCAATGGGATGTGCAATTGGATTACTGTAATAGAACACCCGAGGATTTATAATCAACAAATATCAACAAGATGTTATTTGGTTGTGTATCATAGGCGAGTATTATTGATATGATTTAATATGGAGTATGTTCAATGTACCCCATGGATATGTTTAAACATGGGTATATTTAATAGCCCGATGGCATGGGTACGTCAAATGGTGGGATTTGTGTGAGCAGGTTTGCCACTGATGATGTTCTTTTATGCGAGTTGTGTACGCAACATAGGTAAACATATATATATATGTGTGTGTGTGTGTCAAGTACGGTTTTTTGATGTATTGCAAGTTTTCCGTGAGGATCAGATATGGACCGATATGGACGAAGAAAATGTGGTGGTTGCAGTGGTTGCACATCCTACTTCGGGCTGAAGGGTTCTATCATGTGTTTAAGTCTCGCGGGTGAATTAACAGTTGGGGCTGGATCCTAACCTACTCCGGTCGAAATCGCTGTGGTGATTTGGATGCGACGCTGGTCTTTGGTGATGTCTATTGGCTATGGCCAATGTGATGCAGCCATGGCTTTTGGTGAAAAATCGCTAATGTGCACCCCATGCCCCATGAGCGTTGATGTGTCTATGTTTTGTGACATGTTTCCTCATGTTTGCTCACATTCAGCTAAGAAACTGTTGAAATCTTTGGATTCCTCGTGATGTTGATGGTATGTGTGGCCGTTTTTTGTTTTTACTGCCAAAAAATGGTCGGTGCTTTATTGGTTGAAGAACGGGTCCCACCATCCAAGCTATTTACTATTTCTTGGTGATTTTTTACTTGCAAGGACCCTCCCAGTTCTAAGTTGTCCACCTAGTAAGTTGTCCTATAAACCCCATGAACTATTTTTATACCCCCCATAAGACCATATAGAATTCACCAAATTCCAAATCAACTTAGCTATACTTGGCTATTAGCTATCATAAATAAGCTAGAGAGAAATCCCACGGGTAACTTACCATATTTACACCCAATTAGCAAATGTTCAACCGTGGATTCGGGCTTTCCTTCTCGCTGAGGTCCTTCGCCCCTCAGGGCTGGGGTGCTGCCATCGCGGATGCGTACCAGCGCCGTGCCGATGTGCTGAACCGCGGATATAGCGGCCGCTCGGGTCGAAACCAAGCGCTAAATGATGGGAAAGCCATGGGAAAAGCCACGGGAGTTTTCATGATTTAGACATGTTTACCCATAGGATCCATGGTGCTGGTATATATGCTAACATTTGGGGTATGTTGATGGTAAATGTTACCATATATACCATACATGGATCCTATGGTTTAGAAACTTGGGTTGGTCTTAAAACTTGACGCTGCATCGGGTGCATCGATGTTTTTATTGTTGCTTTGCCCTGATCATTGTTGATAAACAATTCACGCCAGATGATAGAGTGGCCACGGAGAGAGAGAGAGAGAGAGAGATAGAGAGTGGCCACTTGGTTTGGTCTTGACATGATTAGACGACCAACGAAATTTCATGGTCTAGAGAGAATTGTGTCTTATCAGCGATACGGTCATTATTCAGTACCCAATAGTGTGATTTTTCATGGTACCCACAGACTGATAGAGAAAACCAAAAACCCTGGCATAACATCATGGCCATGACTTGGGTTACTCCCATTTTTCAGACACACCAAGTTTGGGTCAAAATGGTTGATCTGTTGACTGAATTCTGCAGGAAAAACTTGGTTTGATCCATGGGAATTACCTGCTGGAATTGTAGATGGGATGGCTTACAAAAAGACTCACAGTACCTGACAATACCTCTAAAAAGAGCAGATTTGTTTGGGTTGCCTTTGGGCCTTCAATTTTGATGACGGTAGCCCATTTCCATCCAGATCATCATCCACCCACTTCTCCTGGATAAGCATGCGATGGGAGATGGTTCTCCAAAAGTCTTTGTGCTGAATGATGTGATTGAATATGGTAAAACCAATACCATAAACCATCCCAATTTATTCCCAGAAATGATTTGTAAAAATATTTGGCATTGGATCTACCACATGAAGCATAGTTTCATGGTTAAATCGCAGTTAGATAAATCCCATGCCAATTTCCGCTAAACCAAGACGTAGTTATGAAGAGTTTACTGGAAATCCACATGTATCGGAAGGGTGAATACTTATACATCTTCAGCCTACAAGCGTTAGTTTTCGAATTTCTGCCACTTGACAGATCTTGACAGTAACATACAGTAACCCACCAAAAAAAATCTGGAACAGCTTCAATTCATTTTTTTGTTTTTGTAGGATTTGACTCTAACTTCTATCTTTTTTGGGCTTGCTTAAGCGGCAGGTTATACCAGCCGCTGGTGCCTAGAGATGTTGAGACATGGAGGAGGCGCCGCCAGTGGCTGCGGGATGCAGAAAGGCTTAAGATTTGAAGATCAAAAGATTCGCAGGATGTTACCATATGTTTAAGATATGTTTTTTTATATACTGTATATATATATATATATGTTTACTTGTTTACTATTTGTTTACTGTATCTTTACTATTTGTTTACTATGTTATGCCTTTACTGCTGGCATTTCAAATTTTAAGAAATGTTGATGTAGAAGCAAGTCCTTTTCTATCGTCAGGATGCTGCCTGTGACAATGGTTTATCCATGGAGGTGTCTAGAAATGGTACGATCATATCGACAATTGCCCTCCAAAAAGATGCCATAGAAATTCCATGAAAAATCACCATGAATGTAGAATATTTAAGTAGGTCATTGAGGAAATCATTGGTTTTGAACTAATCTGGGTAAATTATAACAACCTCACTGTTCTCCCGAAGCCTGGAATCATGGTTAATAAGGGAAATCATCCCCAAATGGCCTTATTCAGGTTAGTTAAATATTATGATTTACCCCGACTAATCCACTATTTTTCCATTATAACTCCAATAACTATGGTTTATCGGTGATATAATGGGCTTAACCTAGTGGGCTTATAACCCATTTAATTTATAACGGGGGGCACCACCAACCGTAGGATTTCCTCTATTTTTTATCATTGTTCATCATCGATCCAGGTATCATGGCAGATGCTGGCCCCGATGACACCACCCGACTGGTGACCATTTTCCTGGGGGCCAATGATGCGTCCTTAGAGGATCAGAACCCGGCTCAACATGTCGCCTGGCGTCAAACCGTCAACGAAAAAAACAACGGGAAAAAACCGGGAAAAATAACAAGTGAAACCATGGAATGGCTGGGAGTGGAACTTTCCCGAATTTTTGCCGTACGACCGGACTCCTGGAAACGGCGATGGAGAGAGATCTAGAAAGGAGTCATTGTCCATAGCTATGTTTGAAAGAACCAGAGGGCAATTCAGTAGTTCATGTGTCCCGAATCATGATGCTGAGCCAAGATTCTTTGCTTTCAAGACATTGGATTCTTAGAAAAACATCTAGGATCTTAGAGTTCATTCTACGATTCAACCATCGGGGCTACCGGATCCATTTATTGGGAAGCATATCAGATCCCTGCCAAACACAAAAAGTGAACGGAGAATCAGAATTACAAAACGAATTTTCGGGTTGCAAAACATGGACCCCTACCCGGCCTACCCCTTCTGAAAAATATACGCGCAAAATAAGATGGGTATAGATACGACTATCATATTATTATATTACATGTATATCTATGACACGTATCATTTCCACGCAGATGTGGAAAACATAAGAAAGGGTTCAGAATCTTCCCCCGTTGTGCCGTGCTGGTCCGCTTAAAAAAAGAACGTTTTTAGCCCACCTGGCAGGTTGAAAATGTGTCCCAGGTGCCCCTCGAGGAGTATAAATCCAACCTGCGGGAGATCGTGGTCATCACTCGCCGCTCGGACGACTCGAAGGGACGACTCGGCACGAGCCGCGCCGCGCGCTCGGGCGCCATGGACGAGCCAGGGGTTTTTAAGGATGGGTGTTAAACCATCAGAACTGATGGACATTGATGGGTTAATACTGGTTAATATGGATCAATATGGGTTAAGCCATCAGAATTAATTACCCAGTGAGAATAGCTCTGTTGATGGGTTAATACTTCAGGTATAGGGGGTTAGACTGGCTGGGGACTATTTTCTGAGCCATATAACCGGAATATATTTACTAACCAGTCGAATGGGATGGGAGAGCGGTATTTTGCAATTGGCTTGACAAGCCGTTTGATAATTATGGGCCATGTGAGTGGATCAATTAATTGGGGATATAACGGGATTTCTTTATGGGGACCATGTCCCATAGTATTAAATTTCACGAGCTCCTGGGATTTTGTGATTTTTAGGGAATATTGGATATCAAGGTCAAGATGCAATATGTGGTGCAGTGTACGCGCACAAGGGTGGCACCAAAAAACTTAAGCGTCA
>Ga0126342_10004638_pt1 | contig 23595 bp, 23 predicted proteins | sample Cyp1metagenome_FD_92528 | JGI IMG/M metagenome (GOLD analysis project Ga0126342, IMG submission 92528) | Coral microbial communities from Lord Howe Island, Old Settlement Bay, Australia - Cyphastrea 1 metagenome | ecosystem: Host-associated > Invertebrates > Cnidaria > Coral ...
CGGTTTCCTCCATTTTCCAAGGGATTTTCCATGGTTTGTTCCTAGCATTCGCTCCGTTTTCGTCCGTTTTCCAGGGGATTTTGTACGATTTCCTCTGATCGTTATCATGTTTTCCTGCAGTTTTATTGTATTTTCTAATACATTTTCATGGTTTCTCCGGTCACCAAAAAGACGGACCTAGGGGGAATCGATACCCCACCGTCAGCAAATTACCTAGTGATACATAATCCAGCAAAATGCTCCGTTTTCTGGCGCTCAACACAGGGGCACGGCGAGATTTCGTTCCCTTTCGGCAACCCCCCCCCCACACCCCCTATTCTCACTTCGTTCGCAAACAGCAACTAGCCAGCTAGCTGGCTTTCGTAATAAAACCATCCTTCACCTAAAAAAAAATTACTTACAAAAACAACTCAAAATAAATAAAAACATCAAAATAAAACCAAATAACAATCCTACACCTAAAGTCCATATTAACTTACAAAAACAACTTAAAATAAATAAAAATATCAAAATAAATCCATATAACCATCCTATATCTAAGGTCCACATTTATTTACAAAAACAAATTTATAATAATTCCCTCCAAAAATTTAATAAAATAAACAAAACGAAAATACAATATAAAAATATCACATAGGAGGTAAAAAACTCGAAAGATGTAAGAAAAAAAAGAGAAATAAAAAATTTCGGCCTAAAAACATAGATTTAAAAAAAATAAAAAAAAAGAAAAATGTAAGTTAGAAAATAAATTTGTTTAATTATAAGTTTCAACCCTATAAAACCAAGAAATATATAATAAATCCATCATTTTACTACTTTATAATATATATTAAAAAACCACTTATAAATAAATACTTACTTAAAATTAATACAAAAAATTTAACTTTACTTTTCAGAGCCAAATTATATTAAAAAAAAAACATTTCTATATCTAAATAATTTCAAATATATCTTAAATATACCCCATCAAATTTCAAAGTAAATAAAAACCTTAGATATATAATAATTACATAAATTTATCTTAATTTTATTATTTATTTTAAGGTACTTTTATAAGGAAATATAAAGCTTCGGTAGAGGTTAATTACAAATATCTATAAATTTTTTAGAAATTGTTTTCGAATAATTTATCAAATATTTTACAATTGTTACCTCCCTCCCCCCCCTTCCATAATGTCCAAACGGAGGAGGTTTGGGATACGGGGTAACCGGTAATGGAAAAATTTTAAGCTTCGGCTTCTAACGTTGGGGGGGATCCACGCTTGCAATTAGGATAATCCCTGCGGTCAAATTCCGAGGGGGCAAAATTGCAATCTACGTTTTTAGAACGCCCCCCTGCTTGCAATTAGCCTAAAGGGGTAGTGATTATATATTATATTTTAATTTTATATTTTTATAATTCTATTTTCCTAATATATAATTATCTATAATATTTAATTTATATATTTTTTATAAATATCATTATCAATAATATCGATTTTTATCCATTTTATTATCAATATTTCCTAATGCTTTAAAAGCACTTAACTACTGTATAGGCATGTACAGGATCCATTTATTTTTTTTACCTGCAAAAACGGTGTAAACGTTTATTTGTTGGGTGATGTTGGGTGCTGTACCCACAACACAACGAGGCCACAACATATCCGGGAAAAGTAGCTTAATATTTTTGCGAAAGTGCCTTTAAAGATTCTTCTGCGCGCAAGCCCTCACAATCTTACAAAAACAAAAGTGTCATCTTATTCACTTCACAGTCAAAGGCCGCTTTCCTGGAATAAATTCTCTGCACCACGAAACATATTCAATCCTTGATTCCATGACACCATTTCTTGTTTGAACAAATACAAATAAATGGCTGCAGTGCTTTTGCGTTGCAGACCTGGGTCGTAGATATAGTTTGCGTTGAATCGAAATTCCACGGAATGAAAAATGCGGAACAGCAATCCTTGCTTCTTCCAGGGTTTTAGGGGTTCACTCCGTTGGGTACAGAGAAGTCTCCATAGGATGGGAATACTTCACATGAAAAAAAATATTTTTCTTGTGGTGGAACTTGGGGTGACCCCATTGCCAATGGTGAAACAAGTTGGGCCGCCCTGGAGCTCAGGTTTTTCCTTGACCATCCTCCAGCAAGTCCAAGTCGCCCTACAAGAAATGGACATGGGGATGGGTCAAGAAATTGGATACCCAATTTAAACAAACACAGGATGACTGATACGCAAAAGGATCAAAAGGCAGAATGGATCAGAATGGAATGGAAGGCTTCACAATTTAAACAAACATGACCAGGGGCCAAGAGAAAATTCACCTACAGGGGGGCCACCATGATCGTTGTACGATGGAAGTTTAAATTAGGGTTTGTGGCCTCAGCCAGTTCTGAATCTCAGGTGAACTCAGATTCCCCTTACGTTGATGGCCGCCCTGTGCCTTGTCCAACTTCCCTCCGATGGAAGTGCCGGGCAACGCTTTCTTGACGCGTGTGCCGCCTGCTCCGGCGATCCTGGCATGCTGAGAGTGCGAACATCCACGAAACAAAGCTTGCAGAACCGGCTAACTCCATCCAATCGGATCTAGTGCCTGGACATATGTGCAAGACTATGCTACGTATATGACAATATGTGAAAATAGCACAAAGTGATGTGGTCTAAGAAGTGGCAACTGATGGTATCATGGCTTCATGGAGATTTTTTTCTCCTCAGCCCTGCTACCGATAACATGGCACTTACCAAACTTGAGCATTGGTTGCCTTTTAAATCCTTTTAATATCTTCCCAATCTTTCCGAACATTCTTTCGTTGCTCGAGAGGTGGACCATCCGGGCTGTGCCTTGCTGGTGTCTTGAAGCCACTGCTCTCCGCCTTGGGCGTTGTCAAGGCACGAGCGAACGCCTCCCGCGCCTTGCGCTTGGTCTCCTGGGTTGAGCAAGCTGGTCTCAGGGCGCCTGGGGTGCGTTGTTTTATGGTTCCTTAACACCACATGCTTGTAGTATCTTGTAATGCCCATTGTAATGCCATGAATCATCTTGTAGTATCTTATCTTATACTTGTACTTGTGCATACCTGGACCCGTGCACACTTGTGCACTTTGGTGGAAGCTTTGCTGCAGTTCCCTGCCTTGACAAGGTCGCCTATGTTGCTCATTTTGCACGTCGCCCTTTTTCCACTTTGCGTTTTGCTGGGAAGGTTTGGGTGGTAGACTGAACTTATGCCAGGGAAATCGTTGGTGGCTGAGCACGGATTCATGTCTATGAAATATGGTCATCAAATGTCAGCAATAAATCCGCCCAAACAAATCAATCAGTCTGGCAGGTTTGTCCAAACTCACATGAATTTTGTGAAGGTGGCAACGGTGTGAAATCCAAATCAAGGAGATTCAAGGTCCGTGAATTTTGGGCCTTGACTTGGGAAACTGTTCAGCCATGTTCAGCCATGTTCAGCCCGGTCCTCGATCATCTTGGCACTTGCACTCTCTGCAGAAAAAATGCCCTCGCGCACAATGCTCTCTTGACCAAAAGGACCCTCTTTCTCTCTTTCCGAGACGATGATGCCGCCTTCCACAAAGACCTTTTGCTTCCTGAGAAAGACTCAGCGAAACATGACATCCTTTCTTAGTGTCCATCTGGTTGTAAAGGGACCGCTCCCAATTTCTGGAGTGAACAGGCCAATGAGGATCATTGAACAATCAGCTGCACTGGCCACGAGGGGTCTCATCACTTGCGGCCCCACAAATTTGTCATCAGCAGAACATATCTCCGCAAAGATCAACGGCCATGGACAGAATCGATAAAACACTTATCAGGAAGTGAATTTGAATGAATTTGAAGCAATATGGCAATTTTACAAAACAAAGAAAGAAACGCATCGCTGCCAGCTCTACCAAACAGCTCTGCTCTGCTCAGCTCTGCTCAGCTCTGCTGGCAAGGTGCTTCGATTTGGTGGTCTTAAAGTTCAACTTCCCTCTCCAAAATGCAGTGCCTCCTGGAACGATGAAAGCATCCTTGTAGGCGTCAGTTAGTGGCTGAGTCCACTCCTTGCAAATGGCCAGGGGAGTGGTTGACCATGGTTGACCGTGGTTGAGAATTCTTGACCCATTGCCAAAGCATAGGCAGCCCAGTTGCAGCCAAGAGACTATGAAAAGATCACTGGGATCTTCACCTTCCTCTGGATCACCCTCGATGACAGACCAAGCGCCAAGCCCTTTGCTGACCATGCCAGCGTAGAAGCGAACGGTGCCATTGTCGTGTAAGGTCAGCAAACTCTCATAGTCTGGGAATCCAAAGACATTGCTCACTAGCCTGACCGCAAAGAGCAGGCACGGAAATGAATGGGCAACAGGACTGAGTGAGACTGCCTCTCGCCCAAGGGAACTGTTCTCGTGTAACAAAAACCCAAATGATCCAAACGTGCAAATCAGCATGGATTCGACAAGAAGCTTCAAGGTCGTGTTGCAGAGTTGCATCTCGGTTCGGTCAACAACACCTCACAAGCCGTGTCACATTTTCAACTATTTTCACTCAGCCACGTGGGTACACATTCTGCAGCACACTTCTCATTGCAAATTTAGGCTACGTATCCAAGTGGAATATTACAGATGAGAGAGCCAACACAAACCAAGTCACGTCAATTTCACCCCATTGCATCCCATTTTTCACTCCATTGCCGTTCAAGTTGCTATTCAAGTCAAACTCTGGTAACTCGGTCGCAACTCTCAGGCGGCTTCCTTCACGTTGCGTCCGGCTCGGCCATCGGGGTGCCACGAAGCATTGTGAGGCCAGAAAAGCCTTAGCCATGGAGACAGTCAGAGACTGCAACGAAAAACACGTGCCACATCAACACACAACAACAAGTACACAACATATCACATGGACGACAGGGATTCACAATGTTGGTTGATGTGTATTGATGTATCTGTTGATAAAATCAAATAAACACAACATAGATCAACATAGTAAAACGATGAAAAACGGTAAAACGATAGGTTTGGAGTTTGGACCTCCTAGAATCGTCAAAATGAAAACATTGCATCGAGGCACACATGCTAAAACCGCTGAAAATTGTAAGCGACTGCGAGCAGTGCCCGCTCGACCCTGGGTTCCAAAGCGACCCATTGCATCCAAGAAGAAATCAGGGCCGAAGTTCTGTCACAAAAACCCTTCCACAAAGTTTTGGAGAGGAGTGGGACTTCAAATATCTTCAAATCGTATAGTCAGGAACTGCACGGTGCTTCAAAAGAATCCTGGTCCGATGTCACGTTTTCTTCTTTTCAATCTTTGCTCAGAGTGATAAGCATGCTTGCAACTCATCTGAAGGTGATGTCCTTCAACTGGATCGGTTGTCCAGCTAGAGCCAAAACTGTGGAAAAAAACGCGGCAGACTCGAAATGGGGACAATTCTGGAAACCATTGGAGGTTTTCCATGGTTTTCCCGAAGACTTTGCAGCTGCCTTTCTAAAATTTTTCTGCGGTATTCCTGCGGTGGGCTTTGTCCAGTGCAGACCGTTCCTGTGACTTCATCACATGGAAGGGGCTCAATTCAAATCATATCGGACATAGGGCTTTCCGAAGCGAAAATTGAAGATTTTGTGACGCCTGGTTTCGGCGCACTGCGCTTCAATGGACTTCGGAGAGTCCCTTCAACGGGAGAAAGGAATAGAAAGGATGGACTCGGAAGAGACATCGAAGGACTGGAAGACTTCTCCAAAGCCATTCCTACTGAGCAACAGCCAAGTACAGCTGAGCCCAGCCCCATTCGAAAGCTCCACTTTCGAATGGCCCCAGCCAGCTGAAAAATCTGATCCAAGGCCTTTGGAGTCTCAGAAATTCCGACTGGCTTCCCGACATGGGACCTTGTCAGTATTTGTCAGTGCTCTATTTACATAAGTTCATCTGATGACAAGCTGAAAAGCCACTGCACCAAGTTTGAACGGTATGTCTTATTGTCCACAATAGTATCAATCATACACACACAGACTGAAATGTGAGAGTGGACCTCAAGTATATACACAAAAGTGTTACATATACCAAACAAGCTTCGCTCTACTTGGTGCTTAGGGCAGCATGCCTCGAGCTAGGCTAATTTGAAGCTCTCTCAAGCGTTCAATGAGTAGGCTTTGGGCGGTGAATGATGATGTTCATCCATTCCGACGTTCTCCACCCCGTCGCTGATGCGCAGAGTTCCTGTGAGTTTCAGCAGCAAGAAGATGATGGCAGACAGGGAGCCTGACCACAAAATCACCATGATGCACAGGATAAATTGAGCACCAATGGCAGAGCCACCATAGCCTGTCTGGCAGGCAGTGCCAGCGGTGTTCATCATGCAACCGAAGCCACTCCAGCCATGGTAGTGATCCTTTGAGGCTGCAGCAAGCCCCTTGGGACCCTCAACATTGGGTCCGTTCGTAGACTTGGGAACCCCAGAAAATGGTGGTGGGTTTCTCCTCAAATAAACCATTGGGGCATATTGGGGCATATTCTCGGGATATTTCGGGTTTTCCATTTCAAAGAAAACTTGGAAACCCAGAGGACCAGAGGATATAATTTGGTGATCTTTGGTGTCACAGAACTGTGGGTTAAGGAAATTCGATCAATCAGGATAAGTTCATTTTAACAGATATTAATTAAAAGCACCACTGGCCACTTCAGCGCATTTTTTCCCGAGAGTCGAAGCCCTTGCCCCAGTCAAAGAGGCCGCAGGCGAGCACGCCCCAAATGCCACAGAAACCGTGCACCGGGGCTGCATCCACCGGGTCATCAATCTTCAACTTCTGCAGCAGCATAGAGGATCCTGTCATGGGATGGGCACGGGGTGTACCATTTGAGAGAGTGTTGGAACTTTAGTCTCTAGTTGATACCAGACCCATTACAATCATTGGAGTTTTCTCTAAATTCAGGGGCCCACCAGTACAGAAGCCATCCATTTTTTTTTCCAAATTGATGACCAGATTGAATCCATCACAGCAAACTCCGAAACATTCCGAAACCTTGACCAAGGGGCCCATGTAAACGAAGGCCCCGATGAACCCGGTGGCAACCGCGCTGCCACACTCCATGTTGCCACAGCCCGCAGTGATGGAGACCAAGCCTATGAAAAAGTGTTTGTGACAAAGGCAGGTTTTGAATAAGTCTACCATCACCAGCAACATGGAAGATCTGTGAAAAGCAACACTTCAGCTACAAATTGGAGTCTGGTCATCCCAACTGGCAACTGCTGAAGATCTGCTGATGAACCAGGCACCTGTTGCCGATGATATATATGTAATATCTTTGACAAAAATCCATTCTCCATCTTTCTCCACCCTTTCCCCACGCCTGCGAGGATACCGTTGCACAACCCCCCCACGTCGTACTTCCTGGTGATGAGATAGGCCAAAATGAAAACTGTGATGCCACCTGTGGCAGCCGACAGCGTGGTGTTCATGGCCACCTGAGCTGCCATGGCACCAGTGGCGTAGTCGTGCATTCCTAGGGTGGAGCCCGGGTTGAAGCCATACCAGCCGAACCACAGGGCAAAGGTTCCCAGCCTGGGCTGAAACAGAAACTGAATCTGCAGTGGAGCTAAAGCTATTTCCCCTCTAACACGTGGCACAGTTGCAGTGCAATTGTCGTAGGGGTGTGATGTTAAAAATTGACAAACATTGGGGTTGCCGTTTTTGGTGGTGTTAGTTTGCTATCACATGCTATCAGCCATTGTATCTGGTTCTTCCATCGCTTTCTGGAATCTGTGGATCTCCATGGCCGCCAAGCTGCACCACCAGTGGAAGATTATGGGTCTCGAACTCCGCGGGGTTGGTGAAGCGCCCCTTGCGAGGTCCCAAGATGATGGTGCCAGCTAAGCCCGCCACCCCACCTGTGAGGTGGACCACTCCTAAGGTGACCATGGACCCCTTGGTCCATGGCAAGCGGAGCAAATTGCTTTGATATCCCAGTTACAGATAGTTACAGTATATCCAGGTTATTTTCCAGACAACCCAGTTATTCTGATCACCAGCTGCCAACTTGGTTGTCTAGATTTAAGTTTTTTTCAGCCATCATCCCATCTTGAAGTTAGCCGCAGATGCACAGTTCGCCACAGCCAAAAAACATCCGAGATCATCCGAGTTTCCACTGCCGGCAAAATCCATGTAGCCAACGTCCAGGATGGTCGCCAGCCAGCCACCACCCCAGGTCCAGGCCACAACAACTGGGTAGATGAAGCTGGCCATCAGAAAGGCGAAGACGGCGTAGGTGGGGCTCTTCACACGTTCCGCCACGGCACCACTCACAATGGTGGCACCAGCAGTGCAAAAGGCCCACTGGAAGAACCAGCTCAACCTTTTTCTGGACGTTTCAACAAATATCTCAACATCACCAAACTGGGCTTCTCATTTGAATTCGTGTTTTTGAAGTCAAACATGGACTTTTGAGGGATTTTGAGGGAGGGATAAAACATAGGTGTTTGGGTGCTTTCAAGACTCCAAAATGGTCCATGGCAGCACAAAAATAGTTCTCGGGTGACTTTCATGTTATAGTAGTTGAATAGTAGTTGAATTGATTTGTTGTACCCCCTAGTCTTGAACACACCCAAATGTTTGCAACCACCGAGAAACATGGTGCTTTGGCAGCCTGCAGCAGAACAGGAGGCAGGTGTGATAATGCCTGTGGTCTTGTCCTGGGTGTAGAAATCGAATCCAGCGAAACCTCCAAGATGTTGGCACAGCAAAGGGCACTGCGGGACTTTGCAGAAAATTCATGCCAAGCCGCACTATATTCAAACTCAATAGACATCAATAGACTCAATAGACTTCAATCTTCCACTGCGCACGTTGCGTCAACACACAAATCTCAGAACTTTCAAAAAGCCAAGACTCCATGCCATCCAATAAAGCCATTGCCACCATTGTCGACTCCGACTGAACCATAGGCAAAGGCCCAACCAAAGAGCCACCATCCCAAGGTGCCCACGCAGACATTCACCAAGTTCTTCATCAAGACGTTTGAGGCGTTCTTGGCCCGGCAGGAGCCGGTCTCCAACATGCCGAAACCTGCGTGCATGAACATCACCAGGGCACCACAAAGACACATCCAGGCGGAGTCCAAAGCGCCACCCAGGCTGTAGTCCGTGGCTTGCAGGGCAGCAACCTCCAAGGGAGATTTATATATATATATATATAATATGATAGACCAGACATAGATCTAGATCATCATAGATTTACCATTTTGTGCCCAAAGGTTGAAGTGGCTTTGCTAGGGATTTACAGGAACCAGCAGTGTCTTAAAGGATATATATATATAGATGGATAAAGGCTGATGCGTACTTCATGTCAGTTTGCCGCCAGCTTCTAGTGAAGGACCTGCCCGCATGATCCCGCCTGTGTTGCCAATTCGGCTGTGGTCGCGTAGGTCCTAGGTTCCGCCAGTAACAAATCAGTGCAAATGCCAGATAAATGACAGTACCCTATGGCGGTGAATGATCCTGCGAAACAGGTATGGCAGCCAGGAAACTGCAGGCGTCGTGCATCTCGTTCTTTCTTGAGTCCTTCCAGCACCGCTTGCTGCTCCTGGGCAATGATCAGGCTTTGATGATCTGCCGAATTCACTCAAAATGATATGATGTGATTGAGTCTGGATGCGCACTGTACGAGTACATGAAACACCTTCAGACCTTCCTGAAACATTCTGCATGTAGTACCTGTCAAAATCGAATGGCTGAACATGTTAAAAAGCCACCAATTATCACCAATTCTTCTTCTCACTAGCATTCATGCCCGGGGTTGAACACGTCCACGAACAAACACACCAAATACATCCAAATACTGTGTAGATTGCAGTTGCGTTAGCTCTTCCTCTCAATAACCTTGCAGCATTCCGATGAACTTGAAGTGCCCGTGAGACGTGGTGGGCAGCAGATTAGGCAAACTTCCTCACGCTACCGAAACAATCCACTGCAATGCGGCCATCGCCCGTACCCATGCTACCCATGCCTCGAAGAGCGCACGTTGTGCTTTCACCTGCAGAGATCGCAGGTTTCAGAACTTGGTCAGATTCGCAAGATGTCACAAGAACGAGTCCCATCGAGTCCCATCTTGTATCCTACTGGTATCCTACTCATTCATCAGTTGATATCAGTGGTGTGTGTCAAGAAACATAATCATTTGCAGTGGCTTGAATAACTGCTGTGGTAAACGGGGTGCATGATGGTGCGTCAATGCTATGGAAGGAGAAGAAAGGAGTACCTATCATTTCTTGGCAGCTCAGTGCTGCTCAAAGACTTTTCCCTCATCATAACATATGGAAACCTCTTCTCGGTAAAACAGAGATAGTCTCAGTTAAACAAATGTTAAGATATGTTAAGCAGTTCTCTTGAAATGGGTTTCATGTGTTTTTTTTAAACCATCTGTTTTTGCCGACTAATCCACAGAAACATGAATTGCGCCTGCTCCCGTAGCATCAGCACTTCATCCAAAGTTACAGATCCTTCAGTGGATGCCACCTGGCTCCGGCTACAAAGCATGCAACATCTGGGATATGTCAGATATGTATGCAATCACCATCAATCACCGATTTTATGGATGAGAATGGTGCGTTCAGATCCAACAGATTTCCTTTTTCATGATGTTACAGATTCAAAACTTGAGATGTTTGATGACTTTTGCCAAAAAAACGTGCCAAATCTGACGCTCTTTGTGGCCTTCATGCTCTCTTGTCAGAATGTCTTGCTGGGAGACCGAGAACCACTTCAACATTTACACCCTTCATTACAACCAACTCACTCCATCATTTGCTTCGGCTCTTTTTGAGCATTTCTCAGCAACCGTCCACGCCATGATATTAACTTCTGAGCCATCTCCAATGGCGTTTCGTTCTCTTTGGGATCGACCTGAAACCAATCCCAGCAATCTCATGATTCTCATGTCCAGTTTTCACTACGAGACATTTATAGTATGATATATCCACCTTTTGCTGCGTCTAATGAGTCTAGAACCTATGGAAGAACCTGGGCACTTCCTAGTCACTACTCGACGAGTCTCGACGTAACTTGGAGGGCTCACCAGTAGACCCAGCACTGCGCAGGAGAGCTTCATCTCAAATGTCCTCCGGGCGTCACCATGACCATTTTGGACGTGTCAAATTCACGCTTTGTTTTACTTTAAGATACTTTAAGTCTTTGATATCCTTTGATATGTTGGACTGTTGGACTGTAAATCTTCTAGGTGAAGTAATCTCCATTAGTTTGTCGGTTTCCCTTTATTTTTCGCGGAAGTCGTGAAGAACTGGGAATCTTTGCAAGCATAGAAACATAGTATTTGCCTCTGCAACAGCGTCAACATGTCGATCGATCTCAGTACGTCTGTTGGAACGATCACAGATTTATTACAGATTTATCAGTTACAATGAAACCACATCCCCTTGAACAGGCTACGCCTTTGCTGCGTCGGGAAGCAGCGGACTTGTGGAGCTTGAGCCAAATCAGAGCTGAGGCCAAACAGTCTCTGGGGGCTTAAACAACCAAAGATAAGATATCTTACGGGAATCAATGGTATGTATATATGTGCGGATAAATAAATATATATATATATATAATTACATCTATGTATATATATATACACGATTATATACGTATATTGTAATATACATGTATTCACATACAGATATACTACCTACAAAACCAGCAATATGGTATTTGGGTTGTCTGAAAATCCGGTACCCCATTCCATTTCACGGGAAAATCATCGGTTTCTTCCCTGGCCGTAAATACATAATCGGGTACAACATAGTATAACCATTTGTGGACAAACGTATTGATCATATTGCGTGTACGGCAATGGCCCAGCAAATGTCTGGCCATTTCTAGATATTTTTGCTACTCAGCCATCCAATTCTTATATCTGAGGTCAAACAGACCCACTCCCATTTATCCTTGAAAGGTGAAGGGTCAAATCAGCCACGAAATTGGATAACTCCTGCTAGACTTCAAAGAGACACGGAAGGCACAGATGGGCAGAGCATTTCCTGAAGGTTTCCAAATCAAAAGGCCTTTGAGGTCTTTGAACCTCAGTGATAATAGTGATGCTTCGATGCCGTCCACAATCACCAGTTACTGGTGTTCAGTGAAATAACACGAAATAAGTAACTTCTCTCGAAACCGAGGGATATCCTTGCGGATTGTCTGCTGTTCTCATTCCTTTTTCTTTTGATTGTGAAAAGTCCTGCGGATCTAACTCTGTGCCCTGGAACCAAGTTTCCTGGACCATCGGTGACTTGGTTTCTCTTGGATTCTCTTGGCACATTCTGCCACCATCTAAATTGAATCGATGAATCGAACCATTGGCACCATGGCTGCCGAATGTCTCCCGAGGTCTCGGGATCTTGATCCAGTCAAAGTGTTGATCACTCAGCGGCGCCTGATAGTGCGAACGCAAGCGCAAACAAAGAGTCTGCAACAGTTTTCTCAATCTATTCTCAATCTATTCTAGTTCCTCATTTCCTTATGGTAGCCGCTAGCCAAACATGGACATCCAACTCGCCGAACAATAAGGTTCGAAAGCTGGGATTGAAAACGAGGATAAGAGAGTTATCAACTGGAAGTCAACCACACACCAATGCTTTTACCAGCTTGAGCTAAGTCACAGCCGACAGCTCTGGTGCGACACAGGTGTCCTGCGGAAGAATGCGAATGCCGCTTTGGCAGCCATGGAAGCTGAGAAACAGGTCAACTAAGTAACTTAACTAGCCAGAACTGATCAAACATCTGGATGAGTTCTGTGAAAAGCTCACTACGCTCCTTTTTGCATGATTTTGCATGAGCCTCTCCAAAGGGAAGCTGGACAGCTGGCTCTTTCGGGAATAGAAGGATCCAAACCTGGAAGGCCCTGCAACGTTTGGTAATGTTTCGTCCAGCTTGCGCACCAAAAAAGATCTGAACAGAGGTCGACAACCTCTGGATACCTCTGGCATGTCAACACCTGGACTCTTGAGATGCGAGGGCTCGGGTGTTGAATGGAATCAAACTTTGCTGTTGCGGTCTGCTTGAATAAACCCAACTTACCGTAATTGTCTGTCCCGGCATGGAACCACTTGAGCACCACCAGCGAACCAGATTCCAAGAGTCGGTGTCTTCAGCATTTGCCAAAATCCGAATGCTCATTTGAGTCATTTGAGCATTCTCCCAGAGAACATGCTCTTCACATGCTCTTCACATGCTGTTGTCGTTTTGGTCGTTTTGTTAATTCAGGGTCTGAATTCCGACAGCTTCACTGCTGATCTACGCCTCATTGCGAGACCTGTACTTTCTGGCCGAAGGTTTCGGCCTTGAGGAAGAAGTTCTGCAACTGGGCCAATGCCTTGGGGCTGGAGATTGCAATCCGATTGAAAAGAGGGCCTGTTCTCTGAGAAATCACACGTGTGCAATGAGGAACATCTTGGACCACTTCTATATATATATACTTCTACAGTAACACCTCAAGGGACACTTTCCAAACACACCTAGATGCCTACATATTTTGGATATTTTTGGATGATGTCCGCCATTTCTGTGAAGGTTGGCATGTTGAAGATCTGAAGATCCATCCCATCTGAGGACCGACGTCCTTGAAACCAACAGCAGTCGCCGCTTCACCTCAGCAGTCTGTGCAGCGTTTACATGGCCTCTACTGCTACCCAAGTGTCCAGCCGCTCAACAACTTACAGTGACTTGCCTTTATCATCTTTACCTTTGTACAGGTTCAAATCATCAGAAATCATCAGAGATCATCAGAGGCACGGAGCCATCGTGAGATCTGCTGATGGATCCCAGGCTGCGCGTAGCGATGATCCAGAAGCAGGATCGCTGACCAGTCCCTCGGCCCAGGGAAGTGCCGGCTGTTGAGTCAGTGGTGCGTTCATGTCCACAGGGTTCTCCAATGTTCTCCATGGAGTATAGTCACGATATAGTCCTTTACTCGAATCCAATCTTTTCACCTCAAGTCGTTGGAGCTAGAATGGATGGGCTGGGAGATGTTTAAAGTATTACATCACAATCTCCTTGATGATATGTATACTTGTACAATATGCATATGATGTATGCTATGATGTATGCTGTTGCATTCTTGTGTGCTTGACGTTCTTGTTGCCACTATCAAGAGGAGCGGTCTCATAGACTTCACAATTCTACGCTGGCAAATGTCCTGAAGTCTTGAAATACGTTTGCACAGTGAAAGTCAGATATACAATAGATATACGGTATATACACACACACATAACCTGTGTGGATTTATTGCATTCACTTTCATTCGTTGAAACGAAATCGTAAGAAAAGTGAAACCACATCCTGGCACTTCTCTACAACGCTTTGGCATCAGCTTCGGCGCCTCGCATGTCGAATGCTGCGCCCAATGCATTGGTTCACTGCTTTCATGCACCTTAAGAACGAGGAACGCATCGGTTGCAGTTTGTAGGGTTGACTTGGACTGGACATTGCTTGGGTTTTGGTAGGACATGGTAGGACCATGCCATGGCGTTACAAATGCGGAAGGTGGATTGATGTGGATTGTGCAGCTTGGGATCATGTGCTCACCATGGCTCACCATGGGAGCAAATGGTATGAGCATTCCCACTTTGGGACCGTGTAATACCGTGTGTGAGCATACCGTATGGTAATACCAAGTCCATCCTCACTGTTGAGATCATTTGAATCAGAGTCCATGAATTCCCATGATCATTTTCACCGTTGAGAGTCCAAAAGCATCCGTGGAGGGCAGTGACCATAATGAATTCTTCATTGTTTAAAGGACCCATGGACGACTCGCGTCATCTGGCCAAGACTTGGGTGCCAGCTTGGCAGAATAGAAATCTCGCCCGCTGAGTCCTTACAAGGGAGCGATTCAGTGGAGGACACAAGTGATAGATTTGCATGTGCCCTTCACCCCAATGCAAGCACCAGTGGCACCAGCTATCAAATATGGCTTACATATGCTTGCATATGCTTACATGCGAAATCTGTTGATCTCTGTTGTGAGAACTATGACTCCAAGCTGGATGGCCATGGCCCTGGAACCTTCTCAGCACGTCGAGTCTAGTCCCAGCCCTACCTCCATCTGAACGGCTTTTGCGTTTGGCATCCAGAAAGCGCATCCTGAAGCCGGGAAGATCCACGTAAGACTGCAGCTTTGACAGCCACATCCCTTGTGATGTTCGAACACTTTGGACGGCACAAGACAACATTCCTAAACGCCCAAATTTTACATAGATACAATATTTGTCAATATTTCAATGTTTACCGGCATCTCGGATCCTTTTGGGAGAAAACAGTCGCAACAAAAACACCACAACTGGAAAATCACCACCCGTCTTGGTGCACCGACTTCTCTACCATGGCCAAATCTGAAGCATTGGGATATGGCAAGCCGACCACCTGCCAGTTGGTTCCACTGGGTCACCATACGATCTTTTTTGGGCTAACTTATACAAGCATATACAAGCCTGACTTCTCTACTGATGTACATACGTATGCAAAATCAAACAAAATACATCCATGAATACATCCATAAATTAGTACATAAATAAATAAATCAATGAATGAATAAATACATAGATAATATATCTTGTATAATGTTGCATATAAATCTTAGAAGGTCTGCATGACGAGCTGCAGCTCCAGAAAAACAATTGACAGTGGTTCCAGTAATGACTACTCTGCTTTCAAGGTGCTTGTTGACAATCGATTAACGAGGATTATGATGGATTATGGATAATCCAGAATAATCATGAATAATCCAGATGAAGAAAATCACATGAGCTTTCAACTGGCCTAGATCCTCGCGATCTGGTCCTACTGTCAGATGCAAAATTCTGAGATGCAAACTGCTACGAGGCGACAAAGGTCATCCTGCAGCTAGAAACGCACTGGAAGGTGGCGCACACATCAAAGTCACCAATTTGCAAAAGAAAACATAAACATTCAGGGAAGTTGCAGTCTGAACCTTAAGGTCTCTTGATGTGTTTCACACCCGTTGGGCCGTTGGGCAAGAACTTTCCCTTGGGACCGGGTCAAGCCTTGAAGTCAATGCCTTCGCTTAAGCTGCCACCGCTGACCGCCAGGAGAATTGCGGCACCTTCCTGGACATCTCTGGATTCGGCAGAATATGTAGGAAACACGTGAAACCAATGTGAAACCAATGTGAAACCAATGTGCCTGGATATATCAGTGGTATATCTGGATAAATGATACAAAGATCATGCTAAATCTGCTGCACCCAAGCCATCAAGGTAAGAAGGCAGCCATATTTCAGTTGAAATTGTGGCAGGCTTTGGATAGAAAAGCTCTCCCTGGGCTGTGCTTGACTACTGTACTGTTTGGACAGCCAAAATACAGGATGTTGATGCCCACGGCTACGGATTCAGTCTGGACTGTCGTCATTCAAGTAGTGTGAAAAGGAGTGAATCCTAAAATTATCAAGTCCTCTTGGTGTGTAACACATATTGCAACTATTTGAAAAGGAACTAATAATGGATTACCAATCATCAATCCAGGGCAATCCAGGTATAGTCTAGTCGTACATGTTACACAGGTCACAGATATTCAGACGTTTGCTTCATCAATGTAGCCATCCTCCCGCCTCCCGCACTGCATGAGCAAAATTTTGCAGAGTCTTCGGGGGATCTTTGGGCCCTTGAGCAGCACCTCGGCAGTCCACTGGTAAAACAATAACATCCATACACGATCATACATGATCATACATGCATCTAGAAACATCTATATAGGTACAGTATATTCACTGTATATTCATGGTATATTTGGATATGAACTCCGTCTTATGCACATCAATCAATCAATCACTGAATCTTCACGTCTGGACGGCGACCCGTGGCCTTGCTTCGGCTCAGTCTCTACAAAAAGAGGTCTTCCAGCAAGAAGGCATCCATCGGCACGCCAGTACGAACCTTACCAGTGCGAGGTTGCAGCAGTGATTGGGATGGAAGGGGCTTTTGCAAAGGGAATCTTCAGTGAGGTGGAAAGGATGGAAAGGGTGACTGTCTTCCAATGACCTGCATATCATAACTTGGTGACGATTGACATAGCTGCACTTTTGTGACGCCATTATCCAACCAGCGCCAAGCCCCACGAAGGTCTTAAGTTCTCCCTAGCTTGGCCCTCATGGATTGCTGCCGCCGTTCTGCCGAGGTACGAGAAGCGAAGCTGTTTGCGACGACTGACAAGTATTCGTAGGATGGGAAAAACACGACCTAAGAACAAGAAACAACCCCTGCATGCAACCTGGATGAATTAAAGTGGCTTATCCATCATATTGTCCCATGTTGTCGTTTTGCTTTATTCCGCCTCTGGGGTTTTGTTCCATTGCGATGCTGCTAAGGAACCATACCACCGCATGTTGCAGCTGCTGCGGATGTCAGGATTTGTTGCAACTCTGCCACCATGGACGCACTGCAACGTTTGTCCTTCCTGCCATGGAGTTCCAGGAAGTTTCATTTTTGTTTGTTTGTTCTCCTTTTTTGTGAAGTGAATTTCATTTCCAAAGCAAACACACCATATCACAACATATTGCATCCACCATCTGAAGTCCTGAAGTCCAGTAGTTCTCCAGCAGGGCCATGCGTCACGTATCGTGCCAGCACATGATCTGGCCTAGGAAGGACCAGCATGACCCGTCACGAACACAAAGTACTGGCGGAGAACGCCCACAAGGAGATCCCGACACCCGGACGTGAAAGTCAGGGCAATCCCCAAAACAACATACAAACCCCATGGGACGCACCGCATTCAGGAAGTCAGTGCAGTTAGTGTAAAACAAGGCAAAACACCATGTGGACGCTACATTTAGAAGTGCTATAACTTATGCATCAGAGCTGTTTTCGGCTAGTGAAAATGTGCAAAACACCCTGTGGACTGTCAAAGTCGTTTGAAAAAACCATTGATTTGAAGGATTTCACATACACAACACAATGTGGACGCACACCTTACATGAATCAGTTCCAGGTCATCATAAGTCGGCTGTGATCAACATTGGTTCATGAGGTAGTAGAGCTTTTAAACACACACCTCTCAAGTGCTCTGGTAGGTCTTACAGAATGTGTGCATTTCCTTTGCATTCTGTTAGACAAATACAGTAGAGATTTCAACTCCAAACCTGACGTCGCAATTGCTTCCCACAGCTGACCAAACGTTTCTGCATCTGAGTCACGGCACCATCTTGGTTTCTCAACCCGCCATATGGCAACCATGCCATCGACACACTGGTGCTTTCCGTCTCTAAACACAATCTTATCAGGTTCATTTTTTATTGCAAACTTTTTAAACCTGTTTGTTCGTTAAATAAACAACATACGTCAAACATATTAGTTGATTCATTTTAAATTCTATGCTATTCAAATCTCATTCAAATCCAATCATTCCAATCTCCTTCCAATCTCCTTCCAATCTCATTCAATCTCATCCAATCTCCAACTTCTCCCACTTTCTCAAACTTCAAGCTCTTTCCAGTCTCTTTCCACGCCCAGGCGCATGGCGTCCCTGGAAGCAGCGCAAGGACTTCGGCGCGGCCAAGGGCCGCAACTCCCGTGGCTCCAAGGTGCCACCTGCAAAGAGCACGGCCTCAGAGTGGTGACTTCACTATGCTTCACTTATACTTTATGTTAAATATTGTTAAATTGATGAAACCACCAAAATTGGACTATCATGGACTCATGGACGATCAACATATCAATTCCAAGAACATGATATTCTATGATAATATTCTGAAAATGATGATTCAGATTCAATCCAATCTCAAATATATTTGAAGGGATGATATAGTCATTATATTATATTCTGATTTTGTTTCAGCAAAAGTTCGATTCAAAATCTACAATTCAGGATCAAGAAACAAACTGAGGACTGATGATCTTGAAACAAATCCACAGTTGAGAGTTCAGCCTCTGGGTATGCTGTACATTTCTTGTTTTGCTGCCGTGGGCAATCAGCACAGTACGACAGGTCGTAAACCGCACCAGCATCCATGGGGTTCAACCAATCTGAACGGACTTTGTGAGCAAATGACCCAATGACCCAATGGTCCATCCAAATACAAAAGACGAGTTACTCTCGCTGAAACCAGAATTTCCTGAAAGCGTGCCTTGCAAGCTTGCTGGCGTGCCGGGATAGGAATTTCATGGAATTTCGACATTGTGCTAAATGAAAATACAATGAGGCCCACAAGGTATGGACAATCCCCATGCTAGCATTTCATAGTGAGCAATTCGCGCTGCAACAATGGTAATGTACAACTCAGGAATAGATATGTTTTGAAAAGAACATGCATATCAGCTGCACATGTTCTTGCGAGGCTTTGCACCGAGTCTTTGGCAACAATGCCAAGTTCTATGTATCAAGAGAATTCAAGAGATGGGTTCGAAGTTATAAAGCAACAAAATCAACAACCATCAACAAACTATGCACACATTGTAAACGTTTTGAGCTATACATAGCAACACAAACTAAACGGATCTAAACGGAACAAATCAGCACCATCCGAGCACTCGCCTCCGCATCCAAACTCAGATAGCGCAGCATCGCATCGCCGCGCTGCGAACCTGGAACCGCTGGAACCGCTGGAACGGCTGGAATCGTTGGAATCGTTGGAAACAGCAAATGGCCACGTCAGCCACAGTTGGTGGACCTCCTAAGAGTCCTAACCAGTCCTAACACCTGTCATTTCAAAGTGGTTCAACATGGTTCAACTCCGTGACCTGCCTGGCTCACAAATGATGCGGTCCTGGCAATGGCAATCAGTGCGCATTTTTCCCTGGTCTGGCACATCACTGTCAAACTACTAGTACTAGTAAAGTATTTAGACACAAAGGAAAGGTCCGCTAATAATTGACAGGAACATGAAGGAAAATGTGTTTTTTTGGATCAAAAAACACATCTTCCACTCTCTCAAATATCATGAAATAGATTGAACATTTGCTCTGCTCAATTTCTGTCACGAGCGCAAAGACATGATATTCTCCAGTATCTGGTGTCGACATGGGTGATTTGGTTGTGAAACTTAACTTTCTTTGCATGACTTCCCTACGAACCAGTGGCCGGTTTTCCCTTGCCATCCTCTGCACTGCTGTGCTCCAAGGCAGTCAGTAAGTCCGCCAAAACATACACCGAGGACCTGAAAAGTCGGACCCACTTCTGGTCCAATTTGGATGTCCCACATGTGCTCCGAAAAATCTTGCTGTGGTATTTCTCGTCTCCTTACATTCAAAGCGTTTGCAAGAAATATCAAACCATAGCAGAATATCATCCACTGACACGAATATCATTGACAGTTGCTTCAGGGAGTATCCAATTACCCTGTATCTGTATCTACCCGGTGCATTCTAAACCCTTTCAAACAATTCAAACTTTTTGTTGACCCTTAGCCCTCCACTCCACTTTGATTGCCCATTCCTTTCTTGGATTAAGGAAGTCAACGGAAATCAGTTCATTCCGGAAATTCTGGTGTTACTTTCTATGTACACACCATCTTTGGCTTCGAGAATCTGCCAGGGTTTCGGGCGATGCCAAGGCCTTTCCAAGATTCACCTTCTCCGAGAAGTGTCGCACCTCCGATGAAATCAAAGGAAGGGCAGTGCCACTGCTGGATCGTGGATCAAGAGGTCAATATGATTAATTTGACACATGCCCATCATACTTGCTATATATATTATATGTATATATATATATTATATGTATATATATATGTAAATATATATATATATATATACATATATGTATATCATATTTTTCATATCAATAGATATAATTATATATATAATATATGTATATCTATCATCATTCAATCATTCATATCTCATATCCATGTCATAGATCCAATCGATGCCACCTTCCGTGCCAATTCCGTGCGCTGTACAAAGGCTGCCAGGCTGGGAAGATCAAAATGATCAGCGCCAAGGGCCACCAAGAAACCACCCACCTGACGATGGATCCATGGATCCAAGGGTGGATTCAAGGGAAAATCGGAAAATCCCATGGAATTACAGTGGAATTACATGGAATTACCTGAAACCAATTCTGCGAAATCTATCCATGGTGATCCTCCACATTTCTCAGCGTTTCTGCGGCCAGGGATTAACACCCACTGATTAGAATCGTGATGAACATCAAAATTCGTTGCTAAATTGATGTGCATCCACCCAATACCGCAAATACGGCACGTGTGGTCCTGAGAAAGTCTAGGTCATCCAAACTTGAAAGAAACACATCCATTCCGAGCGACTGTCAAAGCAGCAGGTGCTTCCAAAGCACCCAAATAGCGGTGCCTCAGCCGGGAAGTTTCTGCAGTGAGTTTTCGTATTTTGGAACATTTTGAAACGACACACCGAGACAGTGCAACAGTTACTGTAACATACCCCAACTATCCCCCAACTCAGTAATACCGTGTCAATGACTGGGACCTGCATGCTGGCTGAGGCACAATTGCATGGAGAGCTGTCGCAACTGCCGCAGCTGGACGGCATTCATGGCGGACAGACGAACCTGCAGGGAATTGTCGTCCGGAAATGTCCCGAACCCTCATTCTATCTATTTCCATCTCATTCATTCTCATTCCCTTTCAAAATTCACGTCAAGGAGGGAGAGGAGAGATATGGAGAGATGACACGTGATGACTTAGGCACCGTGGACAAAGGAACAGAATAGTCTCATGCAGCGCTTGGTGGACGATCATTTGTACTACGTCCACTGCGTCCACCGCTTCATGGCACAGAGGTCGTTCAGAATAGGAAGAATCATACCCGCACACAACATCCTCTGCAACTCCGTGCTTACAATTTTTTACAATAATTAGCTGCACATCCTTGTGCTTTGGATGCATTGGGTCAACCAATGCTCCTCGCCTCGTAGGCTTTTGTGTAGGTTTCAAGGTCCTCTGTAGCAGCCCTGGCCTGAAGGAAACAAGAGACACAGGGCCGAGACAACAGCACCAAGTCGAACTGCAAATGCTCCATTTTTCCCCCTGGTGTTCGTCGAACCATTCCGCTTGTTTCTTTGCGGCGCAGACCCCACAAAGCACCGAACAAACAGGTTTCAAATCATTGCAGCTCAAGACTACATCATCAATAAAGCCCCGCATCGATGGCATTGCATCGCACTCGGCTCAAGGCTGGAGCCATCTCTTCCACTTCCCGCACTAGCTGTGCCATCTTTGTTTCGTCACAGGTGGTGACGCTGCTCTGCAGCATCTCTTCCACATCACTGATGTCAGCTGACTGAAGTTCAAGCAATCCAGCATGCAAACGTCTTGCCAACTTGGGTTGCTCCTCAACATTCGCAGCTTCTTCCACCAGCTCCCAAGGATCGCACTGAGCCAGCTCATCTGCCAACTCCTGCAAAGTGTCAATGCTGCGCTTTGCTAGCAACTCAACGAAGGCCTCAGCGATATCTTGGACATCATCTGGATCAGGTTCTGTCTGGTAGTTGATCCGTTTGGGACCGCTCCAGTAGCCACACAGCGCCCACAGCGCGAAGCTTCCCAACTCCTTGGCAGAAACATTTTCGGCACGAACCCCTTCAACAGCCATATAATGCATATAAGAACCATCCATGCCCCAAAACATCAGCGGGAACATGGCATGCGAAAAAAATTGAACATTTTGAAGGGTTGTTCAAGGCGTCGCTTGGATATGCATATGGCATTGTGTAAATATGTGATATTGTCTGATCATACTTGACCCACTTCTCGCTACACCTGAACAGTTTTGCACCAGCAGTAGGAGGGGGTGGATGGTTGGCCGGTTGAGATTCGGCAAAAACACAAACAACATGAAACAAACGATCACCACCACTTTGGCAGACACACTCAAAACTTTGCCACGAGGCATTCTGGGCAAACTCGGGCATCTCAGCCATGTAGAACTTGAAATGTACATCTCGTTCCGCCTTTGCACCAGAAACGACGATGACAACAAAAAACAAAACAAGAACGACAAAAGGAACAATCTTCAAAACAATCCTTCCTCTTGGATTCTGATTCTACTAGTACGCGCACGTTTTGCCCTCGTGCACAAAATAAAAATTTATAAAAACCCTTGTAAATTATATAACTGTATTGATGATACTGCCACTTTATTGTCATCATATTGTCATACTAAATTCTGTTGTCACCTTGGATTGGTAGTTTAAATCATTCATGAGTGTCCAAGGGTCCAGCATGGCATCAACAACCGAAGGAACATGAAACCTAGAACATCTGAACATTCTGCGTTTTCAACTGGGACATTCCACCTTAAAATGAGAGCAATGATTGGTTTCAGATTTGGTTCATGCTACCCCGTGCCACCTGTGGAAGATCATCATGGCTGCCACAACGGACCACTCGTCCGCAGCGCTGCTTCAGGTCAACATAGTTGCTTGGAACCTCGGTGAAGAACTGCACTAGTGAAAAAGTCCAAGATGTGGTAAGCTGAACTCAGAAGTGGTCACGCTGCCATTAGCGGAACCAACTCTTGCATAAACTCAAAGAAATACCGCATCTAGACTCATTGGTTTTCCTGCGCAACATCTATGGCAGCTTTGGACTTGTAATCAAAGTTTGCTTTCTGGCAAACCATTAACATGACTTGAATGTCATCAGTCCAAGCCGCATCCAGGAAGAGGGC
>Ga0126342_10004639_pt1 | contig 23594 bp, 30 predicted proteins | sample Cyp1metagenome_FD_92528 | JGI IMG/M metagenome (GOLD analysis project Ga0126342, IMG submission 92528) | Coral microbial communities from Lord Howe Island, Old Settlement Bay, Australia - Cyphastrea 1 metagenome | ecosystem: Host-associated > Invertebrates > Cnidaria > Coral ...
TGGTAGCTTTTGCGTGCTGGGCGTGTTGGAAAAGTTCCACACCTGCGGTGGTCCCAGGCGCCGCCCCGGCCTTGGCGAAGGCCGGGGTCGGCGGATATATATAGAAGGCCGGGGTCGGCGGATATATATATATATAGTCTCTACATCAATATTGCATCCATGGCTGAAAGCTCATGGCTGAGGACATACCACCGGTGGCTGGAGGTCATGGACCGCGCCTGCCGAGATGCCACGGTGTCGGTTCGGCCGCAGAAGCTGTAGCTGGATGGAAGTCGTTGGGCCGATACCCAGTAGATATAGTTGATATATAGTTGATATATAGTTGATATATATAGGGTAGCTGATAAACTAAAAATCTAGTTGATAAACTAAGAATCCCTCAAACTGTTGATATATAGTTGATATACCCAGCTATAACATGGTGATGTTCCATAGTTTTTTGTATGTTTACCAGAGGGTATTGTTACAAAAACTATCTGAAAACTGGGATATCAGGCAAAGTGAGATATCATACGGGGCGAGGTAGCGATATTTTCGAAGCCATTTGGGGCTTGTGGGATCTTCTTTTGTGTCTTCAAATCTTCAAAGATAGCTGGGACAGCTGGGAACCAGGAACCGTACTGAACCGTTCGGTCCTAGGCTTTTCTCCGCCACTATGACCTGGGATCCACGGAAGCTGGCTCAGCTGAAACTGTTGAGGCATGGGATCGAGAAGCCTGCCAAAAAGTCACAAGATGAAGTTTTTGGTTTTATGGAATGACTGAATGACATTCAAATTTCAGTTGGAATGTTCTTGGAGTTTGTTTGAACTGCTTCGGTTTTGAAACCGATCCTCAAGATTTTCTTGGATTTGGGTTCATAAGACTGGAAGTTGATTCGAAAATAATGGGAATCTGAGATTTCGGCAGCCCTTGGAGTTAGTTCATGTTACTCTTCATGTGTACATAGTTACTCTTCATTTCTTAGCTCTCGAAGCTCTCGATGTGAGGCCGTTGTACTTCTTCTCGTCGCGCACCGGGCAGCATGCGACACCCGCGCAGCTGCAGCAGCACTATCTGCGGTGCCCTGCGAGCTCGAAACCTCTGGCCGTGTTGTATCTCCTGGAGACGGGGATGAAATCATCATTTCGTTATTAGATAATATGAATATAATGTAAGTATATGGTATAGTATGGATTTTTGATATGTGATATTATATATAATATTATGTAATCTATCTAAGATGATGTGTATATATATATACATATGATTATATAATATTATATTATAAGTACAGTATGGGTTTTGGTTATGTTTCCCCTGTTTCCCAGTGCTGGCAACTGCCTGACCTACCTGAAAAGACACAGACTTTGACGGACTTTGCGGACTCGCAGGAGCACGTGCTGCGAAGTGCCGGGCAAGATCATGAACACGTCAAGGCCCGATGCCTGGTTTCTGGCAAGTCGCACTTTGTTGTGAGAAGAACATAGAGAGATGGAAGCGTGAAAACCAAGATGCTGAGATTTGACCTTTTGAGTTTGAGGTAATTACTGCAAGGGAACGACCTGCCAATTCAGCTTGACTAGAGATGCCATGTCAATGTCAGATTTCGTGAATGATCTTGCCAGCACTTGCCATCCATGCGAATCGTCTCATTCTGATGCTGTCAGGTCATTGTCTTCTGCCAATCCGTGAACACTGCGCACCGCCTGGCACGGCTGCTGCAGATTTGTTGTGCACTGCGAAAAGTGGGGGAGGAAGCAGAAGAGGAAGCCAAAACAGAAGATGAGCTGCTGCAGGAGACGGGTCAACATGAAAAAGATGTCCAGATTATTCTAAACTTACCATTGGGCGACTTTGAATTTGAGCGCGGAAGCTACAAAGACGAGTTCTTTGGCTTTAATACATTGCTTCGATCATATTTTGCTCCTTCTGTGGAGGATGAAGATATTGTTATCATCGGGCTTTTCACTTGGGCAATCTGAAGCAACCGTGGCCACTGGTGCTATCCAGAAGGGATCCCATAAATTCCTGACCTCAGCATGGTAGCGACAACGTCAACAAAGCAGGATGGAAGCAGTGGGAAGTGCTAAAGTGTCTGAATTACCATAGGCAAAGGGCAACAGCGTCTACCAACTTTGAGGCATGTTGTGCCTGTTTCTTTTGATAGTTTCAGCAGTCCGCAGACTTGCTGACAGGCTATATAAATCTATATCAGATTCAGACCCATTTGGCCAACTCTGACTGATATAGTTTTTGAATGTCTTTGAGCCATGCTCAAAGCCCATTTCGCATGACGCTTGACTCCGTTGATTCGAAGTATCCTCCCGGATCCTCCCGGGTTGCCAGTGACTTTGCCAGCTGGAGCTTTCGCAGGATGATGTTCCGACGCCGTTAGATTTGTCGCCCGAGTGCATCGCAGAATTCTCATCCACACTGACGCAGAAGGAGCGCGGAAAGTTGCTGAAACGCTTCAGCACCGGAAAGGTCAAATGCCTGGTGTGTGGCTGCCTCAATGAAATCCAAACCGCATGTCACCACATGGTGTTGAGAAGGTTCCGAACTGCTCATGGATAGCTAAGTGGTCTAAGTGGTCTAAGTGGATAGCTTGTGGCTCTCAAAATTCTCAAAATCTGCTGGCTTTTCATGGCTTTGTCCGAGGTTCTGACGTTGTTGCGCGCGGAATCGACATCCCGGAAGTCACTGCAGTGGTGAACTACTCGGCGCCTTCGCATATCCAGACCTACATCCATCGAGTAGGACGGACTGCACGAGCCGGAAAGGCGACGTCAGCTGAGTCTGCTGAGTCTGCTGAGTCTGCTGAGTTCTTGTTTTGGAGTACTGACGTGCAGATTGAAGCGCATGTTGGGAGATGGGTGTAATTAGAGCTCTCAATTGTATTTATTTGTTGTATAGTTATCTATCTATCTATATATATATATATATACATACACACACATACACACCAGCAGTTCTAAATATACGTACCGCATCATTTGTATAGATAAGAATAACAGTGTATATATATACACACTGTACGTGTGTATAAATATAAATAAATATAAATATATGTATGATATGGTGATGTCTACAATGTCTACTATCTATTTGTTGCAGGTTGGGCACACTTTCACTTTCGTCACTCGTGGTGATATGGATCGTTTTGAGAAGATGCTGCGGGAGAGTGCCGACTGCTGGGAGCGCATTAGCAGCTTGGCCATCAAATAATGGGAAAAATCATAATCCACGGCATTGAATGGGGTACCCAATTTTCAGACAATCCCCTTGCCAGATTCAACGAAGTTGCCAATGTGTATTCTTTCGGTGAAGCCTACCGCCGTTTCTACAAAACGCTCATAGTTTCTAGATGAACCATAGTTAATCCAACAATATTCACTAACATCCCCTCTTAGATAGCCACTAACATCCACTAACTTTATCCACTAACATCAGATCCACTAAGATCATGGCACTAACATCAGCCACTCTGTGGCATTTTTCCGAGGCAAGTTTCCCATCCCCAAGGAGGCGCGCAGCAGGAAGAAAATTTGGTGGAGCCCAGCTTTGGAAGCCTTGCAACGGTGCCTTGGACGACGACAATCGACGACACATACTGTGTTTCTGAGGTCAAAATTCTGCGAATCCCAGATTTTCAATGGACACTTACAGGAGACCACTATATTGGATAGTAAAAGTGAGTAAGAGTATGTAAGAGTAATAGCTTCTTGCAAAGAAGTGACTGGAATCAGATTCCCTCAATGAAATTACGTTGTACAACTACATATTAAGATGTTGAGACAAGCTGCATTCGAAAACGTATCATAGCAGGCTGAAGTTGGCGATGGTCTCTGCAGCAGAACATCCTATCCCATCCATCAGGTAGTTGCTACAAAGAAATCAAAAGTCTGGTACCATCATGATCAGTGCTCATCTCATCATATCAATCAACATCACTGCCATAATTGGATGTTCATCCCCTCCAAAGGTACAACTCACCATCTCGCAGAAAAAAACTGGAGCCGGCCTGCTCCGCCCAGGTGTTTGGATTCAGAATCCAAGGGTCATTTGAGTGTGGTGAAGCCCATCGATGAGGAAACGTTGATGGGTACTGGACGGCCCAAAGGGCAGGAAAAGCGTGGCCATGGTACAACCGAGGGCATCTCAGGGCAAGTGCCAAAGGAGGAAAAGTCAGAAAAAGATGAGAGAGCGAAGATGGAGCAGAAGAACTTGGAGAAGCTGGAAAATTCTGCAAACATGTTGGAGTTCTTGAAGAGTTGCGGGTGGGGCACTTCAGGTGGTGGAAGATGAGTCAGATTGCTGAGGATTTTGTTCTGCAAGAAGTCAGAGGTCAGTTTGGAACTTGGCAAAGCCGAAACAGGGATGGTGGTGGATGCATGTGGATGCCTCTTCTCTAGCTGGGTGCAAAACGCAGTTTCCAACCTGATGGACAGAGACTGGAGAAGTGCAAAAATCTTGTCTTTCACTCGCCAAATGACTACTGGATTGGGCACCCGCTTCCCAGCATGGAAGAACAGGATCGGAGATTTCATGGCTTCGGGGCATGGCCCGAATTGCGGTTTGCTGCAGAGTGGCTTGCAGACAGCAATCTCAATGTGGATCTAAAAAGGTGTACAGTATATAGCTGCAGAGTGTGAATGTTGCTTGCTTCGGGCTGCACTATGGTTCTTGGTCGGGGCATTCTCTCGAAAAGAATGAGAGACTCTAAACTCTAAACCGTGAATCCAAGCCATTCCGTGAACGTGCAGTGCTTTGAGCCTGCTTTTAGAGGACATCTTAGCTTGAGAATGTTGGCCTGCTGGATCTCAAGTGGCACAGAGTTCTTGTTCGTCCAAGGACGCAGCAGATGGCTTCATTAAACCAAATGGTCCAGGTGTGGACGATGCTTTCTGGAAGTTGCTGGTGGATCTGAAGCTAAGCCTTCGTAAATCAAAGCAACAAGGTGAACATCTCGATATCTGGCTGCTGGCTGGTGGTTTAAACTATTTGCTATTTTTCGTCTTACCTGGGATGGCGGTCCCAGCTTTCTGTATATATATGTGTATATATATATTTATTCATATATATATATATAAATGTACATTATATGTATGATATGGATATATACACATATACACACGTGTATAAATACGTAATACCTACATATATCATATATACATATATCACACCTACATATAGCATATTTACACATAGCATATTTACACATAGCATATTTACATATAGCATATTTACATATAGCATATTTACATATCATGTATATATACATATAAACATAATATATATATAAACTATTATATAAACAAGTACATCATGTTCATTCTTGGGTCATTCCATCCCGGCATCCGGCTTCCTCAAGTTGACAGGCGCAGCAGCGGATGCAGTCCCTCCTGAATGGCCTGGTGAACCCAGATGATGAGACCATCGCCAATGAGGTGCGCTGCTCCATGGACCCCAAAATGGGAGGTGGCTGAGACAAAAATAAGATTAGCCTCTGGTAAACGTTTACATAACTATGGAACATCACCATTTTTAATGGGAAAATCCACGAACTAAATTGCCATTTTCAATAGCTATGTTTGTTTACCAGAGGGTATTATATAGGGACTTTAAGGGACCTTGTATACAATCAAGAGTAGCCATGTTGGGATTCTAATGGCTGACATGACAATAATATTATTGGGACTTTGCATCAATAGTTCATTTTGATCAACATTTGATGGGAATGGGATACATAACGATTACCATTCTTATACAATGAAATCTCAATTACTGACAATAGGACTTTACTCCTGATTGGGATCAATATTTGATGGTTGGGATACATCATCAACAATTGATTGGATGCTACAATCAGATGAGGTAAATCGATGTAAATCGTAAGATGGGAGGATCCACATTCAACAAACATGCAAAACAAGCCAACATGATGGAGTGGGATACATAACCAACACCATGATATGGGTTTGTCTCAAAATACTGAATACCTACCACAATATTTGCAACTTTGCACGGGAAGGTTTTGGGGTAGCTCTATTTTCAGAAATATCCATAGAGGTTAAAGCAACCATATATAACTGTGACTGTTGTAAGTTGACCAGCACGAATTGGGGAAACGGAATGGTTCTCTAAAGCTTAGAATTGGCTTTTCCTCAGTTAACCCGAGGACAAAAAGCCGCATCAACGCTAGGAGCGACGGAAAAGAGAGCAGGAAGAGCAAAAGGCGGACGCATCTTGGATGTGTTGGATTCCCTGCTGATAACGATCATCACCCAGTATTATTTTTCTATAAACAGTGGGACATGGTTTTTACTTTCGCTTGCACTCACGAATGGTCACCGGAGTAGGCTTTGGATGTCCCCAGAACTCGCAGCCTGTACTCACCAAGGAGGAAGTGAGACAGAAGTTCATTTGGCGCCTTTGCGCAACTTGGTGGCAGATGCGTTTGTTTGTCAGGAGCTGGACCAGAGTGTGTAGCCTGGAACTCACTGCTGTAAACTGCAGAGCGTTCAGGTCAAACGCCATGACATGTCCTCGATCCTCTGCATGAAAAACTGATAAAAACTGGACCGAATCCAAATCGCAGTGCTCTTGCTCTTGACACATCTCCTTGCCTTGAGATACTCGGTGTATCAGTGTGTGAGGTCTATTCTGGCGAAGACCTGCCCCGTGACACCATGTGCCGCTGGCCGTTGTGACGGTTGCAGTCAGCTGTGTCGAAGCGTCGACCTGAAGTCGAATGGTCCCATCCGCCAGGTATGTGTATATCAAGATCGTCGACCAAGTTCATGGCGACAAGGCGAAGCTCCGATTTTCGGACATGTGGAGCTGCTGTGAACTGCGACATTGCTTGACATATCTTGACATGTTTGCATGCCTCTTGATGTTTACAAACTTCTTCTTGCACACTCCAGTATATACATGTACAATCATGTATATACTCTATTGTAGGCAGGTGTGATGAAATGTTCCACTACTGAAACATCGCCCTGTGCTTGTACTTGCTGCTTTGAATTCCCAGGAGAAGAATGATACCCATCCCTTCACCCCAAGCATCGAAAAAATTAACAAAAACACCTAGCCTAGTGCTTTTCAACATTTTCTGGTACCATCTGGTACCTTATTTCACATATTTCACATATTTCACCATTCATTCCCTGGTTCTCAGAAGAACCCTGCAGATCTTCAAGAGCCACGTCTCCAGTGAGTCGAGCAAACCTGTTTGGGTCGCTTGGTGAAACAGCTAGGTGAAGCTTCAGCCGTAAACATTCGCATATTTTCATGGTGGATATCAGTGGTTTAATATGGATCAATTACAATCAATTCATATCATACCACTTCAGGCCTCAATATGAAATACCGTAATACCCTACAAAAATGAAATACCTGGAATGTAGTGGATCTATTGATGGGTGTTGAGTATGGGATCACAATATTCGAGGCGCGGGATTACTTTGGATTCTTTGGATGTTGAATGTCTTGACATTTCTTCAACCTTTTGGACTATCTTTACATATCTTGGATACCTGGTCTGCAGGAGTTCGTTGTCGAGGAGACCATCATGATTGACAGCATACACGGACCTCCAAGGCACACCGTAGCTGGGCAGTGGAAGTCATGTCAAAAGGGCCACGTCTCCCCTGGGAGGCTGGAAATTCAGCTTTATGGGCAGCGGGTGCTGCTGGACGTCTTAGATAGGCACTGGCAGCGCTGACTCATGGCAATGAACAACGCGAGTTGAAGTGACTAAGAGCTTTGTGAAGATCATCATGATGAACAGGTTTCCAGGACGAATGTTTCGCATCTTGACCTGCGCAGATACCTCGGGCAAGCTGTGTTGAAGCTACCTGGGGCGGTACGCTCAACTCAGCTTTATGTATGGCGGAAGAGGGCGGAACCAAAATGATGTAAACTGCTACGAGAGAACTCCCACGAAAAAAAAAAACAACAACACATTTTGGCGATGGACATCACAGGCCCTGTTGGCCGTTCGGATGGAAGCTGGAAGTCAATTCAAACTGTGCCTCAAGCTGCAAGCTGATATGTAGAGAGATGTAGAGACATTATATGACATTATTTTGGAACTTTCCACTAATTATCCAGGACTGTCTCAGAGATTGCAGGACTGCCCCTTCGGCATGCCCAGGGCTTCCCCCCTGAATCCCCTGCATCTGCCAGCCTACGATGGGACCAATGAAGTCCTCTCTGCCGGTGGCTTTAAATTCCTTCAGTGCGATGAACGACAAGATCGCAGCGCAGTTCGGGTTCAGGGCCCAGGAAAAGATGAGACAAGGGGAATCTTCAAAAACTATGAGATGTTTTTGCGACCATACAGCCAACCTGAGAATAGTGCAGTGACATAGTGACAGTTGTGACATAGATCACCTCTTTTCTTCGTTTGAAAAGAGCTGTGAATCCTCGGCCTAAGCGCCGTTCTTGGACTTGGTACACCTGAGGGTGTCTCGAAAAGCTCGGCTGAATGTGGTTTGGCAGGCCCAGATGAATTGGGTGGGGCCGGTTCTCATACCGTCTTTCACAACTGCCCCCTGTGAGCCAGATGACAGATCACCAGCTGAATGAACCAATTGAGGGATGCTCAAGACCTCTTTTTTCTTGGGGTTGTAGTTGTAGGAGGTTGATGAAACTATTTGCTGGCAAACCCTGCTCTCAACCAGCCAACAACTTTACGGACAAGCAGGTCCTGGGCATGGCTACATCGCTTTGGATGTAGCTTTTCCCATCCTTTACACTTCGACTTGGCTTCTCCAACTGGGCAATGCTCCAAATCCCCGGTGGTGGTGAAAAGCGGGCCTATACAAAGTTTTTTGATGAGACTTGTAATTTCTTTTTGCTTCTATTTGCCATGCTCATGCTGCAGGTCTGTGATGAAAAGCATCCGGGTCCTGCACCAGATTTGATCCGTATTGCCGAGATGGACGAGGCTGTGAGATTGACTCGATCTTACCACTTCTTTGTTAGATGGGATTTCTTGGCAATTTTGGAACTTGTTGGATACTCAGGTAGGGGGCGGAAGCTGGTCTGTGCCCTCGTGCCAGGATGCGTCCGACAAGAGGAGTTACCAGTTTCACCTAAAGGTAATCAATGTCAAGTTGCGCAGGTGCCATGGGGCAGTGTACATAGTTGCTGCAAACGTCTCCAAAAGAGCTATCGTTTTGCGATTCAGTATAGACAGGCCATGATGTTCCCTACCAAGCTTTATCGCCAGTTCCCGACTTGGAAGAGTTATTTTCATGCTGAAAATGCCGTAAGAAAACACCCCATCCCTTAAAAAAGCAGATATTCCCACTTTTTCCCTATGGTTGGGACCCCTCGCCAGACATTCCACCGCCAGGGCGACTGAAGGTCCCCGGCGCCTGGCTGTGTGCCTACGACTGATTCAGCCAGATGGAGAGGTGCGATGGGATGACAGATGTTGACGTGCATGAATTTCCATTGATTTTCCACCGATTTTCCGTTGATTTTCCATTGATTTTCCATATGGGGAATGGGTCAAAACCTACATGATCTTCCAATATTGTGGGGGATAAACATTGCGTAACATGGATTAGGTGTACCAGGGCTTTTTGATCCAAAGCCACATCACAAGTTTGCAAGTAAGTTTTTCACAGCTGAGCTTTATATGCTATTGCAATCCCAATGATATAGGATCCTTTGGTCTGCTGCTTTGCTATGTGCATTTGTCGGTCAGGTGAGCAAAGCCTCTCCAGTGCAGCACTCGCCACAGGCGATGGATGGACCTTGAGACCTCCTTTGAATGTTCTCTCCACGTGCAAATATGTTTGATGGTCGAAAAAAGGTGTGCCAAAGTAAGTATATAGCTCTTTTTTTGAAGGTAGCTGGGGTGGTACTCTAGTAGTAGGAGCACCAGCAAGCAATAAATTCTGGTACTGGCCAGGCAGGCTAGTTACAGAAGTACAGGCAGGCTAGTTACAGAAGTACAGTGTGTAAAATGCAAGAGATTGCCAGTGCCGGGAAAGGCCCGATTCTCTCCTTACTTGCGCTTCGGGATTCGGAATTTGGAATGATATCCGTGCTGTGCAGTGATTTGCTCAGGCATGGAGTTGCCCGGAGAGTCGGGTCGTCGAGAATTTGGAGGACCCTTTGAAGTCACTTGGCATATCTTGGCATGTTGCCATTGCCATCGAGGATTGCAACACCTATTTTGATCTACCAGGGTTGACCATGGTCCCATGCCCCACAGCCCCGATGGTTCAGCGAATCAGCGACTTTCAACGTCTTTCAACCAAAGATGGGAAAGAGTCGAGCTTCCGTCAACTAAGGGAGATGACGCACGCAGATCCAGATGAGGAATGGGATCTGTTGCTGAACCTTGTAATATGGTCCTACCATGTTAAATGCATGTCATGCACATGGCCGCAGATTGTAAACTGCTAATGTGTCAGTTGCTATCAAGGACAGCAAAGATAGACAGGTCAGAGTACTTGCGGAAGTTGTTTGGCATGAGCAATTTGACAGCACTTGACTGGTAATTTCATAGAGAAAAGTGCGTTACCCTGGCCAACGCACACAACAGGATCCTGTAACAAGTGCTTCATTCTTTATGTTCTCTTTTGTAATCTTTTGTAGGCCAACAAGCTGCATGGGTACTTGCACAGTGGTTACATGACATGTATCTACGAAACATATTGGGTAACTCAACCGCTCAGCCTCCTAGCAGTCCACAGGCAAAGCCGTAATGCTATCGTTTCACAGCCTTCTCAGCACAGCTGCATTCGCCTTTCATGTACACTTTCAGCTCAAAGATCTAAATGCATCGTATATGGATGTGTATGGGTGTTTTTTTCCCCTTTGCACTAAGACTATGTTAGAACAATGTTCGAACTGCGTAAGAAAAACATCAAGATGTTCATGTTGGCACTGATGAACTGCTGGAAACCCCAATGTGTTGTAAGCGCTGGCGATTCCTGCCCTGCTATTATCGGATGAATGTCAAGAACCTTAGGTAGATAGTTCATGCGATAGACAGTGACATTCTATGCCTGCTTGAGAAACGACCCGTTCATTTTTCACACTTGGCATCATTTGCTCACAGAGTGGAAAGCACTGGAAGTTTTTTTGGCCATTGTCAGGAGTGCAACACAGCCGTTTGGTGTGAGGTGCCCGTTTGGGGCTACAGATCGACGGTGAATCACGCAGTGCCTTCAACTGTGGGAAAACGCCAGTGACATCAGTTTTATCCGCAGGATAGGCGCCTGGGATGGACCATGCCCACGTGGATGTTGCGAGAGAGTCACTTGCAGCTACTGTTGGGATGCCTAGTTGGCCTAGTTTGTGCTGTGGGGATATCCTGGATGGAATTTTCAACATCTCTAGCTTGACATGTCTTGACATGTCTTGATATCCCAGGAGTGCCAGAGTGTTTGGGATGGAAAACTCATGAAAACTGGGGTGCCAGTACTAGTCTTTCCCCAGACGGCACTCGTACCTTGGTTTTCACACCATACCTGGTACTGGATGTTCATCCCCTGGTATTTCATAGGTAACCTGATCCATTTCCACTTCCGAGAATCGGAGTATCTGAAAATCGCGTACCCCAAAATTAGATGATTTCTCATCATTTTTCCTATTGGCCATTGATTGATGGTAATTCCCCCATTTTCACAGACCCACATGCAGATCTTGACCCATCTCCAAACCAAGGAGCTACACCATCGAAGCCCAGCTGCTGATGTACAGCAGCCACTGGGCACGGGATTGAAGGGTGAGATCGTCACATCAAGGGTGCCTTGATCTTACCCCATATGTCTCATACTTGGCCATCATACAACCATTTGAAATGCTGGGTTTAGTCATTCCAACCAGGGAACGAAACACCAAAGTTCCAGGATACTGGAGGGATTATGAGGGATTGGAAATCGGAAAGAGCCTAGGTCTTCCGGCCAAAGAGCAGGCCTGGAAACATCTGGAAACATCTGGAAACATCTGAGGATGAGAACTGTGAAGTTTTTTGGCAAAGAGCACTTGACAGCCTGAGGTACAGCACTGATAGCTCCACGGTAGCGGCACATTTTTCGGGAGCATTCCATTGCAGCTCCACAAACTTATCGTTTGGAGCGACTCATGGAGCGACTCAGGCGGCGAGCAAAAAGAAGTTCCACTTCTTTCGACAGAACCTGGCTGGAGCGCAGGCGGAGCTGTGGAGTTTTGTGGATCCATCTGATCCATCAGAAGAAAGATGAGAAGATAAGAAAAACATGGGAATGTCATGGAATGTCTATTTAGGAAAGTTTAGGAAAACACAGAAAGTCTAGGAAAGCACCATTGATGTCAAATCAAGCAGAGGATCTCCAATCGGACCAGGAGGATAAACCCACAAAGCTGGGTGTTTGGCGCGAGTCGCTAGGACTGGAAGCGCCCATGAGATGGTCACAAAAACCAGTCTGTGAATCAGCGAACTTCCTATTCGCTGCTTGTTTGTGTGTAGAAAGATTAGATAAAGACTGACTGCATTTTTCTGAAATGTGAGTTCCTTCATTTCTTTGACTTCATGCCCACGTGGGATTACGTGGGCACAAGTAAAAACTATAGACCTGCAAGCGCTGCAAGCTGGTTGCTTTGGTGCAAGAGTGAAACGGATAGGAGATCTACTGGACTCGATCGAGCAGTCGGATGAGGGGTGCCGGTGCTCAGTTGGGTGTTTGGTCCAGCTGCGAGCCATTGTATATCATTGTATTAGTATGTATTAGTATCATGTGATAAACGATGCTGGCACAGATGTGTCCTTGCTTACCGGCATTTACCGGCTTTGGTTGCGAGTTGGCCGCCTGTGACTTTTTCGTAGGCAAACAACGAAGCAGTGGCCTGTTCTGCCAAGGCTGGTGTGTGAGGCTCCGTTCACCTCCAGGGAAGGCACAGAGGTGGCGACCGTTAGGATGGAGTTCGGGGGCCAAGTTTCGAAGCTGCAGCTCTTTTTTGAGTTGAACCACCAACCATGAAAAGGACATTTGCGCTATGTGTAATATGTGTATCCGTATGCATTGGGAGCATGGAAAAATCCAGCTGCTATACCAAGCCATACCAGCTATGTTGATAGATTTTGATGTGAAAACCAGGGCACTCTTTGGGTTTGGGATTGGCCGCTTCATCCGCAGCCAATGACCGAGGATCGACGTCTCCTCGGCGCAAGCGCATCATATGCCACACAACTTGGTGTCCAAAGACATCTCCAGTTGGCCCGTGGAGAAGGTCAGAACAGGGTTTGGGCCGTTTGGATAGAGATTTCCGACATTTTGAGGGGGTAAGTGTAGGTTCACTGCTGTTGAACTGGCACTTACTAGTGATATACCGGTGATATACGGTACAATTCTGGTAGATATACCGTTCAGCATCACTGTTGCTGATTCAGTACTGGTGCCTTTTTGCCGGCACTTGCAGCATCCTTTTCTGGTCTTTTCCTGGTGGTTAAATACAGGTAGATGTTGGTGAATCACAAGGTGATGTTTATGGAGACTTGGTCAACCCTCTGAGGCACCACTACGTCGCGGTGCTCCGTCACAGGTCCTGAGTTGGTGGTCAAAGTTGGGACCAATGGTATAGGATATGGGGGTCAACATGACCTGCCTCCAATTTGGGTAAATTGCTTGACATCCTGTTTTTGATGTTTCTATTCATTTTGGATCATTTTGGGATGTCACCAGGTTTCCAGGATCCTGAAGCATGGCCAAGCATGGCCAAGCATGGTCACATGATGAGATGGTGCAAATGGAATGGACACGCCAGGAGATGATGCAGAACAAGGTCCAATATTTTGTCACAGCCCGGACCTCAGGGTCTGATTTGTTGCGGCACTGCGGCACAGTCGCAGAAGGAAGTTGTGTTGGTACTGGTACAGTCTTGTTCCGTGTTCGCCTTTGACGTTTTGCGGAGATTCATTTTCTCAGCTTTGTCTGAGACCATCTTGGCGATCTGTTCCTTCACCAGGTCATGGTAGACTCCTTGCCCAGCCATGAATTGTTTGGAACTCAGGGGGACTGTCCCAATCCCAACTGCCCGAAAGAGGAACTCAGAGGAACAATCATATTTTGACATTTTTACATGAATCACTTGGAGATTTTCCGGTTATGAAATGGTCCGGTTATGCTTTTGGACACCGCTGTGAAAAAGTGCCCCTAGGGAGCTGGGGCTGAGGTGTCTACCATATGTAAGGGTCTCGATGGGCGCGGTGTCAGAGTGCACAGAGGTGGGTAACTCCGTTTACTGGCTCCTTTTACGGGTGGAAGGGCACTCCGTATCTCTACGTGAGTGACAGTACAACCTTATGATAGACATGTGGGCTGAACGAAATTTGGAGAGGCGAAGACCGTGCATTCTGTGAACAACGTGACCTTTGACAAAGGGCTGATGATACAGAGCACATTGATGAACCGGAAGGCCTTGGTCGGGTCTGGCTGTACAAAGGGAGTAAGCAGCTCATCCTAAAGATCCGCTGATTTTTCTGGGTGTCAGTAGGGTAGAATCAAGAGGTTGAGCTTTGTGATGCTTGAGCTGTTTGTCTTTCGAACACATTGTCGCGTATGACTGTATGACGCCAAATAGTGCCACCCTGAGTTTGTGGGTGACACACCAAAGTCAAAAACAAGGTGTTCACTGAGTCAGAGGCTCTATATAAATGTTTGTTCGTGGCCCTGTGGCGAGTGGCTTTGACCCTGGCAGATGAGGCCAAAATTGAGATCTTGAATAAGGACACGACCAGGGATCTGCACTCAATGCAGAAATCCGAAATTCAGTGGTTGTTGGATCTGAAATAGAGTGGGAACTGAAGAAAGCAAAGTCTGCCAAAGTAGGATCCGCCACCGCCGATTGGCAGTCCAGTGACCTCCTAGGTCTTCAACGAAGACAAGGTGATAGGCCAGGGCGTCATCTGTGACCTGGAGCCTGACAAGGACTTTGCACCACTCAGCAGCACCCTTTGAATGCAAATGGGCGAAATGAAGGAGAAACAGACCCACCAACCACATCGCCACATCATTGAACAAGTCACTGTGAACTCTGTGGCACCATGAGAATCAAGCAATCATAGTCACCATGGAAGGACTACTGGATACACTGCTTTGGAGGCGGCATGGCCTTGGATGAAGGGAAGCAGACCATTGTGGTACATCGGGGCACATTCCCAACGTGCCAAAGGTATGCTCAGATTGCATCTATCGATTGACATCAGCGCTACACAAGATGCCCTGCAAACGGCTTCTAATTTAGAGACAATAAAATTATATAAAATTACTAACTATATGTTGGATAAATATTCTGATTTGCCCCTCCCTTGAAACAGCCAAATAATAATGGATTTCCACATATCAGAGAAGCAAAATGAAGCACCAGGAAAATAGCCCAGAATGACATTAACTTTTCGGAGCCCGGGTAATAAATTTCATCATTCCGTTTGGTATTTTCTAACCCGTTATGTCTTGGTCCTCTTTTCCCTGACATTTGTTTTATCAGGTGGCTTGGAGTTGGTGTCCAGCTCATCTTTCTTTCCATGGGTCTCCCTCCAAGAATCCTACCACCATATCGCATGTCATTCTCTGAGGTGCTGTCCTGTCTCCAATTCTGTCTCATTGGTCTCCCCCCCAAAGCTTCCAGACTGGGATCCCCTATATTGCTTTGACATCCCATTGATGTGACATCCCCTTGAATCATTGCTTAGCATAAACTTTACCACAAGCAATGAATCTTTCTTGTTTGATGCAGTAGTGGCAGTATCGGCAAATGGAATTTGAAACATGATATCAATGATGTGATATGATTTTGTGCAGCTAATTTTCAACTGCAATTGGCAATTGCTTGCAAAACTTTGATTTGGAGTAGGCAGGAAGTGAAAACTGCTGGAACAAAAAGCTTTGATTGATTATTTTAAAGTTGCACTTATGAATCATCTGTTTCTTCTACTGCATTTTCATCAAACACACAATAGTAATTAAGACGGTAAAAATACATGATGCAAACAATCCAAACAGTAGCAGCTTTCATGCCATCCAGCCCGCTCTGAAGTGGTTGGATGAAGCATCCAAATAGGGATGGCACGCTGCAGCTTCCGCAGGGGTAGTGGGAAAAAATCTGACTTGAATATGGCTATATGTTGGGACTTCTGATTAGAGATAAACCAAATTTGGAGCATTTTTGTCGTGCTCCGTTTGTGCTGTCCAGTTGTGGTCACTGTTACAGCCCCGGGGCCTATCCGAATGTATAGTACATGTGGCATGGTGAAATCTTGGATTCGACGCCCATCCGAATGGCCATCGAACCACGCCCGTCTGGACTTACCTATAGCACGCATGGTGAGCTTTGCGGGCGGTTTTGGTTGACCACGACAGCACAGTGCCCTTGATGACTTTTCGAAGATTCCAAGGAAATGATTCAGTCATAGTAACAAAAACACATGGATATACATGGATGCAAATAGTATGTTTTAACATGTTTCAATGATTTTTTATGTTCAGTGCCAGCAGAATCACGGTGATGTCAAATGATTTGAGTCTTTCTAATTTGTCACTTGATGTATAGCATGTGGCAGCCACTTGCTTCTCAAAATTGGTGCCCTTCCCTGAACATGTTGCCAGAATAGACCAGATCAACAATGATACGATATTGTGTCATCATTCCAAAAATCGGTTGGAGAGAGAAATTGCAGAAGCCCTTGAATTTGGAGACAGACAAACATGGTTTCCTGCAGTCTTTATTTATCCTCAAACCAATCTTTTATTTCCCATGAAAGCGTGCGATGCTGTGTAAAGAATCTTCAATAATGATGAAGAAAACCTGGATACTCAGCCAAAATTGGTTTGATACTCTAGTCTCTAGTACTTTTATCTTTAGCTATCAATGGTAAATCTAATTTCTGACGATGTCCGGTGCACAACATGGCTACGTGGATCCATCACCTACTGGCAAAGGTACAGCAGATGAAACTGATGAGGTCGATCTTCAGGTGCTGTGCTTGACTGGAGAAGGAGTGACACTAGGCGTCCCTTGCTCCATGCTTGGATATGAGCTGCGCAGATTGGTGTCAGAGAAGCTTCCATGCAAGCCAGGCGCAAAACTCGCCGTGCATCATGTGAATACAAAGCTGACGCTGAATCAAACCTTGGCAGAGCAAGGAATTGTTGGGAAATCTGCAATGCTGTCTTGCACCTACATGCCGACAAATGTGTACACGGCATGGTGTTGTGTCAGTGGGCTCCCAACTAGTGAGAGAGAGGTTGCGCTGGAAGGTGTTACGCAACTTGAGGCAGCGACAGACGGAGAGTATTTACATTATCTTCCCTGCAGCCTTACAAAATTGACTTTTGGCCATAAATTCAACCAAAACCTGGAGCGGGTGACCTTGCCATCGAGCCTTCAAAGCTTGAGTTTTGGCCATGATTTCAACCAAAGCCTGGAGCGGGTGACCTTGCCATCGAGCCTTCAAAGCTTGAGTTTTGGCGATAGATTTAACCAAAGCCTGGAGCGGGTGACCTTGCCATCGAGTCTTCGAAACTTGAGTTTTGGCGATGACTTTAACCAAAGCCTGGAGCGGGTGACCTTGCCATCGAGTCTTCAAAGCTTGAGTTTTGGCGATAGATTTAACCAAAGCCTGGAGCGGGTGACCTTGCCGTCGAGCCTTCAAAGCTTGAGTTTTGGTGGGAGTTTCAACCAAAGCCTGGAGCAGGTGACCTTGCCATCGAGTCTTCAAAACTTGAGTTTTGGCATTTGCTTTAACCAAAGCCTCAACCGGGTGACCTTGCCATCGAGCCTTCAAAGCTTGAGTTTTGGTGGGAGTTTCAACCAAAGCCTGGAGCGGGTGACCTTGCCATCGAGTCTTCAAAACTTGAGTTTTGGCATTTGCTTTAACCAAAGCCTCAACCGGGTGACCTTGCCATCGAGCCTTCAAAGCTTGAGTTTTGGCGATAGATTTAACCAAAGCCTGGAGCGGGTGACCTTACCATCGAGTCTTCAAAGCTTGAGTTTTGGCGAGGATTTTAACCAAAGCCTGGAGCGGGTGACCTTGCCATCGAGTCTTCGAAACTTGAGTTTTGGCCATGATTTCAACCAAAACCTGGAGCGGGTGACCTTGCCATCGAGCCTTCAAAGCTTGAGTTTTGGCGATAGATTTAACCAAAGCCTGGAGCGGGTGACCTTGCCATCGAGCCTTCAAAGCTTGAGTTTTGGCGATAGATTTAACCAAAGCCTCAACCGGGTGACCTTGCCATCGAGTCTTCGAAACTTGAGTTTTGGCGATGACTTTGACCAAAGCCTGGAGCGGGTGACCTTGCCATCGAGTCTTCAAAGCTTGAGTTTTGGCGATAGATTTAACCAAAGCCTGGAGCGGGTGACCTTGCCATCGAGTCTTCGAAACTTGAGTCTTGGCTGGAGATTTAACCAAAGCCTGGAGCAGGTGACCTTGCCATCGAGCCTTCAAAGGTTGAGTTTGGGCATTTGCTTTAACCAAAGCCTGGAGCGGGTGACCTTGCCATCGAGTCTTCAAAGCTTGAGTTTTGGCGATAGATTTAACCAAAGCCTGGAGCGGGTGACCTTGCCGTCGAGTCTTCAAAGCTTGAGTTTTGGTGAGAGTTTCAACCAAAGCTTGGAGCGGGTGACCTTACCATCGAGTCTTCAAAGCTTTACTGCTTCCCATGTGCTGGGCATGATATCTGTCAGTTGTGCAGGCTGGGCTTAGTTTCTATGACGCGCCCCCCAATAGGTACCAATGCAAAAGAGGCTTGAGGCGACCGTTCTGTGATGGTAGAGGACCTGAACCTTTTTCTTTGCGAGCAATCTATCGGTGAACGCCTGCATCCGTGGGATGCAGATAGCTAAAAGGGTAAATCTTGGTTTTGTATACAAGGTATTACAAGGTGGGCCCCCCTAGTCATGTTTGTTGGTTTAAAGCTCCATCGTTATATCCACCATGAACCCTAGTTCTTGTAGTTATCAGCCCGCTTAGCTATCTTGGAGTCCCACATTGTAGAGCCAAGACTAAGGATATCTCCGGTGACCGGATCGCTAGGACATGTTTGTTGCCACAAATGGGAAATGAATAGGTCTTTCCGGTAATCAAACATGGCTAGCTGGGACGCCCCCAAATTAAATGCAGGTGTATAGCTGGGAAAATCATCTATAAATGGTGGATGAAAATCCTGATGTTTTTCCAGCCTGTCCTGCTTTTGTCTTTGGTTTTTGACATTTGGCCGTGGTTGAAGTTCCCCAGCACACAACAAAATGCAAAATTGCTGGGTTTCTTAAAGGTCTTGTTTAAAATTTTCCCCATGGACAATCCAAATCTGTAGAGAATATGATATATATATATATGTGTGTGTGAACCATCTGAAGAGATGTAAAACTTCTAATTTTACAGTTTCCAATTCTCAGAGGCAGGGGGGCACAGAAGGCCCATAGAGCTGTGCCCAACGAAGCTCGCTACGGTGTCCTTAGGATATCCAGGCTGATCACCTGGACGTACCTGCAGTTTCGATGTCAATTTTCCGAAATGGCAACCGGCTAAGCCAAGAACCGGCATGTCGTTTTTCAAGCATTTTTCAAACCAAACTTGACGTCAGGGAGGCAATGACTTGGTTCAGATGGAAATGTTGCATCTAGCAGTGGCTTTGAAATACATTCTTCTCGATCCTTCTCGGATCTGATCTTCAACCTTTTCCTGTCAGGTATAACTGGATTGTTTTTGCACGTAGGATGCATTCCACACCAGAATTCGCAAAGATTGTTCTGAGCAAGTGTGTGATTCATGCTGGATTCGTCACGGTGGCATGAACCCCTCGGGGAATGCTTGTCTAAGCAGGAGAGTGAAGCAACGACCTGATCTCTGAATTCACACATTTTAAGTTGGTAATTCGCTTAAGTAAAGTGTAACAGTTGGCCCTTTTCGTTTTCACCCATCGGTCGAGTGAGTGTTGAAACAGCTTGCCGCCGTACCTGGCGTCACCATTTCGTCTGAACTTCCAGGGTTGGTAGACTTCAGTCGCGACAACTTCCTTTTTTCAATGATGCTCGAGAGACTGTTCAGCTTGTCGCACTTTGCAACATGAAAGATGTTACAGGCAAGTACATTCCTTCCAGGTGTGGTCTCTTTCTCTTGGTTACTCTGGTACGGTTCAAATGTGCATGTAATTCATCTGACTACTGACAGCTGTTTATGGGGTTGACTCGATGACGGTGGGCCTTTGAGCCTGTTCACGACTTTTGCATGGATCGTGGATGCATCATGTTTTGAACGTTTGTTTAGATATTTAGTAGACCTGACTTTTCTTGCCATGTTCCCTGGTCGCTGGCCTAATTTTCCAGAGTCGATGTGGAACTTCGGATGGTCAGCTCCATCAATTTCGTCTCCTCAATCAGCAGTACCTCCAGGACAATTTTGCGGCAGTGACCCATCGCATCAACAGTCCCAAGCTCAGGCTCAGGCACAGATCTCAGCTCTTCAACAACAGAATGCGTTGTTGAATCAACAACTCCACAATCAATCTCAGTCCCACATCAACCATCTCCAACAACTTCTTCCTCATCATCAAATCCATTAACAACCACCACCGGTCTCACCTCCTGTACACCGTCATCATCAGCACCAACACCAACTAACCTGAACCACCGTCCCCTCAGGTGTCCGCACCAGGTCCACCAGAGACACCATTCACTCCCGCTGAGATGCTGCAACAAATGAAGACGACCTTCGAAAACATCCTGGCCGCTGTGGTGGAAAAGTCTCAAGAGCGTCCACCTCACCACACTCCACATCCTCCTCCTCCTCCTCCATCAATTCCAGAACCGTCACGTTCCAGCCACCATCGCCACTTATCTTCACCTCCTATTCCGCAACCTTCCCATCACTCACGACGATCCTGTTCCATCCGTCGTCGTTCTGCATCACCAGAGATTGACAAGAGGCTTTTGTCAACTCATCGCAGTCCTCGACGATGCAGGATATCATCTCGTCATCGTCGACAATCCTCATGGGACTTCTCACCTCTACGTGATCGTGATCGATCTCGAGATCGATGTGACCGTGGCAGATCTGTCACGCTGAAGTCGGCATCCCCTTTCCGTCGTGCCAAACATTACGAACAAGATCAGGACAGATCTGTCCACTCTTGCGACATGTGTCTTCCCGTCCACCTGAACCACGTGAACCACCACATTGGCAACAACCTACCACTAAGGAAGACTACTATCATCGAGGACACCGTCAACAAGATCCATCACAATGGCAAGACTGGGACGACTGGGGCAAATGGAAGACCCCCAGCAGCCACGACCAATCCTCTTGGTCATCCAGAAAACCAGACCACGCCCACTACAGTCCACCAACACTCTACCTGGGACACCACTCACCTCCATTCACACCATCCTGCAGCCCGCCTCTCTGCGGCTTCCCACTCCAAGCCCCTGACCGCCTTCTCCAGTTCCGCTCAATCACATCGCTGGTCCAAAAAACGGCATCCCAGGTCAGACAGCAGACCAATCCGGGGGATCGCCCTCTGGCCACATGCAGATTTCTCCTGATTATGACAACAAAACCGAGTGGATAAAATGGGTCAAGTTCGGCCTGACCCACCCTGAGCGGATGAAGGCTGCATCCGAACTCCCGGAAGAAGAACGACCAAAACCAAATGCCAGCATTGACATCGAGCAATTTCAAGATGCAGTGACTTTCCTTCGAGCTGTAGATCGCAGAATCCCGGAGGAAATTGCCAAGCAGACAATTAGCTTGATCTCCAGTGCCCGATTGCTCCGAGAATTTGAACTCTCTAAGGCACATGTGGTAGAGCTCAAGAATACCAATGTGTTGGCGCTGGTCTTCCCGCTTCCAGAGATCTCTCGGTTCTCTATGCCACCCCCCTTCAAAGGGGTTCAACATCACACCTGGGCCTTGATCCATGGAACCACCATCCAATCAGCATGCAACATCTTGCTGGAAGGGTTCATTCGCCCGGCCAACTGGACTTACAACAAAAACCTCTCCAAGTCCGACGTACCGACCTTCGGTGCGTTTTACCTTGGCCGTGAGATCACTCAAACGGACCGCTTTCCTGATTGGGCATCAAAAGAAGATGGACAATGCTCAGAAACGAGGGAAAGGACAACAAGATGTGCTACTTGGGGCCCTGTACAGAGGAGCTGAAGCTCACATCAGCTACAAAGCTGGGGGTAACGAAACCGCCCAGATATCAGTTGCTGACAAGGGCAAAGCAACGATGTCGGAGAAATACACGGTTGCCCACAGCCAACATGTTGGGCTGAAATTCTTTGCCTTAAAATGGCAAAATTTGCAAATGGATGATGATGACGACCGGTCATCCAGTGATGACCTTACACACCGAGGCATTAACCTTTGCACTTAGGACCAACAGCCCGGCTCTCAAGATCCACAGAAACGAACTCCTCATATGTAGGTCTGAGTTTTGTAGCTTATATCATGACTATTCTTGTCAGACCGGAAACCGGCTGATCCATTTCTAGGGAAACCTGGACAAGCCTACGGAAAAAAGACTGCACGGCTGTCTCAATCTGATTTTCAAACCACTTCTTTCTGATTTACAGGTCTTTATTCGATTTAGTGTCAATCTGAATTTGACCTCATGTCACCTGCTGCACAATTTTTGTTGGATGCATGTTACTTGTTTCATGACATTTCGTTGTTGGATGTTGCATCACTTCTACCACTTTTCCTGCTGTACTCTTTCTGCCTATTTCATTAGAGCTCTGCGGTTTGTGTGATTAGTCAACTGCGCCCTCACCATGGCGGAGTCTGATCGTTCTCGATCTCGGGCGCCTTCGAGAAATCGACTTGAACCACGTGGACAAGCTCCTGGTCCTCCTCTTCCTCCTGAACTACCATTCTTCCCTCGATGGTGTGGACCTATGAATGCGTCGGTTCGGCACTTTCAGAACATGTCACGCCCTCAGAACCGACCTAATTGGCCAATGAATCAGTCGGGACCTTATATGATGGGACGCATGTGGACACCGTCACCGCTCAACACACCACAGAAGTGGCAACCTCAGCAATTTCCACCGTCTCCACCCAGTTCCATGCTACCCACACTTCCATATCCCCCACAGTCACGTCCAATCACTCCCACTTGCCCTCCTACGATGCCATGCTCACCAACACAGCCGTGCTCTCCAGGCACACCTTCCATCTCTCCATCTCGACCTCGTTCCAACGCCACTCCTCATTCAAACCCACTGTCCAGGCACGGAAACAATGAGGCAACCAGAGTCTATGGGTTCGACTGGCAAGAGGATCAGGACCACTATGACAATCAAAAAGTCAACGGCCTCACTCTTCCTCGATGAATTCGACAATCTGCTTTTATTCAAAAGCTGGACATCGAGGGATGTGACCCTCTGTCATTACCTGTGGCCGCCTTGCTGTACCAACAAGCCAACAATCATTGGCTTCGGAAGTTGGCTCATGGTCGTGAACTCTACCTGATCCCTACGGGGGATATCGCAGCTGTTGTATTCACCACTGAAATGCTCACGCAGCTCAGAAACAGAGGCATCGACCTGGACAAAGTCTCTCACTTCCGAGCTCGACAGGATGGGAAACTATTGGACAAGACA
>Ga0126342_10004640_pt1 | contig 23593 bp, 20 predicted proteins | sample Cyp1metagenome_FD_92528 | JGI IMG/M metagenome (GOLD analysis project Ga0126342, IMG submission 92528) | Coral microbial communities from Lord Howe Island, Old Settlement Bay, Australia - Cyphastrea 1 metagenome | ecosystem: Host-associated > Invertebrates > Cnidaria > Coral ...
CATTTCCAACCCTCCCAAACTCAACCATACTACAGTTCACAATGCCTCATACACCCGGGAAATTGAGCGCTGTCAAGTCGTTACATGATTGCTAATATTGCTATACATTGCTGCTATGAATGCTCATTCAGTACTGGCCAAAGAAAAAACATGAGCCGCGCTCAGCACCCACAATGATGGAACATGCGGCATTCAATTGGAAAGCAGATTCACAACGCGTGGCAATTACCCTGTTCGAAGAACTGAGTGGTTGAGTGAACTTGAGCTAAAGACTAATTATCACGCGCAGTTTCACAATTCTCCTAGATGAATGACATGCCTTTTTGTGTTTTGATGGTTTGATCACTATTGCTGGTTCCGGTTCAGCACTTAATTTTCATGGACCTTTGTCTTGACTGTGTCTTTCTGATGTTAAAAAAAAACATACCATTTCCGGCCATTTTGAGGCCGTCATGCACTTTTGATGTTATCCCATGTTTCACAAAACTGTCCATACTCGATTCATGTAAGAGATTTTAAGAGCAACGTTTTTTACACCATACCATTCCAGTCGTAGATGTGCATCAGGCGTTTATGATGTCTTGCTGCAAATTACACCTCAGTAAGTAACCCTCAAGAGAAACACCGCCCAGTCTTTCACAAATCTACGTCCACTGGTCAAAGTTCATCAAACACCTGATGGGCAAAAGGGGTACACGTATCTTTTTATCAAATTGGAAAGTATGGTTTTAGCACCATTTGTCCTTCAAACCTGTGCTTGAGAGCCGTTGAAACGCTGCTAATTTGTGATTTACAGCTATTTAGGACAATCACTTACTTCTGGGGTCGATCAAGTCAACCATTCAAGCGTTCCAAGCCCATATACCTTTCCGCTTGTAAGGGTCGTTTGGTAGAGGCATGTTCTTGAGAAAATACCTAACAAGACCAAGAGATTCACATTTCATGTGTTCCAATTGGCGAAGTCAATCACTTGTTCATAATGTATCAAAGTTGCAAAAGGAAACGAAAATAAACAAAATCCTTCGGGGATTCGGAATACTTCAATGTGGAGATCGTCAGGCCAATACATTGGAAAAAGTTCCCTTCAACTCCATAAAAAGGTTTAAAAGGTTTAAAATGTTTTATAAGGTCAAAAAAACGTTTTCTGTATCTGACCACTTGTACGGCGTTGGTAGGTGAGTATTCTCGAGTATGGGTCCATGCCACCCATTATTACTATCTAATGTATGATATCAATACGTCGGCTACTGTGACTCTGGATGATGCAGGCACATGCAAAAAACATGTTTTGAAACGGGTCGGACAAAAGCAAGTTGATCTGCACAGATTGGGGACCGTGACGGGACCGTGGCAAAACCGTGGAAAAGCTATTCTTTGGCGTGGAAAAGCTAAACTTTACCGTGGAAAAACCAAACTTTGCCGTGGTCCCAAACCTGCACAAAATCACCAACGTGTTGATACTTTTTTCCTACTTGCGCGCGCGTTCTCGAACTTTGAGGTTTAAGGTGAAATAACATCAATCACTGCTTTTGCTATTGCTGCATTGGAAGGTGAGTGGATGCTGCTGGGTTCCATTGGTACTTGTAGAGGGAAATGTTCACTCATTTGACTTGGCAAGTGTAAGCAATCGTGCCACAGAGAGTTTTATTGGTTGAGAACCAAAGCTAACAAGAAGCAATAGAGATCGCGCGTGGGAACACAGTTTGCCCCTGATGATATAAGAGTTAGGAAACTGGATTGGGCCACATCTGCGAAAACGGCTTCAGCGTACACCGTTGTTTTTTAAATGAGGGCTGGTGACTAGTGAAATTCACAATTCAAGCTAGTGTGGTGACCGCAAATCAACCCTACATCAACCCTAATGATCCTAATTAATGGTTTGACACATGTAGTTCCTGGTACAGGTTCAATTGCCTTCCGTGCGTACCAGTCCAAGAAAGGGATACAATCTGAAATTGCTCGAGTATTCAGAGGACTTTTTGTATTTCTACTGCTCGCACGTTGCAAACGTTTTGTGTTTTTTTTTCCATTCAGCTTGTAATAGCAAAATCACGGGTGTCTCTTCTCAAGAAATTGCCGCTTTTGTCTCAACCAGCCAGGTCCTAGAACAAATCTTTTAGAAAAACAAAAACGGTCAGGAACAAACCTACGTCCACTGGTCAAAAATTCATGAAACACCTGAGGGGCAAAAGGGGTACGCGTGGTTTTTTTTATCAAATTTGAAAGCGCAGGTTTTAACCATTTGTCCTTCAAACCTGTGCTTGAGAGCCCTTGAAACGCTGCTAATTTGTGATTTACAGCTATTTAGGACAATCACTTACTTCTGGGGTCGATTAAGTCAACCATTGCGCTCAGAAAAAATGAAGAAATAAAGCGTTCCAAGCCCGTATACCTTCCCGCTTGTAAGGGTCGTTTGGTAGAGGCATGTTCTTGAGAAAATAGCTATCAAAAAAAACACAATTTCATTACATTTCTTCCGATTAGCACGAGGAGTGGTGTTTGGTTCAAACAAACTGAAGAAGAAAAGTGTTTGAGTGGAATAGTGTAGGCGTCAAAGCCATTGATGCAAGTAGCCTATCTCGACGTGAAATTGAAAGTTGGTTTAAATCTGGAGAGTTCCAGCCATGCTTTAGCACAAGTCTGCCAAACATACCGGTTGAAATCGTTGCTTTTCATTGAAAAATGCCATGCCTAATCCCTTGATGTGAAGATGTCTGACACTTGTCGATGAGAGCTTAAGATGATAGTCGTAGATGAGCGCGCCAAGAAAACATCTAGATAAGATAACAACTGATAAGATGATATCGCCGTGACGGGACCGTGACGGGCATGACCGTTCAAAGTTTGTGCTTTTCTGTAAAGCACAAACTTTGTTTAGCCTTTGGACCCCCAGGGTATATGTATCTATAGTGAATGTGAATTTGTATTTGATATTGTTTGATCTTTGTTTATAATCAGCTAAGAAAGATGGTTAAGCTCTCTCTCTCTCTCTCCCCCTCTCCTTCCCTCCATGGTCTAGTTGGTCTGGCGGGTTTTGTTCCGGGGACACGTGGGCTGGTCTGATAATATACTCTACCGGATTGGTTCCCAAAAGCAAGTAATCCAACAACCCCCTAAACCCACCCCGGCAATGATGGGAAGGGAAGAAAACCCGGGATCAGTGTGATTGACCAATCATAAACATGGGGTGCATTGACCCCTCTTTGTGCATCAATCAACCAACCAGTGGGAAAACGACATCTATGACACCTCAAGTTCTTTCCTCCTTGGTTTTAGGTTGGTTAACCTCAATAAGCTAGTAGTAGTTACCTGGCAGTTGGGCTCATGGCTTGGGATTCTAGATGAGTTTACCATGCTCCCAGGTGATTTTTGGGTTGATAGATTCATATAGATTCAAACCACCACCGAAACGGACCAGCTACGGCAACATTTGTTTGACACGTGTTCATACCACATTTCCATGGTAGCTTTTAAGGGCCTACGCCAATAAATCAGGACTCCTCATGGTATGATCCATGGCCCCCATAGCACCCCCACAACCCCAGTTGGCATCGCCGGAAAATCGCCTCTAGAGTCACCAGAAAATCTTCGGGCAGACTTCGGCCGTAGGAGAACAGCAACTCGCGCGGCGAGAGCTGCTTCAGTTCTTGAGTTAGCACGTCGCCTGCGGCGAGTCGCTACAATGGGAGGGGATGCAACTGATAGGCCGAAACATGTCAAAACTGGGTGGAAGACCGCGGCTAGGCCGAACAGGCCGGAGTTTACTATGGGACATTATGGAACACTTCCAGATTGCAATTGGTAACTGAAAATTGAAGAGTGGGGTGTAGCAAGGCAAATGGTTTGGTTGGGAACTTGCCACCCCAGCAACTACAAACATTGACGCCTGATGGAGTCATGAATGGGGGTTTATGGTTGCAAAATGGGGAAGCAAAAGTCCAACAAATGTTGGATCAAGCGAAATAATTCCTCTTGCGATTCCTTTAAAGCCACCAAGATTCGCGCATCAACACTGGTAGACAACCACTATATTCAGTACCTTCGAGTAATGTCAAGGTCAACAAAGGAGGGCTCATTGGATTCAATTTTGCCGCGCGCACCATGGTTTTCTTCCACTGCAGTGACTGCATAGCCCGGTTTGAGCGAACGAACGTCACCAGTTTTACATCATTGAAGTGCTGCTGAGTGAGTCCAGCAAGCAATTGACAAAGTCCATGGTAGCATCTGACACCAAAACGGCATCAAACACCGTCAAATATTCCTGAAACTTTTCTTCAGTCGGCTCAGCCAAAAAGCCAATCTTCAAAGCTGGCGTGCTTTTGGGTAGACCTTGCAATGGACAGCAATCCGAAGGCTTGTCTCCCAGCAGCAGCACGTGAGTTCTGCCTTCCGAAGTCACCTCAGACATGAAGTCGGGAACCAGCTCCAAAGCATGGGCCTTGTGGCTGGAGGTCACACTCACCTTGCAAATGGCAAAACCAGGTCGCAAGGGGCTACTGCTGGTTTGTTTTTCATTGGAAAACAACGGTGAAACATGGTGAAACTATGAAGAACCAGGAAATACCAGGCAGGAATCTCATCAAACAAACAGCAAAATAAAGCACCAAGCCTCCCTGGTGTTTAATGGGTCGATGGGGGTACTATGGAAGCATCGTTTTCCTGGCTGTTGTGTCTGACAACTGTAATTGACAGAATAAGCGTTCCAACATGGGAACCCCAACCCCAACTTGTGAAAAATAATTCCTCACAGAACTCCAAAATCAAAGAAACAATGAAAAACAAACAATAGTCAAAAGAGAATCAAAAAAAACTACAGTAAAAATAAAAAACATCAGAAAAACAAAAAGAACCAAAATAAAAACAGCTGGAAAACAGAGACTCAACAGAAGACTCAAACAAAAAAACATCCACAAACATAAACAAATAAATAAACATAAATCAAAAAAGGAAACTTTTTTTTCAGCGTTTTTTTTTAAATTGTTTCTCTTTTGTGTTTGTTTTCATTTTTTTGGGGGAATCAGCACTTTGGGGCTATGGGAGAATCATGGAAAATCACCAGCTCAGAAAGCCCCCTGGAAAATCCCAGTAATGTGGAGTTGCCATTGAACACAAACCGATCAAAACTACCTCACATTCACCGAAAAAAACGATCAAATGCGTAAGGCCGATTTTCCACTATAGCACCACTTATAGGACAAAAAATAAGAAAACCACAGAACAAAAAGACACTCAAAATCACCAGCAAACTATTCCCGAATGTAAGGGAAAACCTGCAGGAACCCCCGATCAATTTGGGTCGTAGAAACCATGGAGTAATCGTGTTCCCTTAAACCAATCCAAACTCGAGTGTTCATCCCAAAATAGCTGGTAAATACAATGTTCATCCCGAAAAAATGTAGAAAAAACACATGATCATGATTATATAGATAAATATCTTTCCTTTTTGCCCTCCCCAAAAAATATCTCAACATCATCGGGGGGAAGAAACTATGGGAGTTTCCGCCATTTTTTTCAATTTTTTCAAGTCGCCGCAGCTTCATCCAGGCTGTTGGCCAAGACTTTGGCCTTCCTCGGCAGCTGTGCCCCGGATTTTGTCAGGATCGAGGTGAGCAGCTCCCCAAGGCCTGCAGAAACCACCAGCAATGGCACTTCCCAGCGCTCCAACCAACCTGGGAACAGAGGGGGATTCCATGGGATTCCATGGGATTCCATGATCTTTTTGGGCTTCAAAGCTATGATCATATATAGGGTTTGAAGGGAATTTACACCCAAATTGATGGTAATTCTAGAGGTGAAGAGGATGAACAAGTCCAGAACATGGCTTTACCGCAAAAAACAACGCTTGAAACCACATCATCTTCGGAATATGATGATCAACCAGCATCAAGTTTCTGGATTTGGTTTCCAAACAAACCCTCTTTGGCGGCTGAGGCCCCCCATCCCATGGGTTTGTCCCACCAAAAAATGCAATACACCTGAGTGCACAAAAAAAACACGGTTGATCAGCATATTTACTGAATTGCCATAAATTGGAGTATCCCCTATTTTTGGGCAAACCCACATAAAACAAATCAAGAACCTCTGAAGCCACCATCAACCAGCAACCAAAGGTGTCCTTCATCCCATCCCTGACGCGAACGTTACTCTTGGCTACACAGCTTTCCGCGAAACGACTGAGCTGATGCTGCGCACTGAGGGCGTGGAAGGTATCAAAGCTGGCAACCGAAGCTGCCACTTTCTTGGCCCAGTCGTTATCACACCTCGGCCAACATCATAGGATTCGCATCGTGAATACCGGACTCGCATCGTGAATACCGGACAGTTTCTTGCAGTTTCTATCTCTGGTCTCCATTTCAGCACTTGAGCTTCTGTTCAAGTTTTTTTCTCTGCAACCAAGATTTTTCAAGATTTCCCCCAGGTAGGCCCGTCCATCCATTTATCTGTTTCCTTTGTAGTTATTGTTTCTTCTCCCATGTAGAATCTCATCATCAAAAAACTTAACTGAATCAGCAATCCTTCAACCATCATCCATTCACCCAGGTCTCGAAAGACCAGATCTTTGCCAACAAAAAACATCAAGAAAACAAACACACACAACGTTAGCTGCTAAGATTCAGTAGTTGCAAGAAAATAGATCTCTAAAGTTAGCGGAGATCATCTTATCTATTTTTTTTTATCAATCTATCATATACCACCAACTTATCAACCTGGTTGCTTAAAATGCTTCATGTTTTCCCCATGTTTTCCCCACGTTTTCCACCATCCCTGGGGCCATCCATCCCCCATCCACGGCACCGCGCCAGGCGCTGCGCGTCGCTCATCGAGTTCCACTCCTCGAGCTCCACGAAGCTCCGGCGCGCCTCCGGCGGCAGCTGCGAGATGTCCAGGTGCCGCAGGATGATGTCGTGGCACTGGTCACCCAAACAGCCATCCTTCCCGAAGTAGCTGGTTAACCTGGATACTGATGATCACTGATGGGACTGCAAATGACTGAAAAAATGCAAAGTGAAAAGTGATGTGTAGTATCCCGATTAGTGTGGTGATTCTGTACTGTGTCATGTTTTGACAAAATAATTCTGAATCAGTGTGCTTGTTGGGGTGGGTCGGTATTGTGGCAACTTTTTTTCTGATGCCATTTTTTTAGTTCAACATTTGTTAACTGTTTTTTTTCCACTTTTGCAGTTTTTTCATTTGATTGAAAAAAAAATAATTATTTAATGAATACTTGCAACATGTTTTTGAACAAGAAAAATAATTATAGGATGCCTTTTTACAACCCCCCCCAAAATAAAAAAAAAAAAAACAGCACCCAAACATTTTTTCAAAGGGGTCCCCCATCAGCAAGATTGACATGTTTGTTGTGGTGGTCCTCTATTGTGTCCAGCTTTTTTTGAAGTGAAAATTGGCCCAATTCCTGTTCTCGTTTCCTTTTCCTTTCCTTTTCTAAAACTTTTCTCTTTTACTTTCTTATCTCCATTCTTTTGGATCTTCGAAATGTCTAATTTCCCAAAATATGGGAGGTCTTATTAAAACTCCATTAAACAATAGCACTCAAAGAATTTTTCAAGGAGGTAGCCCATGAGCAACCTTGATCTTCAATGGTATGTTTGTTGTGGGGGTCCTCTATTGTGTCCAGCATTGTTTTGAAGTGTTTTTTGTCCAAAATCCTTCTCTCCTTTCCTTTGCTATAGCTCTTGTCTCTTACTTAGTTCAATTCTCCTGGCATCCTCTCCTTGATTTTTATGGTATTTCTATTGGATATCTTTAAAGTTTCTATGGAAATTCCATAGCAAATTTTATGGGATTTCTATGGTGTTTTTATGATATTCTATGGTGTGTCTAAAGATGTGTCTATGGTATATAGTTCTATGGCATTCCTATGGGATTTCAAAAGTATGTCCCTGGGATTTCCTTTGGATTCCTATGGCGTTTCTTTGGCATTTTTTATGATATATGATGATATGGGATTTCTTTGGGGTTTTCATAATATTTCTATTGGATTCCTATGATATTTATATGAGATTACTATGGGATTTAAAAAGGATTTCTATGGTATTTCTTTGATATTTCTAGAGGAATTCTTTGGTAATTCTATTGCGTTTCCATGGGGGTTCTTTGGAATTTCTACGGTGGTTCTATGATATGTCTATGGGATTTCTATTGGATTCCTGTGGGATTTCCATGGTATTTCTATGGGATTACTATGGGATTTCTAAAGGGACGTCGATTGTATTTCTATGGGATTCCTATAGTGGTTCAAAAGGATGCCTATGGGATTTCTATTGGATTCCTGTGTGATTTCTATAGGATTTCCATGGTGGTTCTTTGGAATTTCTCTGGGATTTCGAAGGATATCTATGGGATTTCCATTGGATTTCTATGGGATCTCTATTGTATTTCTATGATTTTTCTATGGGATTTCTCTGGGATTCCTATGGGATTTCCATGATGTTTCTATGATATTTCTATGACATTGCTATGGGATTACTGAAGGGATGCTATGGGAATTCTATGGTATTCTTATGGGATTTCCATTGGATTCCTATGTGATTTCTATGGTAATCAATCACAATCAATTGAAAGTAAATTGAAATCAATTGATGTAAATTGAAAATCAATTGAAATCAATTGATCCCATTTTATTGAGTACCTGGTACCTAAAACAATCACTTTAAAGAGAGTCTCAGACTTGTTTGGGAGAGGGGTCTCTCTACACTAATCAGGATCCAACGTTCTAGATCTCTCTGTCTATCTGTCATATCCATTCAGTGGATTAAGACCGATTGGTGTGTAATAGCAATAATTATCTCAAGTTCAACCCAATTGCTCACTTCTGGTGAAGGGGGTGCGTGGGAGAACATTGGAGAATCCCTTTCATCCAAGTTGTATAAAACACCACTTCGCATCCAACATGACTCCCAAAGTCAGTGCCAAATTTCACTTTGTTCATCTTTTTCCCTGCGTTTTCTGCAGGAGCCGCTAACTACCGCGGCTAAAAACGAAGAAAACACACACCACTACAGGTTCCTCCAGGTGACGTCTGGTCAAAGTCGGTGATCACCAGAAGTTTCTGGGGCCCCGCCTTTCGCAACTCCTGGACCACCGCGGGGAAGCTGGGACTGAAGCGCGAGCCCGCGGGGGCCGCGGCCATCAAGGGCGCCAAGGGCGCCAAGGGGCTCATAGCGACAGGAAAATGAGGTTCTAGAGCCGCTAAAGCCAGGGGACAGGTTGGACAGGGGCCCAAAGGTGGCCCAAAAAAGGGGACTTCTACGACCTTTACAAATGGGATGACACAAACATACACAAACTATGGCACAGGCCATGGCACACACCAAACAAAGAACGTGGGAAAAGTGGTGCCGTACTGTTCCTTGTGGGATCTGAGTGCGAAAAGAAACGTTGGCTAATAATGAACGGGTCAAAGTAGAGAGCCAAAACGCACGGATCCAATTGACCTAAATGCACACCCCCAGGACCTCAAGATTCGCCGATTTTCCAGCCAAAAGCACGTCCCCATCCCTCCACAAAGTGGTTTCCCCTGCCTTCTTTCAAATCCTTTGTAGCTGAGAGGACTACCAGTTGTTGCCCTTGCCCGATGTCTTCCACCTCGATCTTGCAATTTCCTTCAGTCACGCCCTTGCCCTCGGCATCAATGCCCAAGGGTTCGACAGCATCGAGGAACCTGGGCATCGGTGCTTGGGTATTTCCTTAGAAATGGGATGATTAGCAACATTTAGCACCCAACTGGGGTGGTGAATGGGGTGGATTATGGATATTATGGGTTTACCACACTATATAAACCCTATTCCATCCCACGGTTTTTCCCTATCCGGGTAGTCACTATCGTTGGACAAATTGATTGTCCAAGTTCTGGGAACATGAAACCTTCCGAGGTTGTAAAACCACAAACACAAACCAGAGTTAGGGAGCAACTAATGTATCACCTATTTTTGTTCCCACCGAAAGGGAAAAACAAAACACAACAAAACAACTTTCCTGACCAGGCCCCTACAGTTACAACATGTTACAAATATGTTTTGCATTGAATGTGGTGGCTTTCCTACCAGCCATGGTTACTTGAATCCTTGATTGGGGATGAATGGTTCCGTGATGTTCCATGCATTCGAATTAGAGTAGAAACTCATGGCGTTCTTGTCGCTTTTCCATTCTTTCCCTTAGCTCCTGGTTATTCTCGATCCTTGCAATGAACGTCCTTGCGGTTTCTTAAAGATCAAAAAGTACACAGGTGAATTTGTCATGATTTTCCACTGCTTGGATGATCAAACTTTTAATCAATCCAAACATTCAAACCTCCTACAACCAGCTCCCCAATTGTTTGCGATGGTAATTCCGTTCACCTAGTAATGAACACATCCTAAATGGTCCCAACTATATGTAAATCCATGTGAGTCCCCTACTAAGCCATGGTTTCTGGTGAGGTGCTGGCGGTTTCTGGTGGTGAAAGACCCAACCCATCCCTGCAGCATGTCTCCAAAGGTACGGCGCCAGGATCCATCGATCTCGAAGTTCTATGGCCCGGGGCCAGGTAGTGGCGAACGCGGCACGAAACTGGTACTGCAGGGGAGTGGCATCCAACCCTGAGCCAAGCGCCGGGCGACAGCGGCAGAAATTCGAGGCCAATCTTGGATGCCCAGTAAGACAGGACAATCAAGACACTGTTTTTTCTTCGTGGTTGATGTATGTATTCACGCATGTGTATACATAGCCACGTTTACTCAACCAGCTTTACTTAGAAGATCCTAGAAGCACGTCCGTCAAAATATTCGTCATCCAATATCATCCACGGGAGGATGGAAATCAGGCGATGTGACAAACCACAAGCCGACCGCTGGGGTGGGATTTTCTGGTCTGGTCTGGTGGATTGGGATAACGCCAATGATCATGCGATCATCTTCCTCGGACAGCCGCAACCATGACTGGTTGGTGATTTCGATCTGCGAAAAAAACTAGTCCATGAGGATCATCACCCGCCAAATTCAGAGTATCTTTGGCAGCGCAGCAAGTCGTTGGCTTGTGGATTCACCAGGGTGAGAATAAAACTCCCAGGCTTCACAAGACTCAGACATAAATAATCATAAATACTGTAGAGATAATTGAACTTAATGAGCATAATGATATATGATAATAATATGTGATAATATGTGAATATTCACCCTCCTACTAATAAGTCCCAAGGGGCATTGGGGCATCACCAGCAAAAGCCGGGGCACCCAGCTGCTGACAGCGTGTTTGAAGCCATTGATCCACTCGCTCACCTAGCTCGCTGATCTGCAACCTGAAGCGGGTCAAAAGAACACGACAGTTTTTGGAACATCTCGCGTAACAACCTATGGGTTTCCATTGGGTAAGCATATATATATATATATATATGAAAGCATACTCCATAGAATCTAGAAGTTCATCTAGAATCTAGAAGTCTCCTATAAATTTCCAACAGCATGTTGGAAATACATTAGTTTACTGACTGCAGTGAGAAACAACATGTTACCGCATGTTACCGCCTTGAAATCGGCTTGCTTTTCATATCATATCTATATACATGTATTTCTAGTTTGGGCTCGATCATCAGCTATCCCAATATTTATTCAGTATTGGCTACCTCCCGAAACTCAAGCATGGAACCAAACAAACGATCAGTGCAATCAAAGAAACCTTCCAGTCCGTGAATTGTTGTTGAAAAATGACAATGAACGTATTGGTAATGCAATGAGCTCAAAACCGTATTGGTTTGCCGGCATCCATGCATGTACAGAATATCCCCGTGCAGTCAGCACAGTATCCCATTGTTGGGGTGATCATGCATCCTCAAGTTCTGTTGATACCTTCTGGTAATTTAACATAACTATGGAAAATCACCATTTTTAATGGGTAAATCCACTATAAATGGCCATTTTCAATAGCTATGTTAGGTTACCAGAGGGTAGTCTGAGTCTGCCTGCACTCTTGATTTTTTGGTTGTGATATGAACTGCCTTGTTCATCAGGCCCCCATCACCAAGTTGAAATGAATGTTCAGGGCATTTCACGGCCTTCAAACAATGGGACCTCTTTCGCAACAATGGAAAAATTACCCAACTACCAGTATCAGTTGGGAAACTCTGAGTCCAACTGGCTCCCCATTGACGCACCTACGGAGACCCCTAGCTATCCATAGCTATCCATAGCTATCCATAGCTATCCATAGCTCCTTACCTCCAACTGGATACCACCGGATAGCCAGCAACTGCAAGGCTGCGTCCTGAAGTTCCGAGACCTGGGCTAGTGGCGCTGCAACTAGATATTTTAGATATATAGATATAGAGTATTAAACATATGCATACACACACACATATATATATATATAACCATATGAAATAGAACAGAAATACTATTATTGTTAGACTTGCATCATATAATTAGCATGACCCCTGCGTAAAAAAAAAATACGCAGGGGCAAAATTGCAATCTACATTTTTGGAACGCCCCCCTGCTTGCAATTAGCCTAAAGGGGTGGTGATATTATTTTTGCCCAAGTTTACGCATCATGCTGGGATTTGTGTTGTCTCCTCACGGCCCATGTTTTTTTTTTTTTATCGAGATCATGGGATCCTTGCTGAGGTATTGTATGCCTTAGTCATGGGCCCCAGGTAGGGATGAAACCTAAACTAAATATATATATATATATATGTATATGTGTGTGTAATATATATATATATATATGTATATATATGTGGGTAAATCAAATAATATTTCACTACCCTGAATTGTTGGGCCATAAAAGGGGATGATTTCCCGAATAATAACCATGATTCCAGTGAGGTAGAACAGTGAGGTCACGATAATTTACCCAGATATATGTAATATGGATGTATATGGCACATTCTGAAACCAACCCATTCTTGGGCAGAACACCCATCTGTTGACTAATCCAGCTCCTATTGGTACCCTCCCCTAAAAATGAAGGAAAAACGCAATCACTGTTTCAATAAACAGGGATAAGCACCACGATTTTTTTTACAGTAGTGTTGATCAGATGGGTATGGGTCAATAACTATAGATAAATTTTTAGTGGGATGAACATCCATTTACCAGCTATTTTGGGGTTCACTAGGTACCAGGGTTTTGACCCATCCCCAGTTTTTTCTCTCGTGTTGGGGGATTTCTAACGTGTTGTTCACCGCCGGTACGACGGCGCCTCTGATGCTGGCCACAGCAAGGGCAGTGCAGGTCGCTGGGGCAAGGCGCGCAAATATTCTCGGGGCCAAGGGTCCTGCCACAATGGAAAGTAGTGGAAGCTGTAGGGGGAAAGGAACCACGGGGTAAGCGTACACAATGACAATGTTGCGGAAAAAGATGCAGAATACCATAGAATACCATGGTCTCAATCAAGTTTTCAGAGGGCAATTGTTCTTTTTTGTTACGCCAATTCTTTGACACATTGAAAACTAACTGGTGTGAGCCCACTCTGCTTTCAATCCAGTCAGGTTGTGATCTTGCCCTTGATCCATCAGAGTGAACCTAACATGAAATCCCCCAGAATAGTTGTGAATCCACGGAAACAATAGATACATTGACAGCCCAATGCTGAACCTCCGGGATGGCGATGCCCATGAGATGTACCAACAGAAATGGAGGGGTCCACATTGGGGCTGCTCACAAGTTTTTTTTTTGGAACACATATTCTCCAACTGACTAAATTATGTGCATTGATACTAAGCAAAGGCTGACCACACACACACACATATATATATATTAATTTATCATAATAAATATATAATATTAATAATATTAAATACATTCAATTACCTATAACATCATATAATATCTACGAATAAAGTTTCAAGTATAGTTTCACTGGAACTTTATCATTGCGATTTCCACATTTTCCCTGCTGACTCGACGATCATCTCAGGACGCCCCACTGCCCGAGCGATCCCGACGGCCTCTGAGGTCTTTGAAGGTACTACGCCAGCCTGTGACAGCTCGATGCGAGGGAAGGCTGGTGAGATCTACAGCATGTACCCTCCAGTAAATTCAGATGGACCTTGCCAGGTAAGGATTGGAAGATTAGAGTTTCCAGATGTTTCCACTAAAAATTGGTGTTTTGCAGGGTCTAGGTTGATGTAACCGGAGGGCAACCATCAAACAAAATAGTTTCAAACATCAATCAATGAGGATTTAACCATCAAAGAATTGGGTTTTAAACCATTAACCATTGGGAAATCCAGTTTTGTGGTCGAAATATGAGTGTGTGTATATATATATATATATTTGTTTTAAACCATTAACCATTGGAAAGGTATATATATGTATAGTCCTATATACCCTCCCTTATTCCTGGGGGATGGGATTAGTCCAGCATTACTCCTCGGTTTTGCGAACTTCACGTAATCACTAAGAAACAGCTGTGGATTGTTGGCGATTTAGCCATTTGCTGGGAGTGTTTAAAGCCATTCTTTGCTTGTGAAACATCAATCTGCCGATAGTCAGCTAGCAAATGCGGATTGAACAAGAACAAGAGCCTCAGAGCCACTGTTTGTTGGGTAAAGGTGCTCTTTGAGGATTTCACTTTCTGCAGAAAGGCCACAATCCCCATTGCTATGCTGGTAGCTGTTTTATAGGGGCCCTCAAACTGTATATGTCATACTGTTTACATTTTTTTTTTTGGATTGCTTAGGGCCCATGTGAAAAATATACACGTACCCAGTTTGAATTGAATATCCTCTTTCTTGTGGGCAAAACATCTATCAATGAGGGATTGTCCACTGCCAAATCCGCCAAGTGTTTGGAATATGTTACAGGTCTATATACCATCAATTTGGCGAATTCTTCCCAGAAACTTCTCTCCCTGGCATTGGTGGTAGGTCAACATGCAGCAATCGTCCCTGCCTCATGATTTCAGGCTTTCCAACGTTTGAGCGTTTGATATTCCCACTTGTGCCAATGGATGGTGACAAAAGGATCAAAAGGACAATTCTTAGCGCGGAAACCATGATTCTTACATGTTCTTACCAGCAAATATACGTGTTTCTGGCAGATTTGCCCTGAAACAAATCCATTTCGGTTGGTTGAATCATGTCTAGTCCACATGACTTGGATTCTTCAGGTTGGTGAGTTTTTTCCTACTTGCAGATTCAAAAAAAATAAACAACAAATAACGATAAACAAATACACAAAAAATGTAAATCCATGCGTCCACAAATCAATTATACAAGTAAAATTAACAAATCAATAATAAATCCATAAACACTGAAAACACATATGTACATATATCTGAGTAAATTATCATAATTCACTAACCTGAAATAAGACCATATTGGGATACCCTCTGGTAAACTAACATAACGAAACTATGGAAAATCACAATTTTTTATGGGAAAATCCACTATAAATGGTCATTTTCAATAGCTATTTTGACATAACCAGAGGGAACCCAGATATTGGTCCCGGCCTGTTCCAACATCCTCCAGGCCAATTGCAGCGCCGCATCCTCCGCCGTGGTGGGAGATGATTTTGCGCCCAGACATCCACGGGGCAAGACGCCAAGGAGAGGTGAGCCCTGGGAGCGAACAGGGAGAGAATGGTGAGTTCATTGGGGATATGGAGATTTCTAGGTCATGGATAGTCATGGGGGTACCCCATGACAAAAATCATCTGTTTGATGGATTTTCATGGATTTTCCATTTTTATGGGATCCCCCATTTATGGAAACCCCCATATAATGAAGATCAATGTGGATAAATTAGTGATATAATGAGGGGATATGATAAGAATATAGGGGATTATATGGGGATGGAAATATGATGGGGATATAATGAGGATGAATGATTAGTTGGGAATATGATGGGGATGTAACTGGATATAATATGATGAGGATATTTAACTGGATATAACGGAAGAATTGCAAACATATACCATCTGGTAGGTCCACGAATTGAAAGAATGTCTGGAGATGGTTTTGATCGATTCTCTTTAGTGGCTATCAGTTGGGGAACCCACTGATTGCAGTGGAAAAAATGACGCACCACACCACCTTGATCCTTCTCAATGCATTGTATGTTTTGAACAATAGGGTGCCCAAAAAGATCGTTTATCATTTATAATGTGTTCCTATCAAAATGGCAATTTTGGAGGTGTACCACCCTTGGAGACACACCCAAATGGTTGCTTTGTATTCGCGACAAACGCACGGGGGAACGAGTCACAAAGCTGTGAAACAAAGATTCTTCAGTTTTGTTGTGCAAACCCCTTTTAGGGTCTACCTTGCACCTACACAATTCCAAAGGCCAATTTTGGCCCTTTTTCGGTCAGCCGGAAGATCCGCCCCCATTCTTTTCAGAGGCATCTGATCATGCCTTTAGACGGACTGCAGCCGTTGAGAAAGTCTCAATCTTGAAGCCTTGTCGCGTGGGCTGTCAGGTTGTGGAGGCTCCGGTTGCTGAATCGACATGGCAACCTCTTGCGGTGCAGCCTTGACGTCTTCCGGGGGTGGCCCTGGTGGCTCTGGGTAGCACTTGCCTCAAGGGCAGGGGTACATGAACAAAAAGTGACCATGCCCACCCACCCTTTGGCAATCAAAGTCGGAAAATCAACACCTTCCATTTGGAAACCATAAAGATTATTCTGGGTAAATTATAATATTTCACTAACCTGAATTAAGGTCATTTGGGGATGATTTCCCTTATTAACCATGATTCCAGTGAGGTCGCAGTGAGGTCGTTATAATTTACCCAGATTATTGATTAATCTGATTACTGATTACTAAGAAAAATCGGAGCTTCCCACAGATTACACTCTCCCAAGGAACTGAGCTCTTCTCGCAAGATCGCCTCCATTTTGGCCACTGACAGCCTCACTCGTTAGGGTTTTAACCCAAATTTCCCGACATCAATATCAGCTCAATGACTCAATGAATTCCAGCGTTCGAAGGCTTATTGAACCCTCCAAAATGGCACCAGGTATATACTGTATCATTTGGTTTCATTTAGCGCTGGAGATGGACATTATTGAAACTACCAACCAAAGATTTCCCTCAGGGAGACCAGTCTTCTTTTTCTTAAGGTGATACGCATCATTCCTGGGGAAACCAGCATTACATATTACCTTGTCCAAAATCAGGGGGACTGTGGGATCCCATGGGTCCGATCATATTTGACTGGGAAATGAGGTCTTGAACCACACATTATGACATTCAATGCCTAGCGGGCTAGCGGAGTCATTACCCAATCGTCCCCCAATTCTTGATGGTCAAACGCTCAAACTCATGTTTGCTTCTATATCTCAACCCGATACCGGTATAATTCTTGAAACAGCGCATACCAAGAGGGCAATTTAACATAGCCAAGGAAGATTCCCTATTTCCAAATGATTTCACTCTTGAACACATGGTCATTTTCAATCACAAACTGTTAGATCACCAAATGCGGTATATCCCAAATCAATAGCTCCATATAAGTTGGTAAATCCTCATGCTTTTCCCATTCCATTGCTCTCTCCTGAAGCTTATCCTGAAAAAATTGAGTCATGGGGAAACCATCCACTGACCCAGCTGTTGACCCAGCCACTTCAAGGCATCAGTCAAACTTTCATTTAACGCCGCGACCGCAGGCTTCATTGCGTCCACGGCATCCATCTTCAATCTGCCGTGAGGGCCGAAGATCCCAGATCCAATACTAAACGAGTTTTCATTGGGAGGTTTCAGTTGTTTAAAGAATTTGTCTGAAGGATTCTGACTGGAAAATCAGATGCCCCCCTAGAATTGCCTCGTTGAAGTCTTGGCTCTATTCATTTTTGGGATTCATTGAATGGATTTTCATGGGTGGATGGGAGCAAATGTAGCAGAAAATATATATCTTTAAGGCTGTTTACTGTGCTTCCGTGAGATCCGCACAGGTTTTGTGGAGGATGATCCGCATCGAATCAGTGGATTTTCCCATGGCAAAATCTAGTGTTGTTTTTCCATGTTTTTTCCCATCAAATATGAGGGTATGATGATGATTTCTTCCGACATGTCTCTTAAACTTAATTTGGGTATCATGCTGATCATGCTGTTTTTTTCTAAATCTTCCAATTGAAATCATGTCAACATATGTCAAACAAGATATCACTCAACAATGCAAATCCCTACCGGCCCTGGCCTGCCAACCTTTTTGGATAAGCGAGGGGCTTGGACCGTCTCTGCATGCAGATCGTTCCCAATCCCATCGGATGATGCAAAAACCTGCTGGCGACCTGGGGAATCCTTCAGGGTTCGCCCAACGGTCATCGGCCAAAGATGTGGAAAAACATGTGGAACTAACGGTAGTTAAAGGGATCAAAATGAACCGCATTTGGTCTTGATGTTCGGATGTCAAACATGATTTCCGAAGCATTTTCAAACCCAGCTCCATGTGTTCCAATTTGTCCTCGAGGTCACTCATCCGAGAATTCAAGACGACAAAATGTCGCTCTAAGTTCTGGATTAAGTCCTGCTGTTGATGCATCACGTGCATCAAATTGTACTTGATGAAGCGGGGCGCCGTTTTGGAATCATGCACCTGGTGACCCAAGATGTTCCACAGGGTCAATGCTTGATGGTAACACACCAAACCATCACCAAGGGCCCTGGTCACCCACAGCAACGAAAACCAATCGGGCATCAATATTTTTTGAGAATAGCTTTGTTCTAAGCATAGGTGAAAGTCTTTTGCCATGATTTAATCATGATTTACTATGGTTTAAATCGCCATCAAACCATACACATATATACATATATAGAGGGAATAACTATGAATAACTGCCCTGGGTGCTCCAAATGAGTCCTGGAGCTGGGTAAATCCCAAGCCAAGTCACCCATCTACTCAGAGGCACAATGAATTCCTCACTTTCGATAGCACCACTACCGTCCACATCGATCCTGGCTTCTGTAGCTCCCACTTGGAAACTATGAGAAAAACTGTGGTAGAATGTGAATTTCATGCGATTTTTTAAACTTGGGGGGCACCATCCCAAGTACCGACAATTCAACTAAAAGCAACTGGTGATATGGTGCTTTGCAATCGAGAAGATGATCTCAAACATTTCCATCCGACATCTGTTCTGAACACCCCGTTGTTGATGAAAAATGACCCAATGCAAAGTGCAAATATGGAAAAATCTATTGACGATGAGGATGATGATGATGATGATGATCATGGTGATCATTATGGTCGTGATGATCATGACTATTCAATATTTATCTACTATTCATTTATTACTGTATATGATAATAAATATAAGAAATTGATATAATATGATAAGATATGATAATACATGATAATTATGATGAGGCTTTTCAGTTGCTAGGTCAGGAAGGTTTCTCATATGTTCCTTTACAATCATCACGTTGTTGGCGTCTATGGGTCTGTCTCAACACGGGGGATACCCCATGTTGCCCATGTTCATAGCCAATGGAAAATATGGAAAGAAACGGTTCAAAAGCCTAAATGTTCAATCAAACCATTGCCTATTTGACTATATACATCTGCCATAAACCATAGTAAACCATAGTAAACCATAGTAAACCATAGAAAACCTAGATATATGATGATATATGATATAACGCAGAATATGCAGCAAACACACTTAGCTAACTATGGGGGCCCGACCTTGTGGCAAAAGATCAAACATGAGACACAAGAAATCATCAAACCCAGCGACATCTCAAAGAGTTGCTGAAGGTCCACTTCATCGATGTCCATGACCTCTGGTGACATCCGAACTCATGTTACTAAAGCAATAATAACCATCCATATAAATTGATGGCTTATACCACCCTTAGAAACAGTAAAATTGGAGATGGTTTATTCTTAATTATTGTTTTACCAACATTGGATGGGCAGTAAAGTGGAACAATCCAACTAGATGGCGGGAATTTAAAGGGAACCATGTTTGCTTCCCAGAAGGTAGACCCTGAAAAACCCTATGCAACCGGACACTTGTTGTTGGAACCTCAGAAATGGGATGGAAGCGAGGGTTCCCCGATCCTTTTTGGGCCTTCAATCCTTCAGCCCTTCAGATGCATTCATAAAAACACAAGTGGATTGTGTTCCCCAAATCTTTTGGACAGTTGCTTAAACAATGGGATTTCCATCCAAAAAACTCAGGATGGCACGGTCTGAAAACCCATAAATCCCGCCCGGTACATCGCAAAACAACTGAGCCCATGACCCTCAAACGACTCTGAAACTCCGCATCCGTCCGGGCACCCGCCATAATATCTTCCAAAGTCAACAAACCTGCGTAAAAAACGACGTCAAACCACCTAAAAATTTGTAATTAATGGCAGGGATTCCTGAAAATTGTTGGAGCTGGAGACCTGGGGAATATGTTTTTTGTTTTCCGTTTTCACCATTTTCTCCGTGCAAAAACAAGGATGCAACATCTGAAACTCACAGCCGCCTTTCTTGTTGACGTCGATACGATCAAAAATTTTTTGGAGAAATTTCTGGTCCAACATTTCCACATGTTCCATCTCTTCCGCCAAGTTCATCACGTCGGACTGTCTAACTTCGGCAAACGTGTCCACTACAACCTGTAGCAGCAAATGTTGTGCGAAAACCGCGCCCTACGAGCAGCTCGGGGGTAGCGGCACAACTGTCGACTACAACCTGGTAGACCACATTCAGTGTGATGAGCGCAAAAATTAAACACCTTTTCAAGACAACACGTTGAACCAAAAAATCACAATTTTTGTCAATCATCGTGGTCACACTCAACTAAATCTACCCACACAAGTAGTTTTGTTGCAATTCATGCATACATTTTTTGACCTATAATGCATGGACATATTCCGATTTTGGCAGAAAAATGTTGTTTGGGTGAGCCAATCAGATTGCACAAACATTAAAAAACGGGGCATGCTGCATGCCATCTTACATGAAATGCAACTTCCTGGTACCTTGGGCAGCAAACCCGCACAAAAATGCTGACCTCTGAAAGCTAATAAACCGCCCAATTCCAAAAATAAACTACCACTGAATAAAACTATCCTGTTGCACTCCCGCCTCCGAGAAAAAAACATGAACATCAAAATTCTGAAAAATCGCCTTGATATGCAAAGCTAGCCTGGCAATGTGATTGCAGCAATCTGCTGTATTTTATTCATCCTTAAATGGTATTCTCCAGTGGGGGGTGCTTCTCCATTGGTTTCATGCACAACAAAAATCTGAATAATGATCACCCCTCAATAAAACCACCACTTGTTTCCATTGAAAACGTTCGGACACTCCGACTGAAGGAAACTCCTGGATAATGATCACTCCCTAAAATATCTAAAATACGGGGGGTATCGGGGGGTGCTAATGCTTGATTATTGCTCTCTAAGTATGCGCGTTTATGAGCTGGCTTGGTGAAACGGCCAAACTCTCAGATTCATTTCCCTTGTCATGTATCATCCGAACACTCCAAGGTCAACACAAAGGACAAAATCCATTCAGCAAGCGAATGGCCCCATGAAACCTATATTGCCAAAGGAAATTTTGTTAACTAGAAAGATCTGAGTCACTTACCTTTGTCATGGTTGGCATTCCCACCATCATGTCAACCACATCATCATGTCAACCACATCATCATGACAACCACATCATCATGTCAACCACATCATCATGCCAACCACCCATCATCAAGTAGTTGGGAAGTGTAACAGTTCGGCCGTGTGTGAGTTCACGGGTGAAAGCACACTCTCGGGCGCGAAACCCTGCGTTTTTTCAGGTAATGTGGCTGAGAGCTCAACTAACCAAAAAAACGTTAAAAGCTGAGGGAACCGGAGCGGCGCCGAATTTGTGTGGTCGAGTTCGCGGTGTCAGCGCTGCGCATGTGGTTTTTCGAGTTGTTGTGACGCTGCTGCTAAGCAGGTTTGCAACTGGTTGTGACAAAACGCATTGGCACGGCTGTCGCGAAGCAAAGCATGAGCGATAAACGGGATCTGCAGCTGCTGGTTGCCAGTTGCATTGTGACATCTGCGTGAAAGTTGGTCTGTGAATGTCTTTGAGCTACTGCACTGTGCTGGCTGCGCGAACAGAAGAATTGGGTTGCCGAAGGTACAGACGAGGTAGGTGAGAGGCAGCGCAGATCCGAGATAAGAGGCTGCTCAGAGAAAAAGTGGCTGAGCGAAGAGGTCGTTCAGCGAAGAAATGGCTCAACAAAGAAACGTAGCTCACTCATCCCTCGATCAATCCATCCATCCACCCATTCATCCAATCATTCATTCGTTCATTCATTCATTCACTGATTCATGGGCTAATTGACTCAAACATTCATTGATTCATCGGCTCATTGATTCATTGCTTCACTGGTCCGGTGCTTTAAATGGCTTCACTGATTCAGTGAATCATGGGTTCATTGATTCGTTGATTCACTGCTTCATTGACTCGTTGATTCACTGATTCATTGATTCATTGATTTGTTGACTCATTGGTTCGTTGGTTCACTGCTTCACTGGTTCATTGATTCATCAGTTCATTGATTTATTGGTCCATTGATTGGTTGATATGTTGTTTCGTTGATTCATTATTGATCATTGGTTCATTGGTTCACTGAGACATTGAGTCCCTGATTCCTTAATTCATTGATATGCTGACTCATTGTTTCATTGATTCATCCATTCCCAAATTCACTCCTCATTGATTCATTGATTCATCGATTCATTGACTCATTGCCTCGTTGCTTCATTGATATTGATTGGTTCATTGATTGCTTGATTGATTGATTAAATTGGTTGATTGATCGACTGACCTTGGGTGCCCAGTGGGCAACTTCCAGACTCCAAACAAGTAAGATTCAATCCTGTATCCTGTAAACCCACAACCTACAGCTCCTTGACCTATTCCATCAATCACTCGTCCCAAGCCTCTCTGAGCATGGGCCGATTCAGGACCAAGTTTCTGCCCGCAAATTTGTTGATTAGTTGATTGAGTGATTGGTTGGTCCATCGACTCATTGACTGGTTGGTTGGTTGATTGATTGATTGATTGATTTGATTGATTGATTGATTGATTGACTGATTGATTGATTGGTTGATTGATTGATTGGATCCGGAGCTGACGCTACCCCTCAAAGCATTGCCACATGTTTTTCCGTGGCAAGTTGCTGCCACAATGAGGTTCAGCACACCGAAAACGAGCGTCAGCAGCGAGCCAACAAAAATAAATGCCGTCCCTGGGTACGCCTCAATGACCGGCACCGCAATGGTTCCCCAACTGTCTCCTGCTATCACCTCGTGCGGCGAGGTGGGATGCAACGAATTTCCCGGGCCGAATGGCCTAGGAGCGGTGCTTCTTAGCTGTGACAAAAGCAAGTGGTTCAAAAGCAAGTTGGCTCAGTGGGGGCAGCATGGAAACGCCCGCTCAACATCATGACCAAAACCCCTTGGAACAGACCATGCGTATTGTCTCGGAAGATCAATTCTCTGTACGACGTTTGTTTGAGATGTGCCTAAATCTATTGCATTTTGTTGGGTTTTGGGACGCTCACCACCACCACCATCACCACCAGCAGCAGCAGCAGCACAGAGGAAGTGCAGAGGATGCGAAGACGAGGCCAAGAGGAACGGAGGAGGAGGGAGGAGGGAGGAGGGA
>Ga0126342_10004641_pt1 | contig 23593 bp, 19 predicted proteins | sample Cyp1metagenome_FD_92528 | JGI IMG/M metagenome (GOLD analysis project Ga0126342, IMG submission 92528) | Coral microbial communities from Lord Howe Island, Old Settlement Bay, Australia - Cyphastrea 1 metagenome | ecosystem: Host-associated > Invertebrates > Cnidaria > Coral ...
AGTAGGTGCACCTACGATCTGCGTGAGCCCCTGTAGAACAAACTCTCCCTCAGGGACTGGAGATCCTTGCCTCTGGATGAAACAGTAGGCTGCGTACAAATCTGTTGGAACAGAAGTGCAAGACAGTGTCTCTTCTTTGCCCACAATGCCTTGCTCTTGCAGTGTTTGATGGAGGATGAGCTGCACACCAAGGTACTGCAAGGTGAGTTGTTCGCCTTTCTTTGGTTGAAACTGCTTTGAGACCAGCCGATGCACTTCGCAACCCAAAGAGCAAGAACTAAGTTTCAACATCAACCCCTCACCATTCAGCCGTAGTACATGAAGATCAATCAGGTCTGAGTCACTGAGCACCACATAGCCGGCACTGCTATGAGCACTGGTCGACATCTCTTCAACCTCTGTGATGGACACCGGGCTTTGCCGGTATCGTTTCTGTATCTTCTGGGGATGAATCATACGGTTTCTCCAAGTGTGGACAGCAAACAATCATGACGTACCCAAAAAAAACGTGTGGGAAGGAAACTGCAATTAAAAAAGGGCACACACTTCTTGAAGTACAGAATTTAGAAACGCTGACCCGTACCCTTTGTGCTTGGGCCGGATGGGACTATGATCCGGACACTTCAACTATACCCAGATGATGCCAGTGAGTTAGTACCATTCTCTCAACAGGCTGAGCCAGAGAATCGCCCAATTCTAGAGGAAAGGAGTCTTGCAACCCCCATGAATGGCAGGGTTAGATTTTTTAAAAATTCTTTATTGGAGGAAAAGTCAATGTCCGTGACTATAATCCCCGATTTGATGATCCCATTGCATGCCCACATTTACTTCATTTATATAATCTCCAAAAAGATCTGAGTTACACACTGACCAAAGCGTCCCAAGTTGCTGGTGCCACATATTGAACCATCCCACATGATGTGAGTCGTAAGCCGGGTCCGGTCCTCAAGGATTTGCTGATCTACTGCCAAATTTGGGTAGCCCAAACATGCCGAAACACTGGATAACTAAATGCAGTAAATGCCTAAGGATGTTGTCTGTTTTATGGTATTTCCATGTTTTGACATACTGTGGATGGAAGAAATCCTTCACCATGTAAAAAAACTATTGATAACTGTGAAACACCATAAATAATTAATGGGATTATAATGGGATAAGCCATCAGGATTTCTTCCATCCACAGTAAGCAGTAACTTCACCCATATATATATATATTATGTGTATATATATATATTATGTATATATATATTATATGTATATATATATTATGTATATATATATATATATACACGTATATGTCATGAGCTACCTACTGGCAACATGGCAAATGGACCCGCCAATCAGTTGAAGTAGACTCACCCAATAAGCTTGTAAAATAGCGTCAGGGTCAGTTTCTTCATATCGATCTTGAGTATTCATGAATATTGTGACATTCTGGATTCTTCTTGATAAATCTGGATACTCTTAACTTCCAAGCCATTTCGGGGATTCCCCTTCTCGAAACGGTCCATCGAAACGGTCCTCATCAGGCTTTGGCACTGGATATGCTGTGCTGCTGATTCCAGTCACCTGCCCCAGAAGTGACCCACCACAATCAAGGTTTATGAAGGGCTTATCATCCTAGATCATCATGATATCTAGCCTTGATTCCCAGCCCAAGTAATCAGATGGAAGGCATGACTTCCAGCTGATAGACAAACAACATGTATACAATGTAAATGGAAAGCTTCAGCGACCTGCAGAATTGGAATGGCAACTCATAAAAGTATGGCTACGAGTCACCTGCATTCACCTGCTACCCTGGTGAAGACCAAAATGGCAAAATGGCCAGGAATCTCTCGAGACGTATCTTAAATATCCATAAATCTCCACAGCTATCTCTCAAACCAACCCCAACTGCAGCCATTTTGTCGCTGCTCGTTTCAACGAAAACCCCTTAAGGGACTACACTTAACTGACTGGGGGGGATTCCTCCGGAAAAATTCATCGAACACATCAGATACCAACATATCGTTCTATCCAACATAGCCTTTCCACATGCGAATTACACCCTCTTGGATGTAGATTCCAATTTCATCCAATTAGCAAGTGGTTCTTAACCCACACATATATACAAATATCATCTTAAATACCTCTGGGCTTATCCCCTCTATGACTAGGTTACCCTCTGGTAAACTAACATAGCTATAGAAAATCACCATTTTCAATGGGAAAATCCACTATCAATGGTCATTTTCAATAGCTATGTTAAATTACCAGAGGGTAATAACATGGATTGCCCAATTACTCCCTTCACACCTAGTTTTTTGGGGATGAAAAATCCCTTGGACCTCCACCAGGCGTTGCGCGAACTCGTTGTAGTCCAACAGCCCGTCGCTGTTGCTATCGCTCAACTTCCACCTGGCGTTGCTATCGCACAGCAAAACCAGGCATCTTTGGTGCAACATCCATGCCAATGTGTCTCTCTGTGTTTCTTTCAAATACCCATTTTATGCCGCAGATTTTAGCCATGTTGAATCATCATCAATTTATTACTTACTATATTTATAATATAGTTATGAACATTGAATTGAAGATATTGAAGCATCCATAGTTGAACTTTTGAAGATCTAGATCATTCTAAATCAAACCATTCATTCTCTTTAAATCTCTTCACCCTGCTGCGAGCTCAAGCAGCACCAAGCCATGCCAGGAGGAACAGCCAGTCCAGTTGTTCAGAACGAAGACCAAGCTCCAAGTTGTGCACCTGCGCTGAGCCATGGTGAGCCGGGGCCTTACCAATGAAACATGACAATAGTCCTAATAGAAGCGAGTTATATAGCGAGTTGGATATCTAGGGATATCTAAGAAATGGGTTTTAAGTTAATTGGATTTAATTGGTATATATCTGGTTGGTGGTTGAGCCACCCTCTGAAAAATATGAAAGTCAATGGGAAAGATATTATTCCCAACATACGGAAAAACATGTTCCAAACCCTCAATAATCAATTTATAACCAAAACCGAATATATCCGATCTTAGATACTCGGCAAAACCTGGCATTGTGATTGTCCCGATCAAAATTGCAAAACTAAAAGTACAACAACTTCCCAGTGACTGTGGGTACAAAAACACCATAGCTAGAGCTAACCTGGGATCGTCACCCAGTTGTGACTTAGTCAGATTCTTCAGGGTTTTTGATGTTTGTGGCTACCAGGGATAGAACCAACATGAACCTCCAGTGGATCGGTAATTTTGACCCATATGGAAATTTTCAGTTCAAACGGGATCAGTCAGTACCCGAATGAACACCACAATGATTTATGTAATATGGATGTTTCTTAGTTCTGAAAGCTATACTATCTGGTTGGTGGTTTTTTGCCACCCCTCTCAACAATGATGGAGTTCGTCAGTTAGTTGGGATGATGACATTCCCAACATAATATGGAAAAATAATCCAAATTTTCCAAACCACCAACCAGTTATGGTTCGGGGATGCCACACTTTAAGAAAATACAGACACGCCCATAGTGGTTGATCCCCCCGAAGGATCGGCACCAGGGCATAGAACTCACTCTTCTGCGCTCGCCGGTGCTGGCAGACCATATCAAAGACCTGTCACAAAGGTGGAACGAACCTTGATCCTAGATGGGGCTAAACCATCTCATCCCCAGAAGGCTAGAGGCTTCTGAGTGGCTCTCATCCATGCAGTTTATGTTCCATTTGATATCCGTTTATAGTAACCTCAAAAAAAAATAGACTATATTTTAACTTATTTTGCTGTTCAATCTGTTCAGCAGGATTTGCTTCAGGTTGCCCTCAAAAGCAACAAATCCAATAGATTGCCCAAGGTGCTACAATCTTAACGACCACGTGTGAATCCGGTCAACAAATCGCAAATCCAAGTATTGCCAGATGACCCCCCACCATATCCCCCCAAAAAGGTATAACCGGTCTATTCGAACATCTATTTTAAGCGTGCACATGGTATAAATCTATCTCATCATAGTAGCGCTTTTGTTGGTTCTAAAGCCCCATGAATTGGCTGTTACCCTCTGGTAAACTAACATAACTATGGAAAATCACCACTTTTAATGGGTAAATCCACTATAAATGGTCATTTTCAATAGCTATGTTACTATGTTTGTTTACCAGAGGGTAGTGAGGTAAGCCCCCAATCATGAACCATCCCATTCACCAAACATTTGGGAGTACTGAACATCATCATGCATCATCCCATGTCTAGAGGTATTCCCAATGTCGTAAACTTCTAGTGGGGATGGTTTATTGTAGTTATCACACAGCATCGATATACATCGATTATAAATATATTATCCCACTCTTGCCGCATATCAATCCATATTCTCCAATATATAGACATCATTATGAGAATATTATCCCATTATTATGGAATATCCCACATTATTATCCCACTATATATACAATATTTCCCATTATCCCATTATATAATATCCCAGTATCCCATTATTATCCCATTATTATCCCATGATTATCCCATTATTATCCCATTATATAGTAATCCCACTCAATTATCCAATCCCATATGCTCCATGTCTGGAATATTTACCTACATTTACCCAACAAATGGCCCAAATGTAGGTAAATATACTATACATGGAGCATATGGGAATAATTGGTTTTAGCTTTCGCGGAGCCATCGTATACTTTGAAGATCTTTAACGGCCCTGCCATGATGGCGGTGAATCCCACATTGGATCCACCGTCGTGACCCCCACCTCTTTGGCGGTCCAACCCTGTCGTTTCAAAGCCTCGCGCCAGCGGAAACCGGTGAGTCCGGGTCCGGACGTCTGGGAAAACATAGGGATTTCACCAAGCAAACTGACAGTTTCACCGAGAAAACCTAGGGAATTCACCCAAATTTGGGGGACCAACAAAGATTGGGGGTTTCAATTGGAACAAATATGATTCAAACGAAGAAATGGTGCGACTGGAACCATCAAAATATTTGGATTGTTCCAAAACTATCAGGATTCATTGCAACAAAAACATGTTTTTACCAGTGTCAATTTCAGATACCCTGGGAAAATATCGCCTTATTTTTCAGCTGCTCAGTCAGGATAATTCTAACGCTCATTCATGGGATGTTCAACGCAAACGCTGTATTTCCATCTGTACACTAAGCGATCGGCTGCAGCAATGCGACGATAGACATCACGTGCCCACCTGGCAGAAAGCACATCTGAGATGGGTACCCTCTGGTAAACATACATATATATATATATATAGCTATTGAAAATGGCCATAGAAATAGTTGATTTGCCCATTAAAAATGGTGATTTTCCATAGTCATGTCAGTTTACCAAAGGGTGATTATGGTTCAAACATCCCACGAGGTGAAGGGAGGACAAATCTGATCAAATCGGCCTCCGTTGTCCGTGTTGTTAGATGGCCGCGGCGGCAGCAAATGTGGGACATAACCCATCATGGCTGGCAACAACAACAACGACGACGACGACAACAACGACGACGACGACGACGACGACGACGACGACGACGACGACAACAACAACAACAGCAACAACAACAACAACAACAACAACATATTAATACCGGCTGTTGAATCAGTTCCAAGTCATTATATAACATTATACGTTATAATAATATATACATTGAAATTCATACTATCAAAATATGTTGGTCGTTTGTGTCGGTATTATTTTGTTTGGTTTGGTCGGTTCTTCGAAAACCAGGCGTTTCACAAAAAAACACGTGCAAACTTGATGAAAACTAGGCGATACGCGAAGAAAATAGGCGATGCATCTGGCCTTCCATTGGTTCTACCTTAAGTCCAGGTCACTCCTGCTTGTTTCCGTGGGTGCGATTTCTGACTCCTATACTGACTATTACTTTTTTATTTTATTTCGATGCCTTGCAAAAACTACTACGGAACTAGCTACTATGTGTAAACACAAGCCAAAAACCATGCTTTCTGGATTTGCGGGCGTTTGCTGGTTTTTGCGGGCGTTTTGAGGATTTTTGCGGGATGTGTGCGGGGCGGTTTGGTCGCGTTTTTTTGCTTTTTGCAGATTCTGTGCAAAAGTGCTTTTGAACAGAAAAAGTAGGCGGGCTTGCAGAGTCAGACCTGCATACCCAACTCCAATGCACTACTCTGGCAGCCTCAAAAATTGCTACTTACATGCGCGGGATACGGGAGGAAAATCTGATGAAACATTCAAAATTATCCAAGCTCCACAGTTTTTTGGCATTTCAGTTTTTAATGACGATCCCAAAAAACTAGGCGGCTTCGACCACAATTGGTAAACAGCCAAAAGGGTCAAAATATGTCAACATATATGAGGCGTTTGAAGATCCAGATTTATATATATATATATACGTGTATATCTATATATATATATATTATAATATATATATATATATACTATATGAATCATTGTTATTCATAATATATGTATCACGGACACCTCAAAAAAACGACTTCTTGTGGGATCGAATTATGTCTGAACATCATCTGCATCAACATCAGCCTACCAGTTGAATCCACGTGTCTTCAATATGGAGCTTTCCAAAGTCGGGGTCCGAAATCATCCAAGTGAACGACTGAAACCTATGGTGGGGATATCCCGTTTGAAGACACCTCCATGTGGTTTGATCCACATTCGTTTGTCCGAACATAGGCTACTCAACAAAGCGACGACCAACAACTTCCATCCCCAAAACATGCCGGGCGCGAACTGTTCCAGAGGCGCAGCTTTCTTGCCCTGTCAGTTGGTGGAAAAAACCTACAGCTGGTACTGGAAAACCTATAGAACCAAAGAAGCTAAACAGATTGGCTGTTGTTGAACATCAGTTTCTATTCCCCTGATATTGACATAAGAAATTTAGCAAGAACTCAATGATGCTTTTGAGCCAGCTAGCATACAGTTCCACTCTTTGTTGGTGAAGTTACATTTAATATTGTTCTTACTTACTATACAAGGTGGGGCCCCCCAGTTATAAGATGGTTTATAAACCCCATTAACTATAGTTATAAGTACCATAAACCATAGTCATTGGAGTTATTTAAACCAACTTAGCTATCTAGGGGGCCCCACTTTGTATCTTTGTTATTCTCTTCCCATTGTTGGTGGTGAACTTCCCCATTCTCCCTTGCGGCCTTTACTTGGACTTGCTTAAGTTCCCCCCCGGCAAAACGTCACTAATATGTTCCCAATAGGCCCCTCACGTTTGGTGAATTACCCAATGACAAAATAATCGACTCATCGACTCAGTAACTCCGGGATTTGGGTCCCCGTCACACAAAAAAAAATGGCAACACATGCAATTTATTTCGCCGTTTTTGCTTGTACCCTCTGGTTATTTAACATAGCCATGGGAAATGACCCATTTATAGATGGTTTACCTGTTAAAAATGGTTGATCTTTCCATGGCTATGTTAAATAACCAGATGGTATTTGCTTAAAGTCCTCAAGAAAAAGTGCAAGGCAATTCCCGATTCCCACATGGTGGATTTTCCCAGATGAGAAACAACAAAACATCATATAATCACATATAAAACACCTTCAGCAAACCCAGGGTTTAATATTCCCATGGTTTCTTGGCGAAGTCACATCATTTCGCCATTTCGTCATTTCGCCTGCTCGAAGGCCGCTGCAAGGTCGTCCAAGGAAACCAACATGCGCCTGTGATGACGTTGGCTCGGTTCCGTGAAGTATACCTTATCTGGTTGGTGGTTTCAACCCCTCTGAAAAATATCAGTCAATGGGAAGGATTATCCCATAAATTATGGAAAATAAAGAATGTTTGAAACCACTAATCAGTTTTAATTGCCGGTCTTAGACGGTCTTAGATACCCTTCAATTTTCAATGTAGATCTGTGCGCCTGTTGATGGCACAAGAGTCAAGCACTAAAGTGCACGTCCCAAGGTTTACCGGCTCCTAACGAAACAACTAGTTTCCCATAACAGGCATAGTTCCTATGAAGATGTGCATGCCAGTTAGCAAGTGGCTAACTAATATAACTGTGGATATTCCATGATATTCCAGGATATAAAAAAACCTGGCAGGGTATAATATGGCTCATTACCATTTATTACCCACTTATGAGCTGGGATGCAGCCCCCAAGCATTCAGCCCATTGTGATCCAGGGAGGGTATGTACAAAGGGTCAAGATTTAAGCCGCAGAAGGGACCGCACATTTTAGGACTAATGTTCAGATATGTCTAGTATTAACATGTATCTGTATTAACATGGTACGCGTATTGGCCATCTAATTATTGGGCTACCCAAGTTTGACCATCCATTTGTTCAGCCATTGATGATGGCCTCACCACAAGTCATGATCCATCATGATCCAGGCATCGAAGTGAGATGTTCAAGGCATGTTTCACTCGTGCCTCATCGATGTCTTTTAAGACGTTAATCGGCACTGATATATCAGGTTTAACACATGTAACATATACCCTCTGGTTATTTAACATAGCCATGGTATAGATGGCCCATAGAAATAGATGAATTACCTATTAATAGCATGGTGGATCTTTCCATGGCAAACTGTTAGTCATAACCAGATGGTAACATATATAAACCTGTGACTTTATCGATATATCAATGGAAAATGGATGGTGTTTTGATGTGAAACCCAGCCTTTAGTTATCTTCGTTGACTTCAGCACTTCTGAGTCAGTGGGAAAATATTAATCTCCGGCGCGAAGAATGTATAAAACCAATGAACCAATGACACCACCGTGGTGAATCTCGGATATGTCAAAAAAAATGTTGGTTAGTGCATACTGTCATGGATAGCAAAAAATAAAGTACTAAATTATACTAAAGTATCTATATAACTAAGGTTGACCCAGCCACCTGGTACCCATCACATCTATCGCCACCAAAAGTGGTTGTCTGTTTATGACTTCTGATGTCATCTGGGCAATACTGATGTCATGTGGATCCGGCAACCTCTCCAATACCCTCTGGTAAACTGACATAACTATGGAACATCACCATTTTTAGTGGGTAAATCCACTATAAATGGCCATTTTCAATAGCTATGTTAAATTACCAGAGGGTACTAGATGATGAAATTAATAGGTGTCACCCGTCACTCAGCCACCCTGATCCCAATAGTATCCATCTTTTGGACGAAGCAGATTCTGCAATCCGGTAAGCCGCGACTAATGTACATGTTTTTTCATGAATTATGTACTGTAAGAAGCTGGGCATGGGTCGCATCCTCCGTGGCTAAGGGGTGCCAAAGCACCCACAAATTTGCTTACTGTTGCAGTGATCCCAACAAGACAAAAGTCAAGTATCAAAAAATCGTAGGATATGTCATATCTTACCTGAAAATCATATCATGTCAACAAGGTTTTTCCTAATTGAATGGTTGTCTTTTCCGTGCTGAACCATTCAATGTCTACATCCGATAAGCTAAGCCAAAGGCCGCCCACCGAAGAAAGTGTGGCGTGAAGTCAAGGCTTATTGCTATGGTACGATGACCCCAATAAAGATACATAAGTACATGCAATTACTACAAGTCACTTCACCAAATATGACGTGGATGTTTCTTAGGATATGTTAGGATTGAATTTCATTCCTGTTTTGCATCCTTTTTGGGGGGGTTGCGATAGGATATGTATTCGAGTTGGCTATCCCTCTGTCAATCTCTATCAACATTCACCAAGCTGATACGCTGAAGGTCATGGTGAGGTTGTTATGATTCAGCCATAGCCAGAATGATTGCATTCATGTTGATGAATATTGATAAGTCCCCTAAATCTGTTCAATATGTTACAGTAATTATATTTCATTACTATAATATTGATAGATCATGATAAATCATGATCAATACCAGAATTCTGATGATCAAACCACTGTGATTGGCTTGTTGACATCCGTGAATTTCCTTCTTCTACAGATGGTTGTCATGTTATCAGCGGAGCGAAAGCGAAAGGACCCACGGCCCGGCGAAGTAATTGGCATATGACATGGAGATGCCGATGTCAGGGTGCCCCCGTACAGACCGTGCCAGCCATGATGTGTCCTAGAGCTGTAGCTGAAGGGGTGCTAACAAACGGGGTGACCTATATTGGGACCAATTTCTGAACAAAACACGTGATTCCAAGCAACCCTACCCTTGATTGAAGTCGACGTCCTGGAAATGAGACAAACGAGCTGCGTAAAAATCACTTGAAAATACTTGAAATGTCCTGGTGCTCGAAGGGGTAGAAAAGGAGGGAAGCACGTTCCTATCTACGGAGAATGCTGGACATTTCCATTGCAGCATGCCTTCACGCTGAGGATAACACCACATCTGGGGAACCACGGTTGCAATTCCATTGCGCTGGAAAGGCAAGTTTTAAGATAACCCTGATAGTTGACGCATGGAACCACACATGGGTATGGGTCAAAATTAGGTACCTCAATAATTGGATGGTTAATACTAAACTGAACTAACATCTGTGGTCCCCTAGGTCTTCCATTTTGACCCACATCCACATATCTTGAGCATCATTTAGGACTAGGCTAGATCCGACAGACTCTAACAAAGGTCCAAGACAAAAGGTGAGGTGAGCGCACTAGCATGAGATTGACTCGAAGTGCCGATACGGTTGAGCCATGCTGAGCCGGTCTGCAGTGACCCGCTGTTGACACGAACAGCACACTCACACTGAGTGGGTCAGCCCCTAGTGGTACGGAATGTGCTCCTGAAAGAAACAGTCGGACACACGGACAGAACAACATCTAGGCCTACTAAATGAAGTATATATTCATCTGGGTGTGTTTGAAAATGGGAACACCGGTAAAATTGCCAATCATAATGAATTTATAATCAGTTTTATATAGGTCAAATAAAGGTAAAGAATGGATTTAGGGATACACTATTTTCAGATAAAGCCATATCATCCCTTATCTATTCATATGCTCGGTGCAATCCATCGCAAGACGATGGTGTTTTCATAGAAGTAGCAGCGCCAAATTGCTTGCAGAGATCACCCAACTACAGTAGGATACAGATTGACTGGAGCCAAAAAGTCCTTGGCATGCTTCAACCATCTTCAACCTTCATCATCTTCAACATTTATCAGAGATGTCTTTTGGTGGGGTCCAGGAATGTCCAGGGCGACCGGATCAAACACCCCTGAGATTCAGGGGCACTGTGGTTTCATTGGCTCGGGAGTCCCGTATGTTTTTCTGATAATCCCGAGCGATTTGGACAAAAGACGGGTCCCCTGATGGTCGTTTTCACGGCTTATCCATTGATCTTTTTTGCCATGGTCCCCATGTCTGAACCTCCAGGTCTTTCCCTATCCATGTGATCTGGTTAGTGGTTTCAACCCCTCTGAAAAATGATGGAGTTCGTCAGTTGGGATGATGACATTCCCAATATATGGACAGTCAGAAATTTCATGTTCCAAACCACCAACCAGTTCCCTATCCATGTGATGTTTCAGCATCAGTCCTCCGTGCATGTCGGACATCTAGCTGACAGTCTGTGCCTGCAGATGAATAAACCATCCCCAAGTCACCAGAAACGGGTGCTATAAATCATCCCCAGATTGTATATTGCAATTGTAGATTTATGCTTGATTCCTGCAGCTTTGTTGATGAATGTTGATTGGGTTGGCCACATGTCTGTTACTTTTTCCATCTACTTCTTGGGGAAGATCTCCTTCAAAACGTGCTGGGGATGAGGCATCCGAACGGGAACCATCAAGAATCCTATGGCACCCAACTCCTATGGAGGAAACCGGCTTCCATCCGGCCACAAAAACATGTGCGATCAGTTCTCCCCCATCAGGCTGGACATTGGCAAATTGGCAAATGCGCCAGTTTCCCCAGCATTGATTACATCCCCCATGAAGTTGGACTATACAAATGCCCCCAAAGTTACGATCGTTAAAAGGCTAGATTTACCGCTAAATCACAGAATTTCAGATTCACAATTTACCAAAATTCATCAAAATTCGTCAAAATCTCCAAATATTGGATCTTTCTTGGACCCACAGCCCTATCCCGGTATCCCATCATCCACCAGCCGCTCCTCTGCCGGCGCCAGATGTTCCACCACTAACTCCACCGCCTTTTCACTTACCACATTGGAACGCTCCTCGAGGTCCTTGAAGATCGCCAGCACCTGCCACTCCGAGACACTCCGAGCCCCCAAAAAATGCTTGGAGGACAGCTGGACTCAAACTGTCTTTAAGTTGTTTTTTCAAAACGTTTCAAAATGAAAATCACCTTAAACATTGTTTAAAAGTCATTGAACCACATAAAATTTCTATGTTGTCCCTTGAAACATAACCCATAGGATCCATGGTGCTGGTATATATGCTAACATAAAGGGGCTATATTGATGGGATCCATGTTACCATATATATAGCAGCACCATGGATCGTATGGGTATTGATATACTGGATGTCTTAAACCACCCATTTAGATCCAGATCCAGTTGGATGATTTTCCCAGCTATACTGGATGAGTTAAAGAATCACAGCAGTGAAATTTCCATTTCGAACCAGTGGCGATGGCCCATTCGCCTCGTCAAACGCCAAGACTTCGGCGACGGCCGTGTCGATCTTTTGCGACATCTCCTTACGATGGAGACTGACTTAACGATGATTTTTTCGGGACCAGGAAATCCATCTGTGTTGTATTGGTTTAAGGGAATATCCATTGGGAATATCCATGGTTAATGGTTGTTATATATGGTTTATGATACTTATAACTATGGTTTATTGAAAATAAAAATATCAATGGATTGGTTTTGTTGGGAAAATCTTAACCGGAAACCCATGGGTTTTTACCATCAAATTTGATGGGTTTTCCTGTAAATTTTCCCATCATCCAGTTCTATGACCATCTGTTTTGTGGCTGGTGACCCCAGCAGGTACCCGGCCTGCTTATGACTAACAGTTCGCCATGGTTTTTCGATGGCCCATAGAACGAAATAGATGGTTTACCGAACTTAATAGCATGGTGGATCTTTCCATGGCGAACTGTTAAAGCAGATGGTAAATTGTTCCAAAAAAATGTGGAAAACCAATGGTTTCCCCGGGAGTTTCACAAAACCATGATGGGTTGAGTTTCTACATTTACGTTAGTTTGTAAATTCGAAAAAAAATCCCCCCAATTTCTGTTTTTGGGATAAAAAAAAAATGTAACAAAAAACGCACAACTATTCCTTGGTTGAATACAGGTACTTCGATGATGTTTTCCCATGATTTCCAGGTTTCAACCTTTTCTCATTTTTTTTGGTGGTTACTATGAGGCCTAAACATGTTATCACAATTTTCGATTTTGGTGATTTTGTTAGATTTTGGCAGACCCTTTAAGATTTTGGTGGACATTCTCAGATGTTAATATCTGTTTCGTATAAATCATCATTTTCGTCATCCAACTTTCTTGGGTGGACTGGGTGGCATCCAAAACAGGTGGGGGAGTCCAACGGTCCAATAACAGACGGTAACTACATTTAAACATGCGGACTTTTGAAAATACGAACAGGTATTTTAGACGACCTCCGGGAAGGTTTTCCCTGGCCCGCCCGGCCATTTAAACATACGGAATCCAATTCATTGAAACGTACGTAGAGAAAATCATGTTCCACATTTGCTACTGGCACCCACAGGAGGATGGAGACAACATCCAAATGTTGTATTTCTTGACATATATTGATCAAGAAAATCTTGTTATTTGGCAGTGAGCTATTATATGCTATTATATATAAATTACATAACTAAATCATCCATTTTAATAGGATTTTCCATTATAAACCATCCATTTTGGGGTACCCCCATTTATGGAAACCTCATGAACCTCCATATAACCCACAATACTCACCCTATTCCGGGAAACACCGAGACCATGGTTTCGTCGCATGCTGCCTGCATGGTCTTCTCAGATTCTTCCAGCAAAGTTTTCGTTGCCACCACGGCCACCTATAACACGACACTGGCTGCTGAAGATAAACCACAGTTGTTTGGTTTCAGTCTTGCTAAATTGCTATATATATAATTGATCCATCTCCAGATTTTCTCCTCTTATCCAGTATTATAGTAACACCCAAAAAGATAGAACAGTCTCAATCATCACTAATCAATTTGAGTAGGATTTTATTGGTTTATCTTTTTGGGGATCACTGTTAAATCACTATTGTACATATATACACCCTCTTGGTTGTTTAACATAGCTATGGAAGCCATGGCCCATAGAAACAGATGATTCATGATGATTTACCGATTAACAATGGTGATGTCCCATAGCTGCGTTAACTATCAAAGTTTTTCCCATTGAAATTATATTATAAGTGGAAATGAACATGATACTTACCTATGGGAAATCACATGTCCCTGTTAACAATGGTGATTTCCCATAGCTACGTTAAATCACCGGAGGGCTTATCTATTTTTTTTAACAAAAAAACATAACTCAACTGGTTGGTGGTTTCAGCCCCTCTGAAAAAGATGAAAGTCAATTGGGATGATGAAATTCCCATATATTATGGAAAATCATAAAATTCCATGGTTCCAAACCACCAACCAGAACATCATTATGGTCAATATTATTTGGGTTAATCATATTGGGGATGACAAACTGATTATCACAAAACATATACCCTCTGGTTATTTAACATAGCCATGGAAAATCACCATTTTTAATAGGTAAACCATCTATAAATGGGCCATTTTCCATGGCTATGTTAAATAACCAGATGGTATATGAAAGTCAATGGGAAGGATTATCCCATATATTATGGAAAATAACACATTTTTGAAACCACCAACCAGTCAAGGTTTCCCAGGCGGACCGCACCTCCTTATCACAGGCCACTTCTTCCGCCGCATCCAACTGCGACTTCAAGTCCTCACACTTTGCTTTCGCCTGGCACCACCGGGGAACCAACGAAGCAACCAGCCGTGGTGCCCCAGCCATGGGGATAGCCCCGAGCTAAATCGCTAAGGTTGGCTCAAATAGTTCCAATTTCACTAGGGTCTATGGTAGATCATGGTAGATCTATCATATATCTATAGTTACTTTGGTACTTTGGTTTATAAACCAGCAAACATATGCAAACATCACTGGGGAGGCACCATCTTTCAACAAAATTATTTATGGAGTTCATCGAAAAAAACGGTCTATAGCAATCCCTATGGCTAGTGGATGATCAGTTGGAAACCTGGAAAGTATGGAGCTTGATCCTGGCTGTTCTATCTCTTTGGGGGTTACGATCAACAATACAACATGGGTTGTTGAATCAACCAATATAGGGGTATTTTTAGCAGCAATTTAAGATAAATCAACATGAATTAATCAACAAGTTGAAGATCAAACCTTTTTGTGTCCTTTTCATGGAATTGAACAGACATTGTTTCGGATTTCTGCCGCTATAATTTTCGGAATTCACCAACAATGTGAGGGATTTCAACGAGCTGGTGAATCACTGCTTAAATAGGCGCCACAACGTGATGAAAAATCTGGTGGAAGCAAAGAACATGATGATTCTTAGTATTATTATATACAAAGTATATCTATACTTATACCGACTTATACAGTACCATTTCTACATACGATTACGAGTATTCATATCATGTACAAATAACGTATGGTTGTCATTGTTGTGGTCAGCTCTAGGACGACGGCCACAGCGATGATGTGACCTCCCCGGCACCGATCTGCGGCGTGTTTTTTTTTCCCCGACCGATCTATGTCTGTGGAGCAATGCACTGGAAAAGAGCCTGGATGGAAACATGAGAAGGATCCAAGAGACCTTGCTGCATGTTTGAAATATGTCTTCGGATGTTCTTCCAGTGAATTGTGGAGTTGCGATACTCCATAGCTTTGTACAATCTTGTCGACAAGCTGGGGTAAATTCTGGCAGTTCAAGCCACCAAAGGAACGAGAAAAAGGGGTACAACAAATAGCCTTTGATGTCCTAAAACCGCAAGGGCCAAGCCCCATATGGATAGTACATAGTGGAGAATTGAACACTGTAGAACCTTCACGACTTGTCCACCAACAGAGCCAGCTTGTCAACAACTCACCAAGGCTCATCTGACTCACAAACCACCGTCGAACTTGGACGGCAACATCCAACTGGACGCGATTGAAAGTGCTTGGTTCATGGCCACGCAGCGAGCTCAAGACTGTCCGCTGTGACTGTCGCCAGAAGACGACCATGGCAGCAGCTAGATAAGTGATGATAAGTGTCCTGTGCATGCTTCATTGTCCTGATATGTGGTGAAGCGGTACTACCCATTATTACCCCCTTATGGTGACCATGGCATTGGGTAAACATGTCAGACTACTAGAGACTTAGGTACCCACAAAACGATGTCAAAAATGTGGAAATTCACTGGGTTTGGTGCCTGAAAATGTTGGGCCCCAAAAACAAGCATGGTTTATCAAAATAAGTTTATGAGTCTATATGGGTCTATCACCATTTCTCTATTCAAATCAACATGTTGGACAAACCCATATCAATGGGAATTTCAGGATCCTAAAATGGAGGTACTGTACCATATTTCTGGCCATATTTTGGGGGGATATTCCCTTACATAGGCCTCAAAAATAGGCCTTATATATGGTAGGTACCTCCAATGAATCGGATCCTGAAATTTCCATTGATTATACTGGTTAATAATGAATTGGTGTCTTAAAGTTTTCTAATCCATACATTTTGATCATGTTTCTTTTGGACAAACCCATAGAACATCCAGAAAGTCTGGCGGAGTCTCAAGCAACATGGCACAGTCAAGTCAGCACCCACATCTCGTCTGGTGGAGTCGCAAGTTCCACGACAGGTCGGTTGAGTTCTGATCTCATGACCTGGGGGTGGTGTCCAGGTACAGTAAACAACAAGAATACACAAAAAAAACATGGGAATAATATCTAATTACAATATAAATATACAAATAATATAGTATAATACATCTACACATATATTATATATATATATACATAAGATGATTTAAGATTATGCCAGCAGAACCAATGGGCTGTACCAAACGTCATGGCCTGACCAATTCCGAATCCCTATGGGAGCCGTGGCTCGGAAGTATGACCGGGGTATGATTTAGGAGGGTAGGTACCTGCTAAGATACCTAGTGGGGAATGATAACCCATAGGATCCATGTATGGTATATATGCTAACATTTGGGGTATATTGATGGTAAATGTTAGCATATATATATATACCATACCTCTATCCTATGGGTAATGATACATAATGATACTACATGATACTACTGAATGAGAATGATAATGAAGGAAATAGATGGAAATAGTGACTGCTTAGGAAATATTTGGTTCCGAAGGGAATCATATACCCAGCGGCTCATCTTTGTGATGGATCATTATCTCATAAATATTCACTGACGAAAGTGCAAAATGCATGCACATATCACACTTCTGGAAACTTGATCGCTTTGGTGGAACCAACCTACTTGAATTATACATGAGATCAGACATCAAGTATATAGATATTTAATTTCCAACTCATTAAACCCAATAAACACCACCCTCTTTGACGGTTTATGCAACCCCCAAACTGTATTGCATAGGAAATCAAACATGAATGGTTTTGTCACATTAAACCAGTTTGGTAAATAGTATTCCTTTTTGACTTCTATATTGGGATCGTATTGAGCCATTCTTCGTTGCCTTTTCCCATGCTCCTACAACAGTCCCCACGGCTTGAAGTGGCTCTTCGAACAACTTTCACTGAACAACAGCAATTCTCAGCGTCGCGCCATTGGTGCAGTCAGCTGCGCAAATCTCATGTACGGTACTACTGAATGAAACATTGGGGTGCAACCATGTGGATGCTTGTTTTTGAAGGACCCACAGATCCACCTGCGATTTTGGATCAAGAAAGCATGACTGTATTAAGTATATCACTCATCATACTGTCATGAAGTGCATATAGAGACGTGCACCCTCATGTTGTTTCTACGCCTTAAATCGTCATAACTTTACTACTGTGAGAAATGTAGAAATCCAATGTCCCTTGGGCGATTGCGCATACAACCAAAGATGTGGTGGTCACTGTATTCATATGCCGCTTTAGTTTCTTCAAACTTGAATTCTACATGTATAATATATATATATATATATATATGTATATATATATATATATATGTATTTATACATAGTTTATTAATTATTTTTGATTATATATGGTTACATAATCGTAGATGCTAATAATATACATACAGGAATATCATAAAACTGGATTTTGTTGACTATAATATATTACATATATATATATAATTTCAACAATTGAAAAAAAACAACTAAAACACCTATTTACCCCAATCCAACCTATTAACCTTGTGACGCCGCGATGTAATCGTTTCAAACAATCAGATACATGCATTGCAACTAGGATAGCATATGGCTTTTAAGACTAAGCTGATGCATGCTCGTGGTATTTAAAAAAAAAAAAAAAAACATATGACGAAAAATCCATCATCCCAAGAATCGTTGAACAATATTAGCCACCCAAATCCATCATCCCAAGTATATTTGAAAAACATTGAAGAAACAATACGTACACAGTTGAACCCCCCAACCAGATATGTAATTACTAAGCATTCCATTGAAAAACCCAATGGCATGCATGACTAATCCTTAAATCAGGGAGACGCAGCTTCATAGCGCAGCTGGCAGCGACACAACGCTTCACTCAATCGCTACTCTCAGCTAATGTTACTTGCGAAGAGCGCAACCATAAATGCTCAAGGAGACAACACACACACATATATATATATATTCATGCAAAAACACAGTTTCACGCAATTAAATCCATGAAAACATCTGAACACAGGTCCAGCATGGGCGAGAAAGTCCCGAACCCAAATATACTCTCCAAGTCTTTCACAATTTTCACATAACTCACATGCCGGGCTCCGGCATTCGCGCGGCTACAGGAGCTCTTTCTTTAGGAAACCCTTCTGAGCCATCAACTCCTGTGGTGAGGACGGTGGACCATGGGGTGAAACCATATGGAACTGATAGGAGTTGTGTAAGTTAGCATCTGTGTGTCAACCGATTTCTAGATAAGACATAAATCTATATGCATTATAACATGTATGAATGTACATATATATATACTAAAGACACATATCCATGTATTAGAGCGGCTCAAAGACTTTCAACAGAGCAGCTCTGCTTTCTGATCATCAATGGGAGTGGGAAACCTATATCCTATAAGAATCACCAAGTTCGGATCAAAACTTAATCAAGGAGCCAGGATATTTCAGAATCTTGATGAGTTTCAAGTTTCATCAGTGTAACCGACAATCAATGATCATTTCATGATTAGATTGATCGCCGTGGTTCTCTTTATTTTCAAGCTTTCAGGGGTCACCGTCCCAAGATGAATGTCACCAATGTGCGGGCACCATGGACTTTTCTGATCGGATTTGCGTAAGGGCCAGCCGTAAAAAATGAGAAAATCATCCCGTTACCCTCTGGTAAACTGTCCCATAACTATGGAAAATCACCATTTTTAATGGGAAAACTCAACTATTTCGACTGGGCCATTTTCAATAGCTATATATGTTAACGTTTACCAGGCCGGGTAGATTGACCAACTGGATCCGGTGGATGAACCAATGGCAACATAGAAACTGTTCGTCAACTGGGCGCTAAAAAATCCAAGTACAGGACCTGGAATCTTAGTGTTTTTGTAAACATCTTGAATATGTTTTTAAGCGATCCCGCAACTCTACTCCGAAAAACTACGTTGTTATACCTGGATTTGTGTCGGTAAAATCCTTTCGTTTGTGAGTAAAACCACGGTAATTTCCCCGTGCTTGATCATCGAGTCACATCCCTATGTTTGATAATAACGTTGGCTGCGGCAATATGTGGCAATCACCGACATACCCTCTGGTAATTTAACATAGCTATGGAAAATCACCATGTTCAATGGGAAATTCCACTATAAATTGTCATTTTCAATAGCTATGTTAAATTACCAGAGGGTAAAATGAAGAGTTTGGAAGACCAAGTGGATCTCTACGAAGATTTGAGCCTTCGTTTGGCATGGTGGAATATCCTCAGCCGTCCTGCAGCCCAGCGAAACTGTAGCCACTCATATCGATCCTTGGAGCGCGAGCGGATGAGCACTTGACGTTTGGATGTACCCTCAGGTTATGTCAGACATAGCTATTGAAAATGGCCATTTATAGTGGATTTTCCCATAAAAACTGGTGATTTTCCATAGTTATGTTAGTTTACCAGAGGGTAGCGTCACACAAAAAATCCCCCGATGTTGGATGATGCTCGGGTCCATTTTTAAGGAAGTTGTTGATAAAAATGGAGGATGGAAGTATCTGACGAGCGCATGTGTGTTTATGGGTTCTATGAGTTTGATGAACCAAGCAAGACACATGATGTTTTCCCATGATGTGGTTGATATTTAATATCCTGCAAGTCTTTAAGTCGCTTCGGACGTCGCCCAAGACAAAAAATCCCATGTGCAATCCCACTTTTGATACTTACAATAGATCTGCAGAAACTGACCCTGGTTATTGACCACTGAGTGGGTGCACATCCATTTTCCTTGGGGAACAGATCTCCATCAAAGACCAAAACAGCAGGTAAAGATGGGGATGGGTTCAAAAATGTCAAGAGTTGCGGTATGTATATATAATATAACCCATACGATCCATGTATGCTAAATATGGTAACATTTACCATCAATATACCCCCTTTATGTTAGCATATATACCATACATGGATCCTATGGGTAATATCATATCATATTGTACATAGAGGTTTCTGTTTCCTACATTTTACTTTGCTGGAATCCTTGCCCAGCACTTTAAAAAGGCTCGGAGGCCTAAAAAGTGCGCTTTTCAGTGGCAGAGATTTCGACAGTGGTCCAACTCGCGAAGCAACAAAGAAGACCCAGCAACAAGCATGGTGATGGACATATACCCTCTGGTAAACTAACATAACTATGGAAAATCACTATTTTTAATGGGAAAATCCACTATAAATGGCCATTTTCCATGGCTATGTTAAATAACCAGAGGGTAGATGCGGTTGAAGGCGGTTGAATGCATAGACTTCTTTGTACTTTAAATCGCGATACAACCGGTGGCTCATCCCGGCAGTTATTGTGCATGAATGGCCACCACAGGAATTTGGGATTTTTCTCCAGTTCATCCACCCAGGGGCCAGTTGAAGTGGTTACAGATGGTTACAGTTTTACCACTTCAACTGGATCATCAGAAGATATCAGAAGATCTGGGCCACGTGACCTTGGAGGATGTTTTTTTTGTTCGGATTTAGAGGATTGGTGCTCTAAGGATTATATCTGCTTGGCTACGTATAATGTAGATTATATATATATATAAATGATTATATTTGTATATATACATGTGTTATAGATTCATACACACATATAATATGTATGTATATATACATATGCATATGTGTATAATATATTATGTTATACAATCTTGTATAATATTGTATATATATATATATGTATAATTATACACATTGTATATGTATCATTGTATATATATACACGTATTCTAGATGCACATCACAACAAATCAACCACCGGTCGACCATCAGATCCATCAACCCGTCTCCGACCATCGTTTACTCGATCACCGAGCATCGACTCGGTCTCCTTGCCGTTCTCGTCCAAGAGATAGAACACGGGCGGATGATGAGGAACGAAGTTGAGCCTCGGGCACCGGCGATGTGAAATTCACAACATGGAAACCTTAATGGAAAGAAATGGTGAATTTTGTTTGGAATATATGATCTGTACTCTTTTGTTGTGTGTTTTCCATGTGCTACAAGATGCTACAAGTAGCTTGGAGGGTAGCAAATGGGATTATCTAATCCCTTTCCGTCTCTTCCTAATATTGAAATTGGACCATTGAATACCCTTTGAAACCTTGATTTAGTGCTGGATCTACTGTATCTATATTCGGGGCCCAATTGGGGAGTTATTATGTTTTTTTGATTATTTTTTTCTTTATACTACTAGGGCCCATGGGATTATAGGGAAATGGCAACACAAACGGTAGAAAGTGGGGACAGAATGGGGATACAATGGGCTTGGATATACTGTAACCAACCATTTTATGGAGACATCATGCTGATGAAATGTGATATAACATGATATAACTAGCCAGAAATATGACATGGGGTTGTTCAGCAATGGGAAAATGTTGGACGCAACATGTAGCCTGTAGCCGCTACACTGTAACCATGCAACGTACTGTCAGTACGTGACTGTACATTGATGTGGATTTGGGACTATGGCCTATGGTAGACCCCATTTTCAGAGAAGCTCATGTGCTCCCAGTCTCCTGTTTTTTTTCACATCAACCGGGGGTGAATACGGGCTGAACAGTGTTTTTCAATGTTTCTCATAGTCAACTCCAACAAACAGGTGGCTTAAATGGATTTAAGTGGAGGAATTGGAAGGAATGCTACACAATGATGCAGTTTCGGATCAATAGACCTCACCGGTCAAGTGGCTTTGCCCAAAAATAGGCTCTCCCAAGTCAGTTAGTTTATCATCTTCTTCCGGATTACCCTCTGGTAAACTAACATAACTATGGAAAATCATCATTTTTAATGGGAAAACTCACCATAAATGGCCATTTTCAATAGCTATGTTAAATTACCAGAGGGTAAGATGGCCAATTTCTGCCATGGGATGTGTTCCATTTTCAGCAACAGCCAGGAAAATGGCTGTTCCTGGGACCTTTTAAGGTTGGCCCAGTGCGGAAGAAAAATGCACTAAGGGGATCGACAAGTTGGGGATCGACGCAGCTTGGAAACAAGGTCCGCATTCCATTGGGTTATAAGCGTAGCTATAGGTGGATTAACATTAACCCTACTGATCCCACTTATAAATTATAAATGGATCATAACCCCACACTTACAAAGTGGGATGAGTCGCAAAGCAATCATGCGTTTCAGACAATGCCTGGTGGTGCGGGAACTCATTTAAAATATACGCGGTGAAAAACAGTTTCTTGATTAGGCATGAGTGAGATAAGCAAGACTGCAGATGTCAAACACAGCAAACAGAGATATATGCATCTACACACTTACCCTCTGGTTATTCAACATAGCCATGGAAAATCACCATTTTCAATAGGTAAACCATCTATAAATGGGCCATGTTCCATGGCTATGTTAAATAACCAGAGGGTAAGCGTGAATGTCAGCGTGCTCCAATAGTCCAGCAATAGATTCTGCAGATATGACGTTTTTTTTGTTGCGCAACTGCAGCATTGTTTTTTGAACGTCACAAATAATCTATTGCCATCATTCCATATCAGAAGAGCACAGTATATGTTCAGAATCACTGAAATCTGCAAATGTGTGTGTGTTGCTTCTATCACCAATGGGAATTCCAGGATCCTAAAATGGAGGTACTGTACCATATTTCTGGCCATATTTTGGGGGGATATCCCCTTACATAGCCCTGAACTATAGGCCTTATATGGGCACGGGTTTAAGTGGCATGGAGGGGGGCCAGAGCCAATTTCAATTATGGACGGGGGGGGTCCTTGATTTCATTTACAGTTTCACTGATAATCTTTGTGGACCATGGTCACACCGA
>Ga0126342_10004642_pt1 | contig 23592 bp, 22 predicted proteins | sample Cyp1metagenome_FD_92528 | JGI IMG/M metagenome (GOLD analysis project Ga0126342, IMG submission 92528) | Coral microbial communities from Lord Howe Island, Old Settlement Bay, Australia - Cyphastrea 1 metagenome | ecosystem: Host-associated > Invertebrates > Cnidaria > Coral ...
ATATATATGATATAATGTATATGATATATATATATGATATAATGTATATGATATATATATATATGATATAATGTATATGATATATATGATATAATGTATATGATATATATATATGATATAATGTATATGATATATATATATATATATATATGATATAATGTATATGATATATATATATGATATAATGTATATGATATATATATATGATATAATATATATGATATATATATATGATATAATGTATATGATATATATATGTATATATATGATATAATGTATATGATATATATATATATAAATCAACCCCCAATTCCTCCATCGACTCCTGCGGCGCCGATGTCGTTCTCATCCAGGATGATGCTCTGCAACTTCTCCCCGCAGCCGATGGCGAGGGCATTGGCCAAGGCCACGGCGCCGCCGTTGCCTTCGCCAGTGCCACGGTGCCGTAACGGTGCCGTTCTCTGGGCCAGGGAACATGGAGAAAATAGCGGAATACAGGGTGATTATAGATGGTTAAAAGCTTTAAAGATGGCTAGAATCATGGTAAAATCATCCAAAATCAGGCAGACATTGTTGATGGTTGTTGATGCTTGTTGAAACATATCTCATGGAATTTTCCAGAAGCAACATGAAGCAATATGAAACAACAAAAGAAGTCGGGGGTCACTGGTGGATTGCCCGGATTGCCCTGGGATGTCCCTGGTGCTTACGCAGCGCAGATTGTGTTGGAACCGGCACGGATTGGTTGGCGATTCATGGCACCGACACGTTGAAGAAATCACTGACATCAAAACTTGATGTGACATCTTTAAATGGTATATATATAGATAAAATTATAACACCAGATATCATATAACACCAATCATATGGATAAAAAATATATGTCTCACCAGAATGGTCGGAATCTAGGCCCAGGCATTTTGTCATATTTTGTCTCTTCCATGTGGCCAGGTCATACCGCAGTTCGGCCACCCATACCAGGGCATGTACCTCAAAAAACTGGGAACCATGATAAATAAAGCTTAAATCCCATAGAACATCCCATTACATCGCAAAAAAATCTCACCATCCAATGGTTGCTTAAATTCTCTTAAATCCGATTTTTTGATGGTTGCATCCAGATATTTGATGCTTAAACATGCTTAAACTGTTAAACCACCATAAATCTTCAATTTGTCCTTGTCAATGGAGCTTAAAAACATGGACATTTCAAGCCAGGTACCAATGCTGCAGCCCCAAATGCTGATCTCCTCCGAGACGAGATTGGAATGTCTTTTTGGCTATTTCTATGGAGATTTTCACATCTTGGGTGACCCTCTGGTTATGTCAAAATAGCTATGGAAAATCACCATTTTTAGAAGGAAAACTCACTATTTCTATGGCCATTTTCAATAGCTATGTTAAATTACCAGAGGGTAATCCACTTCTTGATTTCCAGAGTTGCTTTTGAAAGAAATTGAAGAGTAGAAACTGGGATTTAACCAGCTAGTAATAAGGCATTTAATTTCAATCCATGAATAACGAACTTGGGTCTGTCTGAAAATGCGGTACACCAGTATATAGCTCCCAAATAGCCATCTTAAATCATCTTAAGAGAAATGTTGATGATTCACAAATGGATGAAATGTGGTACTCTATTTTCTGACAAACTCATATCAAACTTATCAAACACATTTTTTTTTTATGGGGTCGGGTGATGATTATCAACCAACCAAAATACCTATTGAAGCGGTAGGACGTACCCGTGCAAACGTGCGGATGTACCCCAACACAGGAAATGGTCAATAGATGTTACCCTCGGGCAATTATAACATGGCAATGGAAAATCGATCAATAGATGATTGTCCCATTCAATATTAAAACACCATTCATAGACGATTTTTTTCAGCTAACCTTGTTTGATTGCCACAAGGTAATATATATTTAAAATGACCCGTACTCATGTGACCAAAGGGAAATCATCTTTTCACCAACAACCAATGGAGTAGCCCAAATGGGGTAAAACATGTTCCAATAGCAACGCCACAACAACATCAACACCTGTGCAAAATCCATCGAGCGGCTTGGTCCTCATAAGATGGTTCTGTTGAGGGTATATCGGTATATCCAAATTGAGGCTTCGTTCATTTTCAGATTGGGTAATATCTATGTGACAATGTGAATATCTATTGTGGATATCTATTGTCAAAATAGATATTACCATATCAAATATCCATACCAAATCGATTTTGAACCGCTTCAATGCCTGTGGTTAAAATATGTTAAAATCACGTCAAAGCCACATGTTGGCTGGCGAAATTCCTGTATTTCATGATTAAACCAATGAATATTTAAGAAATCCAATTAACATATATGGTGAAATACCACTTACCCTCTGGTTATTTAACATAGCCATGGAAAAATCCACCATGTTTAAGTTCGGTAAACCATCTATTTCGATTAGGGCCATCGAAAAACCATGGCTATGTTTAACCAGAGGGTAACCTTCAGCCGCGTCCTCCAAGTGCGAAGGATCCTTTTGTGCATGATCCGCGTTGTAGGCCATTTCCAATCCCTCACACATGGCTCGGGCGTTCACCTGGTGCCGTGGTTTCGGGTCTGCAAACCATATGGTTTCTGGGGGATTCATATGGAGGTTTCCATGAAGATGGGTACTCCAATAGCTGGATGGTTTATAACCCATAGGATCCATCTATGGTATATACTAACATTGGGGGTATATTGATGGTAAATGTTACCATATATAGCATACATGGATCCTATGGGTAAGTGAACATCCTTTTAATATGGATGAATGGGGGTGGGGATTTATTCAGACCAGCTGCTTGGAAGTGATTCACCCCAATGGTGCGCAGTTTGGTCATAAGTCATACCAAAATATGATGTCCATTGGAAGTGAAGCACAAATAGATCTTTTTACCACATGCCGGGTACATCAGTTCTGCTTCTCACCTTTGAGGATTCCAGATAACACCCAATTAACAGAAGAAACAAAGTGAATTCCCTCTAGTCAATGGGAAATTCAGGATCCTAAAATAGAGGTACTGTACCATATAAGGCCGTATTTTGTGGGGATATTCCCTAACATAGGCCTTATGTATGGTAGGTACCTCCAATCAATCGGTTCCTGAAATTCCCATTGATCTAGCGTTCTCCATGCCTGGACACACAAGAACTCACGTGGTCGTTCTATGTCGTATACAATGCCCTGTGGGGTATGTGATTGACCACTTATCAATGTCTGTTTAGCCAACTCATCACAGGTCCTCGTTGAAGACTTCGCAGGAGATCCACGGCGAACAACTGATGACGTCAAGCCATTAGAACATTCACTCCAACTGTAGTCACTCCAAATAGTTATAAAACATACGTTTATTCATTCCCACTCCAGTTAGTTGGAACACATGTTATTAGTCTATAGCTTCTGATTACAACATGTATCTATTAGATTCCCCATCATCTTACTGGTGCTTAGTAACGCGGGAATGATCCATCATAACTGTTGATAATTATCCCATTACTGAGGATCTCCATTTTTTTGAATTGTTTCTCCATTTTTTTCAAGATATAAACATCCTAGAACAAGCACAATTCGACAGCACAACATTACTCCATGATCTCCATGCCTTACTAAGCACCAGCAAGTCATGTTCCTGTGAAACGTCAGCTGTTTCTGGTGGAAGACGTGGAAGACCCACGGCGACCTCGCCAATCTGGTGGAAGGCATACTGCATGCTCTTGGGTCTCGACCTTGGAGCCGAGGAAATCCATCGGATCCGACTCAGAGAACATGTTGTGTTTTTTTTTTTTTCCAACCTATAATACATATTACATATATATTACATATATATTACATATATATTACATATATATTACATATATATTACATATATATATATATATATTACATATATATTACATATATATTACATATATACATATTACATACTAACTCACATATCATAGTCCCTTTTTGATGCTTTTTGGAGTTTTTCATGACTTGATTTGATCCCCTCCGGCCCTGCGACCACATCAAGTTCTTCCGCAGCTCCACGAATTCAGTGTCCACCAACCTCGGGGGAATCACCGAGCCGTGGAAGACATGGTGACCACATGGACCTCACGTGGCATGTTAGATATCAATAGATATCATCTCTTATCATCTTAGATACCCCTAGATTATCCTAGATTCTAGCCCTAGATATCAACTGCTTGGTGGTTGAGTTGAGTTTCACAACACCTCTGAAAAATGATGGAGTGAGAAAGAGTTGGGATGATGAACTTCCAAATATGATGGGAAAAATAATCCAAATGTTCCAAAGCACCAACCAGTCAAGACATATCAAGTATAATTCAACTACCCAAGGTTTACCAGAAATCAAATGGACTTCGTCTCCGGTGAACCAAAGATACTGCATCACTCCGACTACAACCATAAGGGAAAAGAAGGGTCAAGTCCTATCATCTTCCCCAATGGGGTGCAGTGTAACATGGTAGTGCCATGCAGCAAACGTAATAGGAAACCTCCGTCGAAGCTTGATAGCATCCATTTCTTGTAAAATGGCAGCTGGTTTCATGTTGCGTCTTACCACACTAGTACACATTAGTTGCAACTTTTGTTGCATGGTACACAAAACGCAGGACGGGAAGGGACACACCAGACATTACATGAATTTACATGATATTGCTACATGTGGCAAACCGCCATTCAGAGTACCCTCTGGTAATTTAACGTAGCTATTGAAAATGGTCATTTATAGAGGATTTACCCATCAAAAAAAATGGTGATTTTCCATAGTTTTTTGTATGTTTACCAGAGGGTATGGTATGCAGCAATCTTCGCTGTTGCTTCCAACCCGCCAACCAAAGGCATTGCTGCGACATCACTGATCAAGCCCTTGGGTTCATTGCGAGCCCGGCTCTCAACAAATGGAAGCCCAAAATTGAAATTGCAATTTCCATCAGTAGAAACTCATCTTCCCAACCTATACTACCCATCCTATACCATCTATACCCCCCAAGCTTCTCAGAAAATCAAAACTTCTTGCTGTTTCTTGCTGTATCCAAGTGTGGAACATTGGATCATCAAACCCACATCGGCCATCTACGGCATCCGCTCTACGGCTTCCTTATGGTGCCATGATGATCCAAGTAGCGCTGCCAGCTCTTCGATTTCAGAGGCCTCGCAAGGAATCGAAGCAGCACCGCTAGGACAAGGCGAGTCCTTCACCTCTGTTCCTGTTACAAAATCACAAGATAACCTGTATGATATCTGGTTGGTGGTTGAGCCCTACCCCTCTGAAAAATGATGGAGTTTGTCAGTTGGGATGATGAACTTCCCAATATATGGAAAAATGTTCCAAACCGCCAACCAGATAGAATACTATAATGGATTATTTCCATTGTCATGCCCAACACCAACAGCTGCTACTGTGGAGCAAGTCCAGTGAGCTGTTGTAAGATGTTGTAAGTATTTGGTTTGGATGATTTATTTAGGTGCCTGCATTCGTTTCTTTATGGCTCCTGTTATTTTCTGCGCATACTTTATTTTGACCTACGCTGTGAAAATCTACCAGTTTGTCAATCAACTTCTTCACAAAATGGGTCATGAGTCATGTGGATGGCTGCAGTTACGTGATTCAATACAATTTGCTCAAAAACATGCCAAACTGGATTTCAATCCGAAACAATTGGTTTGCAAATATCCTAAACCTTATTTCCGTGTAATTCCCCTATTTCCTTGAATTGTGTATGTTTACAATGATTGTAAATATTATGTATATAATAATATTATATATAATATACATGTATATGATATGTATGTATATTTAGATATCATAAATACATATTATATATATAATACATATATATCATTATATCTCTGTCTATATCGATCCTAAATTTCTTACATCATCCTACATCTAAATTCCAATTGGTGGATGTCCGTTGAATACTTGCATCTCCAGTTGGTCTTGCATGTCGGTGTATTGGATATGCAAAAAAAAAACGTATGTTTTTGTTTATATATATATAAAAGTCTTGATAAAGATACACATTGATGGAACTTATCCATTTGGGTGTACCTTCAGTTTTGCATGTTAAGAGGGACCTGTATAAAGTATTCTAACTAGCCACCTCAATTTCAAACAAATCTATCTCATCCCATTTGCTGGTTGGTTAATAGGTATTCATCCAATAAATGAGGTAGGTTAATAAAAAAATATAAAAATATAGGTTAATAACCCCCAGCCAATTACCCAATCAACAGTGGTATGTTTAATAGCTCGAGTGGCTAGTAGCCGGGGTTAGGAAAAGGGAAAAAGGGGATGATCACCAGCAGAAACTGATCCAATCTCCTCATATCTTTGACAGTTAAAATGTGTTAAAGCCGTATAATCAACAATGGTCTTTCAATGGTATTGATTATTTGATTGGTCAAAACAGTGTATTCCCCTATAGCCTATAATTCATACCCATATTTTAATTCTCCATTCATGTGGTAAACCCAATGCCATAAACAATCCAGATAATCACATTTTTATGGGTTGTAAGCCCATTCCCAAATGGTAGGTTAATTGCATTGGGTTTCCCACATTAGAACCTATATCAATTCCATATTAAGTGAAATCCCATTATATATTCCCGCACTTTCCAGCAATGATATCCCCAATCAAACCATATTGACCTGTTGAACCATATGAATGTCCATGAAATATCACAGATATATCCAGATATATGATATATCCAGATATATCCAATATGAACAATCCAGATATATCCAGATCCCCATCCCAGCGCCAATTCCCCAGATTTAACGTTAACGGTACCTTCGATCTGGCCCGCTCCGCCAGGTCCGATTCCCGGGCGATGTCCATCTCCTGGGAACCGAATGAACCGAGGAACGTCAACGTCAAGCCATGGGGCAATGATAACATGGGCAACATCAGGATTTGTTGGATTTTTAGTGGATAATCTCGAATTATGGATTTTATGGATTATGGATTGGTAAACTAATGGGTAAATCAGGTAATTTTACTCAGCTGATTGGTTCTCTCCCATCCTGACTGAGACTGAGACTACTGAGACTAGTACCCTCTGGTAAACGTTTACATAGCTATGGAAAGATCCACCATTTTCAATGGGTAAATCCACTATTTCGACTGGGCCATTTTCAATAGCGAACTGTTAAATTACCAGAGGGTATCGGATGGTATCGGTGGTTGACTAAAAAACCTCAGGGGTGTTGACCAACCAAACTGGGGCAATATCTGGAGTTACCCTTCTGTAAACATAGAAAAAGATGTGGAAAAGCCACCATTTGTAGATCATTTTTCTGGGGGTTCCCCATGGATTGTCCACATCTTTTTCTATGTTTACGAGTACCCCGGGGTACCTGAATATGATACCCTCTGGTAAATTAACAGTTCGACCCTGGCAGAAAACGGGCTTGGAAGACTAGTTTCCATATGTTTCCATTAAAAATTGGCTATTTTCAGGGTCCAACTGTTAATTTACCTATGATAACTCACAGAGATCTGGCATGGCACAGAGATCGAGCCAACGTGACATGAGGTTCGCAGAGATGGTGGTGACGTTGATTGACGTTGTGTCTTTAAGACTCCCACACAACGGCTGCCATTTGCAGAACCTTTTTTTGGGGGACTGAGAACATGATCAATATTTGTTCATCATAGTTATAGTATGCTATAGTCATAGTACTATTATACTTGGAGTCATTGAGTACTATTCTTACTTCTTGACACCACTCATTATATATACATGTAAAAAAACGGTAGTTGGAATTTCACGTGCGTTTCACGAGCCATGCACCAAACTCCTCCAGATCAGCACGCACCATTGTGAAGGGCCTGATCAAAGGTTCGGTTTGGTGCGAGAAAAAATGTCTATGGAGAGTCCAGACCATGGACTCAATGGCAGCCATGAGGAAAAAAACACATAGCGTGATCATTGATTTCACAGTTAAACCAAGTTAAACTATTGAACTGGAATGAACTGGATATATTTTTGGATTCATGAAACGATTCATCAAACGATTCAGCAATGGTTCAGTGGATAGACTCGACTCCTGCCATGGTTTCCCAAGGCTTACCTCACATCCGCCTTGGATTCGCAAACCTACCTTGATTCGTGCAGAAATACAACTCCAGCTTTGGATGGTTGAAAACCAACCCCAAAAACGGGTTAAAACTCGTATAAACCAATATAAAACATATCAATTCATGTAATTAAGATATGTAAAATGATGTAACACCGGTGGTTTACCACTGGCCCAATAGATCCCACTACCACATTCACAAGGTTCACAACTTCAAGGCACTCTCCATCTTTCAGCTGCAAGAGCCAAATCTGTGGGACGCTGCCAAGCACTTCCTGGCTGAGCTAAGGACCTAAGGATCTCCAAAAAGGGGTCTTCACATCCTCTGGGAGAAAACATCGAACTGAAACAGTTTCGAAAAGAAACTGGATGGTGACAATTCTGATGGATATGATATATATATGTGTTTGTTGTGTGATGTGAAAAAAACAGGTCTTTCTGTCGCTTGAGCCTTTATTTTCGCAGTGTAAACGCATCTTCAAGCACCCTACATTTTTTGCTAACAACATATCTACTGCTGAAAAAAACTCCATTTCTGCTGCTTACCGTCCCAATTTCTCCAAACTGCTCCAGTTTCTATCCCTCCCTCGCCCACCGCGATATGGTTCGAGAAGATCTCAGCGTCAGCCATCAGCCGCTGAAGCGCGGCAGCTGCCCAGGCGGCTTTGACACCTGCAGGCGCTGCAGGGTTTTTTGAATTTTCAGTTGGTCTACCCTCTGGTAAGCATACAAAAAACTATGGAAAATCACCATTTTGAATAGGGAAATCAACTATTTCTATGATTATTTTCAATAGCGAACTGTTAAATTACCAGAGGGTAATGGAAATGTATAAAGTATGTGGTTAAAACAACCAGTAACAGATATTTTTTTCTATCAACCATTAGTCACTAGTCAAATCAACCATTCAGAAGTGGGTGAAACAATGTTTACCACCCATGACTGGGAATGGTAAACAAAGCGTTTATACCAATTATTTATGGTGATTTGATGTGATTTGGCCACATTTAAACAATTACCCTCCTTTGTGTCATCAAACATGAGGGGCCGAAGTTTTTGTCGCTGGGATTCCCCGGGTTTCACCAGCGATGAAGAAATCTGGGGATGGAGGTTTGACCAACTAGGGGTTACATAAAGCCTACTGGTTCCCAATTGGTTCCTGCCAATCTACTTGAGGTTGATCATGTCCAATTGATGCTGATCAGACATAAAAAATGAAAACTGTGGAGCCGACAATGGCCCAGCAACGATCCCCCTGACAACTTCGCGAAAGAGGGGTAAATTAAGCCGCTCCAAACAAATCAGCATTCCACATCTCAAGGTTCACTCTCAATTTATAGTATGTTGGATAATGCTGTGATTGTCGTTCACAACAGCAACAAAATAACATTTGATTATTTTCCAGCGCATTCCCATCCCAGCAAATCATATGTCCACCGAAATGGCTGAATATTCCACCAGGGTTTTTGTTTGAAGGTTGTTTCATATTAACAAGGGAAGAGATGATCCAATTTATATATCACTATATTTGTTTTTTGGAGTTAACACTAGTATTTACCATCTGGTTATTTAACAGTTCGCCATGGAAAGATCCACCATTTTTAAGAACGGTAAACCATCTATTTCGATTAGGGCCATCGAAAAACCATGGCCATGTTAGGCATCACCAGAGGGTACGTACATTTTTCAGTCTTCAGCAACCACCCGTCGACTTGGCCTGGCGCTTTTAGCATCACTTCCACTTTCAAATCGCTTCTTGCTGGTCGATACGTCGCTTCCCCTGGCGGCTGAACCCGGTCCGAACGGCGGTAACGGTCCGAACGGTCCCAACGGACCGGAAGAGACACCAAAAGCGGCCGGGTGTGTTTTTCCCAAACCATGGGAAAGCCTTGTTAAGACAGAGATGAAAACTGATGAAAAGGGGTTTGCTTTCAGAAGCAAGGAAGCAGGCATTGGAAATTTACCAGAAATGGATGGTATACACACCAAATAGTGGTTAACCATGATGTTATCACCATTCTGAGATACACGGTTTTACCAGAAGTTTAACAGAAATGGATGCGTCTCTAACTTGGAGGTCGCATTACCCTTGGAAGTGGCGCATCAGCTGCACTTCCGGTACCAAAGTTGCAGCCACATCCATGGCTCAGAAATACAAGTCAGTGCGCCCTCAGGTATGTTTCGCAGTTTATGTTACCCGCATATAATATATATATATATATATATATGTATATATATATATTGTAAATATGGCATAAACCATTTATATATATACCCCAATTAACCAGTTCGATGTATCTGCCATAAACCATTAGACCCCTTAAACTGGTTCAGTGTATCTGCTGTTTTTTTTTTTAATATTGCATATATATATATAAACGAACTTGGCTATGGGGCACCACCTCTTGTAGAAAGAACACCATGACACGCGTGCTGCCAACTTACTCCCCGATGAACAAAACAACCCCAACCATGCCTAAACATTTTGTGAACACGTGAGCCAGCAGATAGTGCAGATAGTGTATATCATAATAATAGGATCAACAATATTTTGTAAAGCAAATATGTATCATCCATGTTTTGTTTTTATATTTTTTTTTATGAAATAACTCCCCTACTATTCACCAGGACCAAATCAATCATCAGTTCACCTGTGATGGAATCCTCCGAGTCGTTTGGCGTGGGAGGCTCAGAGTTCTCAATGGGATCCTGGTGATCACATTGCTGGTGAACATGTTGGCCATCAATCTGTCTCAGGAAAATGTATATAACCAATAAACATCATATATATATAGTATAAAAGGTGTAGCCTGCGACTTGAAATGGATTGAAATGGCTCGAAACATGACAGAAACATCCGAATCATTGTAAGTCAACACGATTCAATTGTGAAGGATAGTGATTGCTGGTGATTCTCTAAAGTCTAAAGTAGGACCATGAACCAACCATTCACTTCTCAAGTTTCCACAGAAACTTCCAGGTCAACCCCTCCTCTGGACCAGCCAAAAACTTCACTGCCCTCGGTCAGGTCAGGGGTCATCAAACATGGCTGGCTGAAAATCCCCGAACTATATGGAAATTTAAAGGCCATTTTCCAGCAAACCATGTTCGATTACCGGAGGGTAAATTATAGTAAACTAATATAACTATATGGAAATCCATGGTTGTCTCCCGTTCGGACATCTACTTTCATGGTGGATCTTCAATGTCTATATTAACTTTCTGGAGGGCGGCATTCAGCCACCGGCAATCAAAGACTAATACCATAATGGGGGTTTCTCGAAATGGAGGATCCTCAAGTTACCATCGCTTTCAATACAAAGTCATGTTTTAATGACTTGGATGATTTGGGGTACCCAAACGGTTTACTATTGGTTTTACCAGATCTATAGTCTATCATGTCTATCCATAGTGGTGCCACTCAATAATAAGTTGTTTCTTTATTTTTTTAAAGGGTAGTTATATATATATATATATATATTTTAACCATGATCATAAACTATTATAAACCCGAAATATCAGCTGTAAACCAACTTAACAAGCAAAAATATTTAGAAATCAATCATAAACCCCAAAATATGTCTAAATATCAGTTAAACACCAACTGAACAAGCATAAATCAAGTATAAATCCCGTGAAATCACCATGTTTGTTCGTTAAATCCCCATTTCTGTCATCGGCCGGTCACCATCGTTTTTTGGTCCCGGTCACACGCGCTGGTCCGGGACATCGGCCATGGCGGCGAAGCCTGTACTTTTTGAGAGCAAGGATCGGTTAAGGAGTGGTTGGTAACCAAGCAACAATGATATATATATATATATATATATATATATCTTTTTTGGGGGGGATTAATATACATATTTATATATATATATATACATTATAACCATAATCAATCATATATGTAGATTTTAACTAACAAATATTATAGTCTATAGATGGCACTGATATGTATGGTGATACTAAAACAATTGGTATATTATCGACAGAAGTTTAGAAGCCAAACTTCCGACAATATGGACAGATGAAAAGCGGAGATGGGAAGAGTAAGAGAAGAGAAGAGAAGAGAAGAGAAGAGAAGAGAAGAGAAGGGAAGGGAAGGGAAGGGAAGGGAAGGGAAGGGAAGGGAAGGGAAGGGAAGAGAAGAGAAGAGAAGAGAAGAGAAGAGAAGAGAAGAAGAAAGAAGATCCAGGTTTGCGAAAAGGTGGCAAAGTCGCGAAACACTGTGTTTTTTCCAATGAGTTGTGGTTCCGGAAGGTCGAAAAGTAGGCTCACCGGCGGGTGCGAAGCCATGTGGTCAGATGAGAGATGACAAGTTGCGCGCCGTTGTGGCGCGAAGCGCATTTCCAAGTCAAAATGCACAAAGCACCTCAGTGTTGGAGCACGTTTGGAAGTTGAGATGTCGAAACAGTGCACGCCGTTGTGGCGCGAAGCACATTTCCAAGTCAAAAGTGTAAAAGCACTTTTGGACGTTCAGATGTCGTTTCGCGTGGCAGGCGCAAGGGATTGTGCACCGTGTCAAAAGTGGGCAAAAACGTGAGGGATGTGTAGCATGTCCAAAAACGATGGCAGGCGTGGGACATTTGAAGAGGATCTGCAAACATACCTTTTCCGTGGCAGGCGCAGTACAAGAGACATGTTCATCAGAGATGTTAGGAGGTCCGGGCGCTGATTTCCTGAGAAAGGTTGCATTTTGGAGCATCAGATCTTCAGTTTTGGGAAGATGATTTTGCTTGACAGGTGCAGCACTTCGTATGAGCTGGCCTCAATTTTTTGTGGCAAGCGCAATACTTTAGACAAGTGGAGCGGAAAAATCGCAAAACCCATTGGCACGAGGCCGTCAGCTCTGCACTCAACTTTCCATTTTTGAAGGAAATCTCGCAGAATTGCTTTGTTTTTGACGTTGCCAACTTCGAAAAAAATGAGGAAGTCTCGCAGACTTGTTTCGTTTTTGACGTTGTCAAATTCAAAAATTAAGGAAGTCTTGCAGAATTGCAGCGTTTTTTTATGTTGTCAAGTTCAAAAACTGAGGACGTCTCGCAGAATAGCTTCCTTTGTAGATAGATAGATAGATAGATAGATAGATAGATGGATGGATAGATAAATAGATTAGATAGATGGATGGATGGATAGATAGATAGATAGATCGATAGATAGATAGATAGGTAGGTAGGTAGATAGATAGATGGATAGGCAACTACAACAACAACAACAACATCATCAAGCACAACTACAACTACCACTCCACTACACTACTACTACAACTACAAGTACAGATATACTACTCTACATTACACAACACTAATGTTACACTACACTACACTAATTACATCTAATTACTCTACACTACACTAATTACACTACAACTACTACAACTACTACAACTACTACAACTACTACAACTACTACAACTACTACAACTACTACAACTACTACAACTACTACAACTACTACAACTACTACAACCGCAACAAGAACAACAACAACAACAACTACTACTACTACTACTACTACTACTACTGATACTACTACTACTACAACTACTACTACTACTACAACAACTACTACTACTACTACTACTTGTGCTACTACAACTACCACCACCACAGCTACAACTACAATTACAGCTACACTGCGTTACATTACAATACACTAATTAAACTGCAGTACATTACAGCTACAAATGCAAATACAAATACAACTACAACTACACTACATTACACAACGCTACACTACACTAATTGCATTACATTACACTACAGCTGCAACTACCACTACATTGCACTACACAACGCTACACTACAACTACGACTACGCTACTTTAGACTACAATACACTAGACTACACTACGCTATACCGCGCTACAGTACACAACACTACAGTACACTACAAGACACTACACTAACTACACCACACCACAACTACAACTGCAACTGCAACTACACTACACTAATTACACTACATTACAACTACAACTTACAACTACAACTCCACTACAACTACAACTACACCTACAACTACAACTGCACTAAACCACACTACATCCAGCAGTTGTGGTGACGTGACCACTGCAACCATTGCAACCACTCCAGAAAACACAACTCCAACCACGTTTCGGTCCATCAGTGGATTCGCTCTGCCATCCGTGAGTCACAACAACCAACCCTTCCTATACGTTTGCATTTTTTTAAACTTCCGCCACCGCCTTGTGCGGTACTACTGGCATGTAACTTATCCAACCATATGATATATTCAATTTTTGTTGAAGGTTCAAATCCAGTTAGTATGTTTGTTTAACGATTTGGGGATTAACCAGATGATATATATCTATATATTTATCTATATCGGGATTTACCAGTGATGTATATATATGATACACATGTAATTTTGGTTGGTTAATATACGTATATATATATATATGACCAAGGGACTATCAGAATTATGCAACTATGAAGGATGATACTAACCATCATAGTGGGGATTAGCAGCCACTGCTCAATGGATGTTTAAGAGAACTATAAATGTTTGTTTAGATACAGTAATTAATTTTGATGTATATACAAGCAAGACTGGATTGATTTCATGCATGAAATATGTTTTTTGTATTGAATCACCAACTAGAATATAGAATAGACCTTGAGGCTTACCTCAAAAAAAAACAAAAGGGAAAAGACACTCTTTCACCAGTGCAAGGCCTAAACAGCCTCAGGGACAGGATATCTTTCATAGCCATAGCCATTGGATGTCGATTCCATTTCAAGGTCAACTGGTTCAAATATGGTAAAGTCCACATTTCTAGTGGGTATATAACCAGTCTTGTGGTTCACAATCATCATTGTTGTTGCTGGTCCCATCCTGACTTACTTCCTGCTGCTTAATTATCATTTTTGTATCGGCATGTATTGGCTGCATGCCCAAGATTTGCTTAGACGAAAACCCCCAAGTTTGGTAGACAAAGTGCCCTGCCTGGAATAGCGCTATCTTCCAGCTGCTTCAGTTTCTTATCAGGCCACTCTTCACCTGCGCAAAGACAGCCGCGATTTTTTCCCATGGAAATCTCCACTTTGTTTAATGCAGTCATTCCACCGATTCTTCTGAAATACCCCATGCTGGCGGCATATTCTTTTGGGGGATGGTGATAGATGGAGATAGTGTAATTAATCTGTCTGGGACAATTTTGACTTATAGCCATATATTATGACATCGTAAAATATTATATATCAGCAATTGGACAGTGATGCTTGACATGAATATTCTGAATATGGCATGATATTTAGCATTATATATCAGCCATTGAACAGTGATCATATGGCCATGTAACATGTTCGATTTTGGAAGAAATCAGTTTGGGTGTAGTTTTCCAACGACCATCCGCAACATCGCAACACAACATCGTACCAGTTTCACCACTGAGATTCCCGACGATGCAGTCCAGCCTTAGCACATCGCCAGAGGCAAAAATAGATTCTGTAGCATTCGAAGACATGAACATGGACAAGTAAACTGGTTGGTGGTTTCAACCCCTCTGAAAAAAATGAACGTCAGTTGGCATGATTATTCCCAATATATGGAAAGTCATAAAAGCTATGTTCCAGTCACCACCAACCAGATATGTGGGCTTGTCTGAAGATAAAGCATCCCAAAAAGTTGATGAATTGGAGCACATGTTTTGCACATTGTCATTTGGAGATCTGGGGGTTATCATGAATTATCCAATAAACAAGTGTCAACCTGCAAAAATATGAGAGCAAATGCTGAATAAAACACCAATGGGAACATGTATGGCCGGCTGTTAACCTGCGGGTGCATGGTCAGAAAGCATCACTGCATGACCAGTGTAGGGTGGGATTCCTGTGGGATAGACTTGTTATAGATTGGACATGGTTGGAATCTATTTGATACAAAAACATTATGAGCTACAAGGTATGGCCCCCCGCATTTATTTTTGTTGGTTTATAAGCCGCATTGAATTTACATATGTATATATATATATATGTAATATATAATATTATTATATATTATGCAGTTGAAATGTGTTATAGTTACACATAATTACAGTTACCATAAACCTTAGTTATACATATATATATATATATATATATCAGTCATAAGCCAACTTGGCTATCGTAAACGGGGCCCCCCACCTTGTAACATCAATTGCTTGGTTTGGAGCCGCACAAAAGGCGGCCAACCAAGAACTGGTGCATTTCTTGAGGGTTGGACATTTGGTGGGGCTATGCCCAACTGTTTTTGCCCCAAAACTATCTAAAACAAAATCAACTATTCTTGAATATTTATCTGCATGCCACCCCGATTCCATTCAAAATCATGAAGCAAAAACATAGGACAGTCATTTCTGATTCGTCTAGATTTGGTACCAATTTCATCCAATTTGCCGGAGTTGCTTTATGAAATAAGCCGTCAAAAACCTCTGGTTTCTCGCACAAAGGATTCAACTTCCCAAGGTCCCAAGGTGATGACCGCAGCTTCAATCAGCTCAGTGACAGCATTCACCGACAAGTTGTTGAAATACACCGTAAGCCTCACCACAGCCTCCGCCACCCCGTAGCGCGTGAGCTTGTGGATCACTTGTCCTATGGCGCTTGTTTTTTTGATTTTTGGGATGGATGGATGGTGTTTTTGTAACAGAAATTGTGATTCAACGAAAATTGGGATTTAAAATGATTTAATCAACAAAGCTTGGATTTTGCATGATTTTACCAACAAACATCGGGATTTCACTATATGATTAAAGGGCTTGTCTCCATGTCAAGAGATGATTCAACCAGCCAACGTCGAAAAAAGGGATTTGACCCACTGATTCGTTCAGAAATGTTGGGGATGGCCCCAAAAAATGATGGTATGAGTCGGTATAAGACCAAGGTAATCAGGATAGAATGGGCTATAACGGAGTTTGGGATGTAATGGGATGTTTTCTTTTGACCATTGGGGTTGTCCCCGCGAATGGCTGGACAAATATGAGAACCAAAAGGCGTTTTCTGTGCTTTTTTCTCCACTAGTTTTATGCAAACACATGTCAGGGACCATGCCAAAGACATGAAAACAGTTAGGACACTTGAACCATATTCAACCAATTAAAGCAAACGAGTCAATAGGGATCATACCAAGATGGAGAATTCCGAATAATTTTCACAGATTTGATATATTCAACCAGTGAGAACTCACTCTTGTACGTGAGATTCCCGGTGTTGAACACATATGTATCCACATTGGTCACTCCTTGACGCTGGACTATCAACCCCGAATCATCCACCATGGTTGGAGTGCGTTAAATATTTGATGGGATTATATACCGTACCATTTTATTGTGACCATTTATATTCTGTAACATTGATGATGATGATACTCAAATGGTAATCCCATTTCTTTGTTAGATATAAATGATAATCCCATTAGAATGTACCCTCTGGTAAATCAACATAGAACCTGAAAATCACCAATTCTTAGTGGTTTCACTCATCTTCCAACCCCGTTTTCTGGCAGGGTCGAACTCCAAGGCCATGTTTTGCGGCCCCATTTCTTGGGGTCCCAAGCGTCCTGACCAGCGGTTGATGAAATATCTGCGGCCCCAAATTGGATCAATCGCTTCGCGCCAGTCCCGGGTGTAGAGGCTCTTCGCCTGGCACCGAGACTTGCGCCACGGCTCAGTGGTGAACCAAGGCATGGCCAGCTGGCCAGCAATGCCATAACCCATAAATTGATGGTAAATTTGGGGTGGATCCATGTGGATCCTATTGCTGGGTGGAGATTTTGGACCCATGGGTGGCTTCGACAAATCCTGCCTCCAGTTCTCCAAGTTCTCTCAACCTCAGCACAGGTTGGAATGTGTGAACATAGGGGCACCGAAAGGCTTATATTTTTTGATCGTTTTGCCCATTTCAACCCATAATCAACAACAATAAAAACACATCTATCAAATCTTAATTCAACAAAAAACATGTTTAACGTATTGTTTTTGTATTATTTTGTCTCTTTTTTTTGAGAAGAACCTTATAATGCACCCTGAACAAAACCAGGGGGAGGCATTCCACCACCCCAAGATCTCGCCATAAAGGGCCCTGTCAAATGGCTTAAAATTTATGATGTTGCAACATCTTTGAAAAAGATCACATCAATTTGGGATCATCATGTCAAATTCTGGGTGTATATTGTAAAGTAAATAATCACAATACTTAAAAATCTAGCTTGATCCTCAAATCTATACACATCGTTTCTTCTATGTAAACCCCAGTTCTGAATGACCAGCATAATCATCCAAGCCACAGTTCCGGCAACTCCGCTTCTTCTTCCTCGAAGATCTCCTCCTCTTTCTTGCTGCCCGTCTGTTCAACCTCCTGAAACCCACGGCAAAAGTGGGATGAAAACGCAGAAGGGAATTTCCCGTGGAACCAGGTGGAGGGGGGACACACACACACATATATATATAAGTTTTATATAAGTTATATACGTAAGTGTATGTGGATGATACTTGAGTCTGACCAAGTCCAAACATGCCAAGTTCCCTTTGCTACCAGAATTCTGCGCAATTGCGATTAAAACAATTCAGCGTATAGACATCATGATTCTGATTGACTACAAACCGAACCTTTGGAACTTACAAACACATCATAGTCATGTCCTTATCTTCCTGCCATGGATGTGTTGTGTCCTCCACTCCCTAATTAGATTACAGATTTTACAGAACATTAGGAACAGCAACAGGTCTCCCCATCTTATAGGAAACTGTGGTTCATTGCATTCCCATTTGAGGAACCTGCCCATCTACTTTGATATTGGAAAAACTCACATCTTGGATCATCTTGGGGTATTTGTTGGAAAATGTTGGAAATCATCATAGCATCCATAGCATTGGACTGGATATGGAGGTATCCAACAAAACGAGGCTACCCCCAAACCATCGAGTCAGAGGAAAACCCCATCATCGTAGCGCAGCCTGGGAAACTGGAGCAGGTCTGAAATGTTGATCCACATCCACATTTACGGATGGATATCTGGTTGGTGGTTTCAACCTATATACCACTCTGAAAAATATGACTTCAGTAAGTCAGTTGGGATGATTTTCCATTCCCAACCATATCTGGAAAGTCAGTCAAAATTCCATTGTTCCAGTCAGCACCAACCAGATATGGATTGATCATGTATCAGACCCAGAAGTATTCAGTTTCATCCTGAAAGGATCTGGTCCTGTGAGAGTTGGAGCAAGACCGATTCCACGGAATCCTTCAAGATTCGACGCCTTGGAGAGGGGACACCATTGGCTATTGGACGCCTGGACTCGCCAGGTGACCAGGTTGAAGGATTTTTAGAAAGGAGAACCAAAAGCCCATCTTTACACCAACCCAAAGAAAACCTGGTAACATCCCCATATCTTGTTGTCCATCGGAATAAATACGGTACCTTCTTGTTTTTGGAAATTGCTGAAGTCCGAAAATCGAAGATTCGCAGCAAGGGACTTCACTTCCTCAGGGTGCACTTGTCCTGGGAAGCGCTTGCGCAGGCATGACCAACCAGCTTCGGTGTAAAGGTCCAACCAACCTCCTGCTGGAAGAAGACAGCCGGCGGGCCACCGAAGAATGGGAGTAGCTGGGGTCTCACAATTTCAAAATTATGTCGGTATAGATAGATAGATTAGACAAATGGATGAGATCTGATTAAATCAGATTAGATCAGTTTAGATTCGATAGATGGATAGATGGATAAATGGATAGATGGACGGATGGATGGATGGAAAGATGGATAGATGGATAGATGGATAAATGGATAGATGGACGGACGGACGGACGGACGGATGGATGGAAAGATGGAGAGGTGAAAAGATGGAAAGATGGACAGATGGATAGGTAAACAGACAGACAGGCAAAGAGAAAGATAGAGATAAACATAGTTAGTTTGTTCGTTTAAGTTAGTTAGTCAGTTAGATAGATAGATAGATAGGTAGGTAGATAGATTCGATAAGTAGGTAGGTCAATAGATCGATCGATAGATAGATTAGATAGATTAGATAGATTAGACAAGATAAAATAGATAAACTAGATAAAATAGAATAGAACATAACATAATAATTAGCCTAGATTAGATTAGATTAGATTAGATTAAACTAGACAAGACTAGACTAGACTAGATAGATAGATAGATAGTTTCATATATATATATATATATATAGACAAGCAAATATATAAAGAAATGGATAGATTGATCTAGAGATAGATATAGAGGTAGAGGTGTGTGTGTATGTATTTATTATTTATTATTTTATATATATATATATATATACGTAAGGGGGGAGAGAGATTTAGACACGCACACATAAATATATAACCATAAATCAGAGTATTAACATAGCTATGATGATTATATATATAATATATTATATCATATAATATAATTATATATTATATATGCTTTGGAGTCAAAGGTTAAATCCACCATTGGTCTCTCACAAGCCCCTAATTCCAAACACTTCCAGTATTTATCTTGATACTTCACACTACCCGGATTATTGCCCCATGATTACGCCATCCCACCCCATCCTATCCCACCACATTTCCTACGGCTTCATCACTGTCTTCGATGCTTTTGATGCGGACCACACGCCCAAAGCGACCGGAGATCTCTGCCAGTTGCACCTGAGGCAGCAAATTGCCTGGTGAAAATGGGTGATTTCGTGCAAGTTAGGACAGTTAGGATGGAACTGCAGCCGGTTGACTTGAACAATGATGAAACAACTGAGATCTATCCATCACAAAAAAAAAGTAGATTGAGCCTACAAAAGGTGGAGATTCCAGCAGAATTGAAGCAACCATGAAACGGGGGTTGAACTGACAAACATGGAGCTCCTTGTTAAATGGAGTCAGCTTTACCACTCTGAAACAGTCGAAATGAAACGCAAACACGTATCATATATCAATCAGAACCTATCAGAATCTACCGTTGATCATCATCATCATCATCATCATCATCATCATCATATGGTTGTACCATCAAATGCCGGAATTTTCACCCTCTTTCGCCAATTTTGTAAAATGGATTGAGCATGGGAAAAACAAGACCATCCAAAACATCAACCAGGTATACTATCCAGTTTTTACATGTTTTTACAACATGGAAAATAAACAATATAGGGAGTACTCTGTGGAAATCTAGCAAATTGCGAACTGGAACATCACCGTGTTAAATACGTAAATCATCGAACTAAGTGGCCATTCTCCCTATGTTGAACTAAATTAGTAGAGGTTAGTTTACCTCAGGTAGTATACCCTCTGGTAATTCAACATAGTTATTGAAAATTGCCATTTATATATATATATATGTAAATGATGTACCTAATAGGACATGGTATGACATGGTGACTTTCCAGTTCGCAATGTTAGTTTACCTCAGGACAATAACACCATTTTTGGGGGGACCCATGCCATCCATGCCCCAAGGGTGGGCGTTCCTCTGGGTCTCCCGTACCACATCACCGCGTTGCAGGCTCCCCACATGGGGGCTATCACTTTCCCAGGTCTCCCGCACGGACAACCTGTGATCGGGATCAAAACATGGAGGTGCATAAGATCAATGGGAATAACGATGATATATATTGAAGTATAATGGAATATCATGGATTTTGATGGAACATCTACAGGATACCATCGTTCACCCTCCAAATAGAGGGGTTTCCGGCTTCAATTGTCTCTTCAAGCAAGTTTGAGAAACAGAACTTTGGGGTTTCAGCACTTACAACTGGAGACCAGTGGGTGAATCACCAAGCAACAAGACTCTGGGGTTTCAGCAACTAACATACACTAACGTAAGCAACAAATTTGGGGTTAGCCTCCAAATATCAAACATGGCTAGCTTCGTAATCACCGAACTAAATGGAGGTTTATACTTGGAAAATGATGGGACCTGGGAAACTCATCTATAATTGAGGGATTTCCAAATGCCATGTTTTATTACCGGATGGTATATTGAACATATTCAACTCAACCACAACACCTGAGGGTTCACCTATTTAATCCAGAAAAGCTTGCTGTATGGCAAAAACAAGCAGCCAGCATTCACAAGACATCTCCAAACACTTTCTAGCAATAAGGGGATACCCGATACCAGCAGTTCTTCAATTTTCTTTTTATAATTGGGTAAGTCAGTACTTGGGTCAGTACTGTTCCAGTTGTAAGATGTTATTTCAGCAGATATTTTTCACCGTAGTTATATTTGGAGGTTTCCTAAAAAGGAGGTACCCCTTTATCGCTGGTTGGTTTATTTCACGGAAAATCCCAATCTAAAATAGATGAGAACTGGGGCTACCCCTATTTCAGGAAACCACCATAGAGTTATAGGGGTTAGATCCCAACTTCTGGGGCTTAATTTGCTATGGTTATAGCCGCTGGCATTAGTTTTACTTCAACTCCAGGAGGGTCCAGGTGCGTGCAAACACCAAGAGACTTCGTTGGCCGAAACTGATCTGAATCTTCCTCACAGAATGCGCCGCTGCGTCGCCAGGAAACCATTGGTGGCTTTCTTTCGCTTCAGTACCAATAGATTTGAAATGTTTTTTTGGCTCAAAACATCTCGGAACCAAACATAGCCGCCCTAATTTTGGGATGAGTGTTGGAACGACCATAGGAACACGATTCCAAGCTGGTCTATACCAGCAACTCTCCCGACAGCATGATGCCCTGTCTGTTCTTCAACATTACAACTGCTTGCTGGTTTCCACCCTCCTGAAACATGTGCGAACGTCATTAGGGATCATCATCCCACATGAACATGAGACATATTTGAAGCCACCAGCCAGACAAACCATTCTTGTTAGTTATACAGTTATACATATTTTGTTGTTCGCGTACTGTTTCACCGCCACTTTTTGCTCATTTTCATTTTCATACAAACCCAAGCTGGCCAAATTGTGGATAAATCGTTCCCGATATCCTCATATCAATTCATATTAATCACCATGTCTGCCTAGTTGAAGCAGTTGAATACTCATGGTTTTACTCGTTGAATCCCCTTTTTCGTATGGTACCTACCAGCCATGTCTAGGAGCCACCAATGCAGATCGTCCTGATCCTCGTCGGCCACATGTCCGCCACGAGGCTCCACCCAGAAATCCAGGCCCTGGGGAGGTGGAGTTTTTTAGAGTTTTCTCTTGTCTTGAATGTTGTCAAATTATGATGAGTTAAATGATGTGACATGATTCATAAAAATAGATGAATTTCAATGAATATATATATAATAGATATAGATGACGTATACTAACAATAAGGTGGAAACAAATCTCAAATGATAAAAATATATATATGTGTGTATAAATAATTATATTTAATATTTAACATATTAAATCAAATTATATTAGGTTTATATCTTGAATGTAATTTAACACATATAAAAATATTATATCATATAAAGTCAGTTATATATATATAGATACATACATTATATACATTATATAAATATTATATATATGATAT
>Ga0126342_10004643_pt1 | contig 23588 bp, 26 predicted proteins | sample Cyp1metagenome_FD_92528 | JGI IMG/M metagenome (GOLD analysis project Ga0126342, IMG submission 92528) | Coral microbial communities from Lord Howe Island, Old Settlement Bay, Australia - Cyphastrea 1 metagenome | ecosystem: Host-associated > Invertebrates > Cnidaria > Coral ...
AGTGGCCCACAGAATACCGGAAAACTGAGTGCTGTGATTGAAGCCAACCAACTGTTCCGATTTGCAAAACAAAACTCTGATGTCAAGCTCAACTACAAGCCCTTGGACATTGACTCGCTTGCCGGCCTGAGGCTCTGTGCGATGTTTGATGCTGCCCATGGAGTCCGAGAAGATGCCACTTCTCAAGGTGCTTACTTGATCTTCATCGTGCCCAAGAAGATCTTTGAAGAGGAGACCTCCTACCACTTGATAGAGTGGCGCAGCTTCAAGCTCCCCAGATTGGCGAGATCAAGTCTGAGCGCTGAAGCTCAAGCCTTTGGTCAGGCAGCTGATATGGTGGAATTCATTTGCCGATACAGGATTTGCCCTTTCAGCCCTCCTTCAAAGCTCAAAGAATGCCTTGACCAACGCTCTGACCTCGAGCCCGTCATGACCACTGATGCAAAAGCCCTCTATGACAGCTACAACAAGGAAGGTTTGACTGGCTCTTCGTCCGTTGACAAAAGGACGTCTCTGGAGATACGAATTGGAAAAGAACAACTACAAGCGTTGGGAGGAGTTCTGAAATGGATGAGCAGCGAAAAGCAGTTCGCTGATGGATTGACCAAGAGTTCTACCAGAACCTTGCTGGCCGACAGACTTCGACATCATCGACAGAAGCTGGTGTGGGACCCCTACTACACTAGCGCGAAACGCAAAGATGCTGCAGAAAGAGAAGCAAGCCGAACTGAGTTTGCAAAAGGGAAGGAATCCAATCAACATCAACCTCACCTTCAACCTCTCACTCCACCTACCCAACCTCAACATGAAAGCATGGACGATGGAAACTATGAGCTGCAGATCCCTGAGGACCCTGCCGAGCTCTATACGATGGAAGATGAAGACTTGAATGAAGAGACCTATGAACCTGCGTATGACGACATTCATGTCGAGCCCTATGAGCCTGTCTAGGCCTATGTCGCAACCCCAAAGAATGCCAAGGTGACAAAGTATGTCATCGCTGCGCTGTCCTGGTTGCCTACGACCTCAGCAATGCCTGCAGCTCCGGACCATGAACATGGACAGAGCGGAATTTGGATTTTCGCCATTTTGGAGGTGATGCTCCTTTGCCTCCTCCTTGGACCTTGGCTTGGTGCTCGATACGAGCGACTTCGCCTTCAACAGGCGATCGATGAAGCCTATGGCCGCTTAGATCGTCACCAAAGAGACGAAGCTGGGCGTGAGGAGCTGGTCAGACGTCTTCGGTGCCAAAGCTACGATATGGCTGCCCGCCGCAATGAAGTGGCGAACCAGCTGGAAGAATCGCAGCGCAATGCCAATGTGATGGCGATCATGCTGGCTTCGCAGATAGCTGTGATCCAAGCCTTGCAGGCGCGAGTGGATTGGCTGAGAAAAGCCTGATAGCCAATCACCAGGCACCATGCCCGCTTGGTGACACAGTGTTGGTGCAACCAACATTGGATGGTTCTGTGTGGCACATCGACCCAGAGTGCCCCATCATTACTTTGAACCGGGCTCACCTTGTAGAAGAACACGAGCACTGCGAGTACTGCTGCCCGAGAGTTCGAAACATGGTGACTGACCGAGCGTTCACTGGACGCTGATGCCGAAGATTCTGAGAGAGGGAGATTTTTTTTCCACCTGAAACACGCGGCTCTTTTAAACAACTGCCCGTGTCAGTTTCATGCAACTGAAGCCACCTGCCACGCTTCGCTTGCCAGGTATATACGTGTGGCCGCCACCTTGGGTCAAACGCCCCTCGCCAGGTGGGTGGGATCTAACCGTGAGCAATGGCTCTGGAAAAAGCAGCAGACTTCGAGAGCTAGCTGCGACCTGTGCCTTTAGCAACTTCGTGAGTGCTAGACCGCTGTTGAAGCTACAAAACATTATGTTTCTCCAGGTGCGCCAAAGCAAAATTGTTGCCTACGATCTGTCAAATCAGGCCTTTTGAGATGCCTCTGGCCCGAGTTTTAGCCATGCCTGACAGAGCATAAAAGAATAAACTTGGCAGATTCCTGCAAATGGCCTTGGAAGATCTTGGAAGGCTCTTTGAGTTCTGCGCTTCTTGGAATTGGCCTTGCCTCCACCGCGGAGACTGCAGCGGTCAGCACTGGTTCAATTAAAGTCCTTGGCCGAGGTTTGAAAAGAGACCCAGGGCCGCAGTACATCCATGTTCGGTCCATGTTCGGTTCATATTTATCCTGACTCTGAGAACCCTCTAGTGCTTATTCGGTGCACAGCCTTGAAGAAAACGCTGCATTGATATCTTGAGCAGCCAGTCCCATCTGTGACTCAGACTCCTCCTCCTCTGTGAAAGTGCCGGTCACAAACTCCTGTCCCAAACCCATTGTGTCTTCAAAGAACCCCAAGCTTCCTTGAAGGACTGAAGAATTCTCTTTCTAGTCTCTCCTATAAATCAACACAAGAGATTGAAGCTGAAAAGGAGCGTTCAGCCAAACGCTCCCTTGGTGGGTCTAGCTATCAAGAATTGGCACAGTCTTGGTGGGCTGCCGGGGTTGGATCAGGCCTTCAGATTCTTTCCTCCAATGCCTGTGAGTGCCGCTGCAACGAGGATGACAGGCTCCCAAGACTTGGTCAGGACACGACAAAAGGACGTCAAAGGCACGTGTGATGATATATAATATAGAACAATTATGTAATGTTATGTTATGTTATATCAAGTTATGTCTGTTATGCATTATTAAACACTCACTTCACAACTTTTTTGACGATACAAATTAAACGAGGATCCGAGAGAAATGGTAACCAACCATTTGAGGGCTCAGTGCTTATCTTCCGGCCATTCCCAGGAGGAAAAAAAACTCCCAGTGCCCCTTGAGGGCCCCGCCATACCGGGGAAATCCCCAAGCCCGCGACACATTAGGATCCTTTTAGAAAAACGCAAAAAAGGCACGCAACCGCGCATACCCCCCTTTTTTTTGGACCAGACTTAGATTTCTTTGGTCTCATTCCACGTCCCCCAGCCCTTCGACTGGAAGGAGAATGCTCAAGCGATGGCACGGTCTTCTGCCATTGAAGGTAAATAGAGTGAAACGGGAGCAACAACTTAGAGGGAATTTGAATGTCAGAGAGCATCGCAAGTCCTGAGTTTAAATAAATTCGTGCTGTCTTGACCGCTGTCCAGCGACCAGCCAACAGAACTCTATCCAGGGACCCGCATTTGGTAAAAAGGTAAGTGGCCCCGCCACGCCGTAGCGAGTACCGTCTAAAATGCCAAGTACTTAGCTTAAGGCAATCTAAACACTCAGGAAAAAGAGCACGCCACGCATGAGGTTTGGCAGTGAGGAAATCATGATGATTGGCCGGCTGTTTCGAGATCCACAGCCACAACCAACGCAGTACTGACTTCTCAGTAAGCGTGATACTTTCTGCGGCCCCTTGCCGTTTTTCAGTTTTTTGTAAGCCCTAAACTAATAACCGCTGGTGAGGCGGCACTGGTAATGTTAACCTGCCAAGCTTGGATCCCTAGGAGCTCTCCCGCGCGCAGCAACCCATGAAACCCCACCAGTAAACTCAGAGCAATATAGTGTTCATGCATGATAGCCCACCCTACCATAGCAGAAAGAACTGATTCACTCATTGGTGGAGCTCGTTCAGGTATCTCATTGGCGTTCCAAGTACGCAGGAGCCTCCAAGACCCTGGGAGACACCCACGGAGTTTCGGGTCTGCATCTTGCAAGGCAGCAAGTGCATTACTCGCTTCTGATCTCCCTTCACCTTCGCTCCAGAGCCACTCCAGGTAGTCACTGACGATAGAATCCATGGAGTCCCGGGCTGTTGGGAGGGAAAGTCCCTCCCGTGAAAGAAAGTTGAAAAAGCGCCCCAGGGCACCAGAATAACGTTCTCGGGTTTTTGGTTGAACAGTCAAACGCTTTAGAGTACCTAGTGATTTTCTGACCTTCTTCCTCTCCTCCTTGGTCTGATCTCCTCTGCTCAGCGCTTTCTTTTTAGCCATCGTTTCTTCACACCCCAGCGGGAAGGACGGTCCGCTGGGTTCTGATGTGTGTCCACATATAGCCCCAGGGGCTGGAGACCAGTAGCCAGGAGGAGGGCACCAATTTTCATCACTGTACGCCGTAGTTTTTTGGATGAGGACCTGCCTCTAGTGAGGCAGTGCATCACCACAAGACTGTCAACCAAATGCACAATCCGGATATCTTGTTGCTGGATCTGCTCTGTTCGCCACCTAAGAGTGGTCAGTGTAGCTTTGGCCTCTAGCACATTGATGTGCTCAGGGCTCCCCCCTGAGGCGGTGGTATCGCAAAGGGATCTCTGAACTACTCTGCACCAGGATGTCTTCTCCTCGCAAGGAGGTGAGCCCCGCCAGTTTGCGCACCAGGAGCTCGGTTAGGGGTAGGTCTTGGTGTCATGATTGAACGGAGGCCGTGTCAGTAGACTTGGGAGGGCTCCTCCCGGCCCTTTCCCGGCGTCAGACGATCAACACCGGTTCAACCAACCCAAGCCACACCAAAAATTGGCTCAAAAGCCAAGCTACTACCCCGACGCTCCAAGAGTTGCCAAGGAGGCTAAGTCTTGCGTCCTCATGGGCAAGGGTGTTGTGGTCGCTCTTCTTCATGCATTGCACCGTATAGCCCACTGGAAAGCCAAGAATGGCTTCACGCTCTCGCACATTGGGAGTCCTCAACTCCCCTCGTTGTTGAACACACTGCAAGTCCTTGTATTGATAAGGAGGGAAACGATGCCGATCTTGCTTCCAACGAGCTACCTCGTGTTCTTGGCACCCACGCAACCCAGCCGGTTTCCGCATAGGCACCGGGGAAGGTCTGGCAGTGGTAAAGGTCGGCAGCCTCTCTCCCACCAAGGTAAGGCTCCAAAAAGGCTGGCACCTCCACTTGGGAGTCCAAGATGATCTCCCCTTCCAACGGCAACCTTCCGTCACTACCTCGGAGGATGGTGACGCCTTCACCTTCACCAAGCTCCCAGTCGCACCAATATAGGCGAGGACGATGGGCCAAGCTGAGGCCTGAAGCATCAATATACCAGGGCCGGAGTTCATAGGCCTCATTCATGACTTGGCAATCCGTAGCATCCATAGACGCCACGTTCTCGGCAAGGGTCTTCACCAGGGCCCAAGGGAACTTCACCTTACACAAGCCTGCAATCCTTGGAACGTGCGAAAAAAGGTTGCTCCTGGCATCCCGCAGAGCTCCCCGCCGGTCGGCGTTGAGTCCTGAGACCCCTTGACAAGGGGGTCCCGAGCCAATGAGCACCAACCCAACATTACTATACCTGAGGCTCCATTGGAGAACCATGTCCTCATCCACTTCCCGCACATCATTCACCTGTAGAGAGTCCGGGAAGTTCGCTTCCACAACCCGTCGAGCCATCTCATTGGACTCCACCGCGATGTGGCCTGCCATGGGCGCCTGCAACAAGTCCATCGCCACCCTCAAGGCGGAGATCCCATCGAAGAGACCAATTGACAGCACCTGGCAGAAGTCGGGACATCCCCCCTCACCGTACTGAGGGCTGCTGCGCCCCATAGGGCGTCAAACCCCTTGATATGCAGAAGCCTCCGCCCCCAAGAGAAGCATCACTGGCACTAACAGCGCTGTCAAATCCCTGACAAAAACTGCTGAAAGCCAGCGGGATCAGCCCCAAAAAGCGGGCAATCTCGGCCATAACCTCCCTTCGCAAGGGGAACCGTTGGTTCCTTGGGAGACCATCAAGCCCCACTATGGCCTGCCAGACCTGGTTCAAGGCACCTAGAAGCGGTCGTTTGAACATGGCCGCATAGACCAAGCCACCACACACCGCGTGGAGCTCCTTCTGACTCGCCATGCCCATTCTCAGGAGTTCCAACCCGAGGCGCGGATACTTGGCAATTTTGCTGGGCTTGGCACTCATGGTCCCCTGGACCCCATCTATCCAGGCTCCTTGAACTTCAGCACAAGCCTCCTGCTCCACCGTCTTCTTGGGGTGAGTAGGCAGGCCCGCATTGGAGTAGGCTCCACGCAGGGCTAGCACTGGGTACATCGGACTTGATCATAAGTCCTTCGATCCAGCTCCCCGGCTGATGGCTGAAAGGTCTGTCTCGCCTGAGCTCACCTTCAGCTCCCTTGGGAGGCCTCAAGTCTCCCATGCATCTTCTCACAATGTTACGGTGGATGTGTTGCGCTATAGGAACGCTATTTAGGAAACCCATGGGTAAAACCCGACTACAAAGCACCCAATCATCAGAGCGTTCGTCTTCAGGGATAAGCCAGGAGGGGATAACTTTCCCAAACCCCAGATACCGGTGCCAGGCCTCAGGGACCGCGAACAAGTAGAAGTAGCACCGCAGGTCCTCGGAGGATGTGGCTAGGATTTCCCCTTCATCCAGGTACAAGGCTGCTAGTTGGGTAATCATGGGCAAAGTGCACGTGTCCCCTTCCAGTTGTCGGGTCAAAAGCTTCGCAGGCTTAAGGTTCATTATCAACCTGCACAATTCAATGGCGCCACGAAATTCATCCTTCGACACCGCAAAGAGGCCATTGACCAAGGGTTTCCCGTCAACATGATGAAGATCAGCCAGTTTACGGCGGACACAAATCCCCCTATCCAGCAATCCAGAAACCACTGAAGGCCATGCAGAGTCATCCACAAACACCCTATAGGTGGTTTCCCCATAGTTTGATCAGGTACTGGAAGAAGGTAATTTCCAAAATGGTTGATGTAATAAAGGACACCTCCCTCGCAGAAGTCCCTAAGGTCCAACATGCCCACACGATCAGGTAAGGAGGCTTCGATGCATTCCCAGACTACATTACGGGCCAGACGGATCTCTTCACCCTGATAGTCCACCCCCTTAACTGAAAAAGTTGAGCAAAGTTGACATCTTTCAGGGGTTCCCGAAGAATTGCAGAAGACGCCAGAATCCCTTGCAGCCTTTTCAGTGCCCGTAAGACGGACGGCCTCTGTCAGCTCCCGGCAGGCCGTATATGCTGTTGAGGCAAGCCGCCAGGAGACGTAAAAATCCTGCGTCATGCCCGGTGACCATGGGATGCCCTGAGACAAGTAAAGGAAAGATAGACTTACCTCCTGTCGTGGTCCGAGGTCTGCAACAATGATCCTTCTCAAGAATCATCAGGACATCCAATAGCACATCGCCCAGGTCACCTACCACGCAGCTAGAGCCACGGTCTCTAAGGAACTGCTCTATGGCCCTTCGCACCCTCTGCTTCAAATCTTGGGAGTGAGACTCTATTGGGCTACAACTCCCGTGTCGCTCCTATGAATTCACACTTGCATCAGGTTGGGAGGGGGCACCCACGGCACGCGCCCCACTCCCCTGTGCTTCCTTGGCCCCGCATTGAGCCGCTTCGATCAGCTCATCAATGCCGCCAAGGGTGAAACCATTTGCCACTTGCCGCCACTCATCTGATGCCACGTTGCCACTGCTATTGCCACCATTTGCCACCAAATTCAAGCCGCCCCATGTGCACCAAGTGCCATCAGCCTCATCGCCAGGCATCCTCCTCTTGCTACTGGAAAAGTTCACCGTTGGGAGGATCCTCTCCCCTCTTTTCTTGTTACTTCTTTCCTGATGGTCGGCCATCATCGTTTGGGCGATGATCTCCTCCTCGATTCTTGCCTCCATCATCCGGCTTCCCTTTTCCAGTAGCTTTGCCTTTATCTATTTTTGCCGCCATAGCCCCCATCGCCACCCTTCGAAGAGGGGCCCCTGCCCAGGAGATTGTGGAGTTTCTCCTCTTCCCTCGCTCTCTTTGCTGCTCCAAGGTGCCTCACTGCCTTCGGCCATGGCGAACTGGTCGCGACGGACAAGCTCAAGCTGTCGGCCAGTACTCCAATGGGAGCCTTTTGCGACTGCCTCCAATGATTTGATCCTCTGACAGACCACATCAGCAGCGGCCGCAATCTTACCCATCAACATGAAGTCAGCAGCTTGAGCGAGGGTCAAGATTTCCTGGGCCATTGCAGGAGAGACCGCATTCGGCTGCAGAACCTGCGTATTGCGTCAAGATCGGAGGCAGTTCTCCCTGCCGAGCCTCTCTCACCGCGCCTGCGATCAGGGCACCTGGACATCTCCGCCAGATCTTCATGAGCTTGGTGTCCTCTCCAAAGATACCTGAATCCTCATCATCAGAAGACCCGCCTGATGAAGACGAAGTAGAACTGCCACTGCTTTCGGATCCTGAGCTGGACTTCTTCTTCTTCTTCTTCCTTGTTCTTGGCCTTCCTCAAATTCTTTGCCCGACGCAACACCTTCTTCCGTGGTTCAGGTGCAGGGTCGAGGCCTGTCTGGCCATACACCGCCTCCAGAGACTTCTGGCCTATCTCCAGCTCCTCCTCTTTTTTCTTGGGAGTCTTACCCGACGTCCCTTCAGCCTCACCACGATCTTCTTTGAACCTCTCCACGGGCCTTCTCCTGAAGCTCCCTCAGGCGCGCCATCTCATCGGGTGCCCTGGCATCCCGGGGCCCTTCTACGGCCTCCAGATTGGTGAACCAGGGAAGGGACCGGAGATCTATCTCCTCCACGGTCTTCCCATGCACCAGCAAAGGGTCCGTGAGCACGCCGTCACAAGCCTCTCCATGACATGGACGTTGAGGCGCCTGTTTGGTGCTCCACTCGGGACTTGAAGAAGCTCATCATCCTTGGTCCCAGTCACTTGCGTCTCTGCGTACATCTCTCCGTCCTCAATGAAAGCACCTCTCATTCTGCCCGCAACCTGCACCACCCTGCCATAGTAGCGAGCTTCCTTGATGTGAACCGTCCCCATCTGCTGCAGCTCCTGGAGCGACAGTGCGCGCATCGGCTTCTCCTTGCCACCGTCAGCATTGTCAGGGGGTTCAACGCCTGCAGCTGCAGGTCGCCGCAAGGCAGGGGTCTCCTCAAGCCGCCATGCCTTTTGGGAGGCATCCTCCCTTATCGCCTTCTCCTCTTGCGCTCGTTGAAGCGCTGCTGTTTGGCTCTCTTCACCAAACCTTTGTTCGTGGGGGTGGGGGATTGGGCCAATCCAGCCTCGGCCCCGGGGGGGACGAGAGGGCTCTCGAGGCCTCTCTGCGCCTGTACAGCGGCCCCGGCGGTTCTGGGGGGTGCTCAGGGCGAGATTTCCTCTCACGCCCTCCCTGTTCACGGGTCCTGGGAGACTCCCCTGGAATGATCTCCTCCTCGTCGACGACGGTGGCGGCTCTTGTACTCGGCTGCTGCGGCTTCGGCGCTTGCTCTTTCCGGCACTTCGATCCCTGGAGCGATCCCGAGCTCCAGAGCGGCGACGCCTAGGTTCACGGCTGGGCCCTGCAGCTGATGAAGCAAGCTCGGTGGTCCTTTCTGGGGTGAGCTCTTTCTTGGGCTTGGTGGCGCTCTCGTCTGGCTTTTCCTCCTTGGTGTCGCCACTGTTCCTTGGTCCCCTGGATGCAACTCCTTCAGAGGCTCTGCAGGCCTCCCCTGGGTGTCAGTTGAAGTAGACCAGGTGCAGCAGGCGGTGTGGCAGCTTCCGCTTTGGGAGGAGGGGTGGTGGCAGCACCTCCTTCCTCCCTTCGTGGCCCCTCTGGTATAGATGGGGCACTTGCCTGAGTCAAGATCTCAGGGGCACCTCTCCTCTGCAACTCGTCCCTGAGGTCCGCCTCGATCAGCCGCACTCGATCGCAGATCCACGGAACGAAGCCAGGGAGATGATTGCCCACCCGGATCAGCGCAAGGACTCTAGGGAAGCAACTGCAGAGGCCACAAGCGCAATTGCTCGTGTACCCCCACATTACCTACCCTAAAGCCAGAGGTAAGGTCAAATATTATGTGAATTCATGTTTATCCCCGCATACGTAAGGACATACTGTATTATTATATAGTGGTCTGATCGCATGGTACACCGACCTCGCAACATCTCGCAACCCACCGGCCCCGTCAATGTTCGTCCAAATGACAGAGAATAGTGCTCTTCAGCCCGCCTAATCGCAGTCTGTGATAGTTCTGTTTGCAGTCAAAGGCAGCCTAGCGCATAATGCAAACCCATGCAAACCTGTTGTTGAACTGAGTGGGCAATATTCGATAGCTGCATCAGCTGTTCACACACTGCAACATTCCAAACCAGACCTTGCTGTCGATCTCAGCTAATTTTTGTTAATGAATTTTGCAGTCAAGATATAGTCAAGACATGTCAAGATGCTTGTCAGCCGTAAGCGCTGTGTTCAAGCTGCTTTCAGCTCAACACTGGGTGCTAAAGCCCGCCTCGATTCCTTCCAAGCCTTTGTGCCCACCGCTGGAGCCTTTCTCTCTAAAGCGAATTGAGCCCAAAGGCAACCTCAACATTAAACATCGCAAACACTCGCAAACCAAGGCAGGCGGCAATATGTAGATACTAACAAATTCACATAATTTCACTAACCACTTCCTACCAGCAAGAACTCACCGCTAAGCCTTAAAGGACAGGCCATACATGGGCCATGCACAGTTTCAGTGCTGCATTCAGCTTTGGGACATGGTACCAGCAGTCGTCGACTATCGCCAAGAATGGACTGTCAAGAATATTCAATGCCGAAAGCCTTAGGAAGCACGGTAGATAGGAGTGTGATGCAAATGATGCAATGCGTCCTTCAACATTGACAACAGGACTGACCAGGTACAGCCTGCAATGTCAGGCTTCACCAGACCATCTTTCGACGATGCCATCACAAAGCAAAAACAGCTTTCGGCTGTTTTTAAACTGCAGTAAAATATAGTAAAATGCTGTGTAGACATGCCATGGTTTTGCACTGTGTCCTGGCCGAGCCGGTGAGGTGCTCCCATAGCTGTTAGGACAGAGGAACAGACAATTCAAACAAAGACTCTCAAAAAGCCCGCGCACATAAAACTCTATAAGTTGGGATGCGCTAAACATCGATCGTTAATGAGTGACAATTTTTCCTCTCGGAGCAGCACCATCTAGTTCGGATGCAGGATCTATGCAACCCGACGTCACGAGACTATGAGTCCTATGAGATACAGTAAGACATTTCGGCAGGGATGTAAGGAAACGAAAGAGATGAAAGAGTAAGACAAGGTGCTGTGGCAGAGACAGCATGCATGAGGAGTTGAGCTGTAGGAGAAGAATTGAAAACCAAAGGACAGAAAACTACGTCAGCCTGATATAATCTAATATCGAAATATATCGAATCGACATTACACCATATCATTTTTTCCGATTGGTTTGGCTACTAGCCCTTTTGGCACAGTTTCTTACGTTCTATGCTGTGCTTGTATGATGTCTTCGCATGCTGCCGGACGGGGTGGGGCATGTTATACCTTGATTCGATCTTAAACACACAACTACAAAAAGAAAGGGTTGAGTGGTTGGGTGATGCATGATCGCTTGAGTTGCGAAGGCACTTGCATCAATGCTACGATCAGTTTGGGGTTGGGGTCGGCTAAAAACCCCATTCTTAAAGTTTCTTTTGGGCGAATCAGGAGAAAAGGTCAAACACCTGACAATAGAACCGCAAAGGAAACCCAAAAGGCGCCACCATCTGGAAACATGTGATTGAGAAACACACAAAATGCAATGAACATGTCCAATATAATTTGGACACGATGCACAAGACCTGAACCGCAGCAAATTCTTGTGACACCTTCAAAATACTCAGTGTGCGAAACCAATACTTCAACAGCATTTGGGAATCGCGCATCAGCGCAAAAACCGGGGGCTGTTATGGCGCCAAGTACCTGCTTTGAGCCTGACTGACTGGAAAGAACAAACAAATATCCCTTCGGTTGAGGGAACTGCTTGGGTGAAAAGTGCCATTCTGGCCCCTGTAAAATGCAATCCAAACTAAAATCAATAAATCCAGAATCTTTGTAAAATTGTGGGTCCCAAGGTACTCCAAACCTTTGAAAAACCGGAACCAATTTGAATAGGTTTGGCCGACTGGAACGTTTTCTTGGGGAATGTATTGCGATGTTACAGGGACGTACATTTTTATTGTTAAACTATTATTTTTGATCCGATTTTCTTAAGGTGCATGTTCGCTTTGCAACATGTTTTGCGCTGGTGGGGTCCGAAGCCGGGCGGGTGGAAGGTGTCTGTGCAAAACATCCGTTTTGGTCTTCTGATGACATGTGTTTTAGATTTGTTGCAGCCTGCCATCTTTGAGCCATCATTGGCGTTGATCGGCCGATCATCAAATTTCCTCTGTAAAATGCCAGTGGGACTTGTATATCCCAGTAGAAACCCTGTAAAATCAGGAGCCTGGTTCAATCAATATATATATATGTATATACATATGTATGTATACATATATATATATATATGTATACATATATATATGTATATGTATATATATGTATAGATATATATATATATATGTATGTATTTATACATATATATATATATATATATATATATGTATATATATAGAATAACATATATGGGCCTAAATGATAATCCAAAAATCACCTGTAAAATCCGGTGGCCAGGCACAGACTAAATAGAAATAACAACCAAAATGATTTCACTGTAATTAAAGTGAAAGGAAACAAATATGCATAATTTCATGTTTTTTAAAGGGAAAAAATGCATTTTTCGGACACTCAACCCACACCAGTCTACAAAGGAAGCTGAAGCGAGGATAAACAAATAAGATTCCCTACGCTACTTTGATCTGCCTGTGAACCTATGTACTTGAATCACTGGAACACAGCGAAGCTTTATTTGCTAAGAAAGCGTTGGCAATGTTGTCTCCGAAGCCTCTTTTTTGCATGTTTTGTTTGTTGATAGTTTGATGCCAGTAGTACCGCACAAGGCGGTGGCGGAAGTTTCAAAAATAGGAAACCTATAGGAGAGGTTGGTTGTTGTGAATCACGGATGGCAGAGCGAATCCACTGATGGAGTGGTTGCAATGGTTGCAGTGGTCACCTCACCACAACTGTTGGATGTAGTGTGGTGTAGTGCAGTTGTAGTTGTAGCTGTAGTGTAGTGTAGTAGAGTTGTAGTTGTAAGTTGTAGTTCTAATGTGATGTTATTAGTGTAGTGTATTTGCAGTTGAAGTTGCAGTTGTAGTTGTGGTGTGGTGTAATTAGTGTAGTGTATTTGTAGTGTATTGTAGTGTACTGTAGTGTTGTGTACTGTAGCGTGGTTTAGTGTAATGTAGTCTAGTGTAGTGTAGTGTAAAGTAGTGTAGTTGTAGTTGTAGCGTATTGTAATTAGCGTCGTGTAGTGCAGTGCAATGTAGTGGTAGTTGTAATTGTAATTGCAGTTGTAGATGTAGTGTAATGTAATGTAGTTAGTGTAGTGTAGTGTTGTGCAATGTAGTGTAGTAGTTGTAGTTGCATGTATATTTGTAGCTCTAGTGTGCTGCAGTGTAAGTAGCGTAGCGAAGTGTAATGTAGTGTAGTTGTAATTGTAGGTGTAGATTTAGTAGTAGTAGTAGTAGTAGTTGTTGTTGTTGTAGCTGTGGTTGTAGTTGTAGTAGTTGTAGTCGTAGTCGTAGTCGTAGTCGTAGTTGTAGTTAGTTGTCTATCTACCTAATCTTTCTATCTATCTGTCTATTTGCAATCTTCAAAACGCAGCTATTTTGCAAGACTTCCTCAATTTTTGAACTTGACAACGTCTAAAACGAAACAAGTCTGCGAGACTTCCCTCAATTTTTGAACTTGACTACGTCTAAAACGAAACAAGTCTGCGAGACTTCCCTCAATTTTTGAACTTGACAACATCAAAAACGAAACAATTCTGCGAGACTTCCTCAATTTTCAAAGCAATTCTGCAAGACTTCCTTCAAAAATGGAGAGTTGAGTGCAGAGCTGACGGCCTCGTGCCAATGCGTTTTCGAATTTTTCCACTCCATCTGTCTAAAGTATGGCGCCTGCCACGAAAAAGTGAGGCCAGGTACGAAGTGCTGCGCCTGTCACCTCAGGAAAACCTCCTAACATCTCTGATGATCATGTCTCTTGTACTGCGCCTGCCACGGAAAATGCATCTTTGCAGATCCTCTTCAAATGCCCCACGCCTGCCATCGTTTTTGGAAATGCGACAAAACCCTCACGTTTTGCTCACTTTTGACAAGGTGCACAGTCCCTTGCGCCTGCCACACGAAACGACATCTGAACGTCCCGTACCCCTCAGTTTTTTGCATTTTTGACTTCGAAATGTGCTTCGCACCACAACGGCGCGCGCTTCTTCGACATCTCAACTTCAACAAGTGCTCCTAGCATGCCCTGAGCCTCGAAAAAGAGTAATTTTACACATCTTAGTGATTTACTATTTTACAGTGATTTACTGTAAATTTGTGGGAACGCAAATGAAATTAGTAAATACTTTTACCTTCCACCTAAATATGTGATTTTAAGATAATTAATTTTGTGTTTGGCCAAGTCTTGGTGTTATGTACTTTTGTTTTTTTGTGGTTGTTTTTGTATATTTTTTATTTTTTGAAAAATTGAAAGAACAAGATTTGTTTTATGCGTTCTATGTCATGACATCAGACCACACGTTTCTCTTAGAGTTTAAATGTTCTTAGTCTTGGGACAGTTGTATCTCAAGATGAGACTGCAGAGGTAGCAAGAAACAAGGAAAGAAGAAAACAAACCACAGGAGTACCAAAAATCTTCTGGCATCTGTGCCTCAACTGCGCAAGTAAAAGTCATGAAAAGAAACTTCAACTTACTTAACAGCAACATCTCGGACTTGCAGAAGAGTAGATACCTTTTTTCCCTTTTGAAAACTGCTTTAGATAATTTGATGGCAGCTGCTTCCTACAAGGCTGCATATCTAGAAATAACGAAGAAACGTATATAATCTGAATCTGAAAGAAAAGAAATGACTCAAGAGAAAATAATGGAGTAGATAAACAGAATGACATATCTATCCACAAATATACATTTGTATTTCTTAATTAGATTTTTTGTTTTTATGACTCAAATCTAACAATCTGCACGTGAGATGAAGTATGTATTTGAGGAACCTTGCGGAAATTCTCTACGTTCCACATTATTAAAAAGTTTCAATAAGTTTTCATAGATTTCAATCCAGAGTGCGAGAAATTTCCATGTATTTTGTATGTAGTTTTTATGAATTTTATATGAAGTTTCTATGTAGTTTATATGTAGTTTCTACGTGGTTTATATATATGTAGTTTATATGAAGTTTTGAAAATTACATAAAAAGTACATGTACTTTCAGTCAAACTACATGTAGTTTTTATGTAGTTTTGAAAAGTGCATATAAACTACATAGAATCTGACATAGAAACTACATAGAAACTACATAGGAACAACACAGAAACTACATAGAAACTACATAGAAACTTCATAGAAACTTCATATAAAGTTCATACATGTTTCTGAATATCTCATGAACATCAAGACAATTTTCATGAGAAATTTTCAAAACTACATACAAAGTATACATAAACTTCATATAAACTTTACTTTCTTTCAGAAAAAATAATCTTGCATCTGTTCAATTTCAATCTCATCTGTATGGAACCTATGTTCACAACAAGATACTTGTTTCCACTTTGTTATGGCATTGTAAGGTAATTGGTAAGACCCCCAATTGAGTATGAAATATATGAATCTATCACTTTCATATCAGTTGATATCACCTCATCTCAAGTAAACAACTTGGACACAAGTAAACCTAGATGCCACAAGTAAAGTATTCCCTTATTTTCTCCTCTGTCAGTGCAGTCAAAGTCAAATGCCACAGCCATCTTGGCATGCACAGCAGCTTCCAAAGCTGCCATTTCAACAAAGCCAGCCCCCCGATTCAAACACTTCTTCCACCTTCTGCCAAAATCTGACGGGAAAAAACCTCTCCACATGACGCAAGTAAGCAATGACGATGACTCAAGTAAAGGAACTGCTGTTCACACAAGTAAAAAAAACTTTTGTTCACATTTTCAGTTTCCTATTTACAAAATACAATTAAAAAAGGAAAAACACTTTCATGACATACATACTTTTTAACCGTTTTACAAAAAATATACTTTTTTAAACATAGACCAAAATACTAAAAACAACACCTAAATCATTTTAGAAAACACCTAAATAGATTTACATGCAACCTAAGTTTACATTGCAACAAAATATTTACTGTAAATCACCAAAATTTACGTAAAATGAATGGTGTGTAAAAGTACTCTTTTTCGAGACTCAGGGTGGTGTGCTTTGTACATTTTGACTTGGAAATGTGCTTCGCGCAACAACGGTGTGCAATTTTTCATCATCTGGCCAGCTGGCTCCGCACCCGCCGCTTTGGCGAGCCTACTTTTCGACCCTCCACAAATCATTGGAAAAACACAGTGTTTCGCGACTTTCCTACCTTTTCGCGCATCTGCCTCTTCTTTCTTCTATATAACTCTTTCTCTTCTCTGGTCTCTCTTCTACTCTTCTCTTCTCTATTCTTCTGCTCCACCTCTGCTTTTCATCTGTCCATATTGTCGGAAGTTTGACTTCTAAACTTCCTTCAATAATGACATCGTGCAAAGTGATGTGCTGCTGCGTGTGACACACACACACACGCATCGCATTCCGCTTGCAGGTGGCCAAGTGAATAAATCAATGTCTGTTTCTGTCTCTGTGTCTGCGTCTCTGCGAGTGTGTTGGTCGCCGCTTGTGCGCTAGTGCGACTCGCCAACACCTTTGATAAAAAGGTAACTGCGAGTCTTATACTAAAGTGAAGCGCATTTCAAGCTGAAACTGTAAACGCGTCAGTCTGCTATAAATGCTTTTGCGTGCAAAGAACCTCAAGCTATGCTCCTGGCGCTGAATGGAGCTGTGGGCCGTTGTCATTGATGGGTCGTTGCGGCTCCAGAACAAGCACCTGGGCCTGAAACTTTTCCCCACGAAGCCACACTGCACCACCCAGATCCTGACCCGAAGGGACTCCAAACAAAACAAGGGAAAAGGAATGAACGGGAATGAAAGGAAAAACGAAAAGATCGAAAAGGAAATGGGAAATTATAAGAACTAATACTTTGCCCCCAGGGACTGCCACATGTGCTGTTGGTGATGCCGAATAGATCATGATCAGAACGAAAGATGAAGACAAACACCAAACACAGAAACAGAACTATGTGTTTCATTTGCCGAATGTCATCAAATCAGTATTCCTGCCTTTCTGGATAATTTTAGTGGGAAGCAAAGCTGGCTGTCAGTCGATCCTTATTCTCATTCTCCTTTCTTTCAGGTGAACTGCATGCTTTGTGTTCCTGGACCAGGGCAGCTGCCACACGAGCTCCCAAGCTGTGTCTTTCTCGCTTGTAGCTGCCACCGGGATTGCCGAGCCCCAGTACCGCAAGGACACGCGAGCCCTCGGGTGTCTTTGAGGCATCCTCAATTCCGGTCCGCTGTTTTTTGCTCGGAGGCTCAGACATGGCGGTGGGACTAATTCCGACTCTGTTGCAACGTTAGAAGCTCCCCTTGACAGCTCCCTATTAGCATGAAATTCACTGGAAGTAAGTGGAACCGAATTTACAGTAACATTTCGGGCATCATGGTTGTCGCGAGTATAGGTATTGTTGCTTGCTGGCCGCTTTGCTACAGATTTTTGCTGAACCCATTGCTGGAGCGCTGCGAGGGATTGAAATGCAGCTTGAACATGACACGGCTGTGTATGGCTGAAGCCCTGGTGCCTTAAAAGACTGTCACCGTCTCAGTGCATCTTCTGTTCTGCATTGACCAATTTCACTAAAACGAACGCACTGAGCAGTACGTATATATATATATATTTATATATATATATATTTATATATATATATATGTTCGCAACCCTGAACACTAGCACATGCTGTTTTGACGCAACCTCCCTCAGTCAGTGAGTGCCGGCCCACAGTTAGGATATGTTCACCTCACTGGTGACACGTCATGAGCACGTTCGCAACCCTGAGCACTAGCACGTGCTGTTTTGACGCAACCTCCCTCAGTCAGTGAGTGCCGGCCCACAGTTAGGATATGTTCACCTAACTGGGGCAAGTCCCTTTCTCAGTCACCCACCACCTACTGAGGACTTTGCCCCTCGTGCTCCTTCTGGAGCAATGCTTCTTAGAGCACCTTCTCTCCTCCCCTGAAGCTTCAGGGACTTGATAGAGTTGTTCTCCGCTTCTTTTCTGCAGGTCGCACAAAACTCTCACTCCATCTTGTCTGCCTTGACCTCTTCTCTCAAAGACTGGTCGAAGGCCTCGTACTTCCCGTTGCTCAGATCATCAACAACGGTGTTCTCATCGCGCCTGACCCATTCAAGGTCCATACTCAGGTCCTTTGATCTGAGCTCTTCTGCCAACTCCATCAGCAGGATGGTCAAAGGGTATTTGGTCGACACCCCTTTGAGTAGGGCGAAGGTGTTGCCCTTGTTGTCCGTGAAGTCCTTCATCCTCGTTAAGGTTGCCTTCTACGCGGCCAGCCCAAAGCTTCACGGCCACCACAGTAGCAAGCAGTTCCAATGCTGCTATGACCCTCTTCGGGTTTCCGCCCTCGGACATCAACCATGGAGCCAACTTCAACACTGAACCAATGGCACTCCTTCAAGTCCCCGCTCACAGCCAGGTATCCTCCGATGCACGCATCGCTTTCAGATGCCCTCGCATCAGTATAGATGACCCAGGAGCGACCACCGTGGGCCCAACTCTGACCTCCTCCATTCGCCCCGTCTGCTGGCTATCCACTCCAGAATGATCAGAATTGCCCACGGCACGTAGACCTTTCCGCTTTGCTGCCGAATGGCCGCAGACCAGACGTAGACGGGCCCTAAAAAGGGTTTCTCCCAGGGAAGTCCCGTCGCTGCGAAGCCCAGCCTCCCCCAAGCCCGCAGCAAACAAGCGGAAATCCACCATCTTCTCCTCACAAATGTTCCTCATCCATGCCACCAGCCACTCCGACCTCCGGGCAGAGAGGCCAAAAGAATAGGACCTGTAGTCCGACCCGCTCTGAGCAAAGCCCGCCCCTCTGCTTGCTCCACTTCAACGCTGATCCCAACGCCGCCTTCCTTCCCTCACTGCCAACACCCATCGCCTCCAAGTCATCTGCGTACAACAGGAGCTCTATTGGGGTGCCGGGACCCAGCAGGTAGTGGCAGATCCTCAAGCAGAGCCCCGCTAAGCCCCACCAATACGGGGTCGACGTGATTGCATCCCAGGAAGCCGTGCTCGTCCCGCCTGTACTTGAACCTCCTGTGTGCCATGCCAAAATCGGCCCTATAAGGGACACCACCACATCTCTGGAACCCTTGAAGCGCGCAAGCAAGTATCTCTTCTCCCTCCCTCCTGGCATGCGAAGCTATTGTCAAGGCACTTGATGCGGTGGTTGACGCGGATGTCTTGGGAGCCATCATGAATGACCCTCTTCTTCCCCGTCGCCTCATCCTCCACCAACACTGCAAGGGCAGCGATCGCCCTATCCTCCCTGCATTTCTCCTCAAAATCTTGGAGGGCCATCTTTTCAACCAAACCCTCTCGCACCTCCGCCTCCAAATGGCCCCTCAATTGCTCCTCATGCTCCTCTCCTGAGGGTAATTGGCATTGGCTTTTGCAAGGGCACATTCCGCCGTGGGATCATCCTTCAAAGCCCATTCCACTTGGCGCTCGAAAGCGGCTGGGGTTGTAGGGAGTGTATGTTTGACCCCCAAGGGCAAACTGCCTCCTCCACAACCTCTTCCAGCAACCTCCGCATTGCTCGGAGTCTGAAGGGCTGGCCTTCAGGATCCTCTGCCTGAGCCTCTCGGACTGGACAAGTTTGCAGCCCTTTTCACCTCTTGCCATGGCGAAGCACTCCCTCTCAAGGGGGCTTCACTCCCAGCCTCCTCTACGACACATCTCCTCAGCTTCTTTCTAAACTCTTGCCACCCTGTACTTGCCTAACAAGGCCTTCCACACCCTCCATGGCGCTTGGGTCTCTTCGATCTGTTTCAAGACAGGGGCGTCCATCATTGCCAACTCCTCCTGAAGGACCCCTAATTCTCCTCGGTCTGCCCTCTCTTCGGCAAAGCTATCTCCACAGGCAGCACCTCCTTCGACGCTGCTTCGGCCTCTGCCTTCTTCTTCTCCAAGAAGGCCGTGGCATCCTGGATAGACTGTACTCCAGGTGTGGCTGCGCTTCCGGCTAAGCGGCTAGCCTAACTAACATCCAGCTCCACGGAGTCACATGCCGCTTTGACATGGCTTTGCACAAGCCTGAGCACCCAACCCCCATAGGCCACCTTTGCTCTCTCAGCTAACTGTTCGGAAAGCCGCTGCTCGTCCCCTACTTGGAACGCCAGCTTGGGGCCCACCAGCCCCACCTCACGCAGCACGCCAGCACGCCCAAGATTGCCCCTATATACTTCCTCGGGACTTGGGCTGCATCATCTTGCAGCTCTCCACCATCCATCGAACTGAAAATATTTCTACTGCCTACGGGGTCCTCGTGCCTAGATGTTACAGGGTAAGCAAACATTAACATGAGACGTCATGAGCACATATATATATATATACAGTAACTACCAGACCACCAGTATTTACATACATACTTATACATACATATATATATATACATGTACACACAATATGTACACATGCAATGATAATGGTAATCCGTTATATAATGTTTTAGTTATATATTAATAATAGTCCACTGGTTTCTTGTGCTTTCTTTTGTTATCATCTGTCTTCTTCAGCTAGCAGTCATTAGGTTGCGCTCTGCCATTCAGGGTACACGAGGTGGCCCCCAAGAAGTGTTGCTATTGTGAAGATCTTGGCATCGTAGCTCTCCGCGATGCCTTGCAAAATAGCTCAGATCGTGATACGGAGATAACAAACGATGGACATGGCATGGCATCGTGCGGCAAGACATGGCAGGACACGGGAGGACAAGAGAGACCCTGAAATTAGCGGTTCCCTAGCTTGCATCATCTTGCCTCATTCGAAATCTGTCCAAATTCAGCATTGCTGTCATGAGACATGATTGGTTCGCAGATTGCACTCACCCCCTGCAGTGGAGAGAAAAATGAAAGCTGAGGGAGGCCTAAAGGGACTTCCCATATTGGGCTTTCATTATAAAATAAGGGGCACTTGCAAAAAAAAGACCAGCCTGGCCCGAAAAAGCCTTCTGAATCCATCAACCAAACCTCACACTCAGGATGAACTGATTAAAGTCAAAGAATTCACCTTTCTAGTTGCTCAGGATTGCTCACGATTGCTCACCATTGCTCACGATTGCTCACGATTGCTCACGATTGCTCACGATTGCTCACGATTGCTCACGTATCTCAAAAGTTAATTCAAGGACTATGAATTTGCTGAGCACGGCCTCAGAGCCGTCACTTGCAACCATGTTTGTCCGACCTTGTCCAGACTGAAATTTGCATCAGTCCAAGCATGTTAAAGCAATGTCTGCTTCAGTACAACTGCATACCGCGTGCACCTCTGTTAAATTCACATCCTCAGATTCTCGCACAACCATATGCCCATCGTCTCAGGTGACGTTTTTCTGCCAATGGAAAACACCTGTGCATTTGGGTGCTTGACATTAACCTGTCCCTTGCTTCACTGACAGATGCAATACGAGGATGTGTCCACGATCTCAACTATATAAATGAGAACCAAATGACTAAATGATACTTATATAATAAACGTAAAGAGCATACAGATCATACAGCAATGCCACTGAAGGATTTGCAAAGAGGGTCACTTAGAGGGTCGCATGTTTATCAAAAGGACGGAAGAAAGGAGCATCACTGAGCATCACGAAACCTTCGTGTCACCCAGGAGGGCGTTGAGAAGAAAGCTCTTCCTGCATGCACTGTGTTTTGCATGTTTTGTTGAGATTGAGGGAAAAATTGCAGAACATCCAACTTGCGTGGCCTGACATGTTTGTGTATTTCATACATCACTTCAGCTAACTAACTCCATGTAAATTGATGCGGCCATCATTCGAAATAATGCAATCAGAAATGCAGCTGTCCCAGAATGGAAGGGCCCCACAACCTGAGTCACTAATCGGTTGTTGAGGATTGAACAACTGATCTTCACGCTCCAAATGGATGTGGGTGAGTGGTTGTGGGTGGGTGGGGGTGGGGTGGGTGGGAGTGCGTGGGTGTGGGTAGAGCGTGGAGGCGTGTGTGAGCCCGTCTGTCTGAAATTTCATCGTCCATGTCCTTTTCAACACATCTATTCCAAGGAAGACACGCAGCTAGACATCTCAGTATCTCCTTATTGGAAGTAACAGAATTTACAGGTTTTGTAGGATTTTCTACTTGGGCATTGTGTAAGCATTCTGTCTGGTCTGAATTTGCCACGATAATTTGCTAGGAGAGACATCAAACGTCGCAAATGCATTCCTTCGCCAATCTCCTAAGAATTCAGGAGGTTGGTAAAATAGAGTTGGTGATGAGAGACTGCCATGGAGGTGAGAGTGTGAAGAACACAGCTGGGTCAAACAAGAACTCTGCGATGACGGTCAGTAATTAGGAAGGCCCACGTGGGTATGAGAAAACACAATATGCGGGAGTGGTGGACCTGATATCGCATGATATCATATTCCTTGGATGTGCACATACACAATGGAGTGGGATGGAACTGGAATGGTCGCAAAGTTATATTATATCCATGTTCAAAGTGAAAACTCAAGTTCAGAACAGTTCAGATACCAGTAGTGCCGCACAAGGCGGCGGCGGAAGTTTCAAAGATAGGACGCTACAAGAGAGGTGATGGCAGAGCAAATCCACTAATGGACCAAAAGGTGGTTGGAGCTGTGTTTTTTTGAGGTGGTTGCAGTGGTCACCTCAACCACAAGTGCTGTATGTAGTGTGGTGTAGTGTAGCGCAATGTAATTGAAGTTGCAGTTGCGGTTGTATTGTAGTGTAGTTGTAGTTGCCCTGTAGCTGTCGTTGATGTTGTTGCAGTTGTAGTTGTAATGTTGTAGTTGTAGCTGTGCTTGTTCTTGTTCTTGTTGTTGTGGTAATGTCGTGTTGGGAAATGGAATGTAGTGTAGTGTACTGGAATTGTAGTTGTAGTTGTAGTTGTAGTGTAATGTAGCCGCGCAGTGTAGTGAAGTGTAGTGTAGTGAAGTGTAGTGGTAGCTGTAGTTGTAGCTGTAGTTGTAGCTGTGTTGTTGTAGTTCTAATTCCAATTGTATTTTTAGCTGTAGTTGTAGTTGTACCGTAGTGTAGTGTAGTGTAATGTGGTGAAGTGGAGTGTAGTGTAGAGTCCCGAAATCCAGTTGTAATTGTAGTTGTACTTGTAGTATCTTGAAGTTGTACTTGTACTTGTAGCAGTGATTGCTGTTGTAGTTGTGGTAGTTTTGGTAGTTGTGGTTGTAGTTGTTGTTGTCGTTGTAGTTGCAGTTGCAGGTGGTGTAGTCGTAGTCGTAGTCTATAGTCGTAGTCTATAGTCGTAGTCTATAGTCGTAGTCTATAGTCGTAGTCTATAGTCGTAGTCTATAGTCGTAGTCTATAGTCGTAGTCTATAGTCGTAGTCGTAGTCGTAGTCGTAGTCGTAGTCGTAGTCGTAGTAGTAGTAGTAGTAGTAGTAGTAGTACTAGTACTAGTAGTACTAGTAGTACTAGTAGTACTAGTAGTACTAGTAGTACTAGTAGTACTAGTAGTACTGGTAGTACTAGTAGTACTAGTAGTACTAGTAGTACTAGTAGTACTAGTAGTAC
>Ga0126342_10004644_pt1 | contig 23588 bp, 28 predicted proteins | sample Cyp1metagenome_FD_92528 | JGI IMG/M metagenome (GOLD analysis project Ga0126342, IMG submission 92528) | Coral microbial communities from Lord Howe Island, Old Settlement Bay, Australia - Cyphastrea 1 metagenome | ecosystem: Host-associated > Invertebrates > Cnidaria > Coral ...
ACAACAACAACCACCACCATCACCACCACCACCACCACCACAACCACAACCACAACCACAACCACAACCACAACCACAACCACAACCACAACCGCCGCAACAACCGCAACAACCGCAACAACCGCATCAGCCGAAGTCACAACCGCAATCACAACCACAACCACAACCACGACGACGACCACAATCACAATCATAACCATGATCAAAACCAAAACCACAACCACACCAATCAACATCACAACCGCCGGCACCACCACCAACACAACCACGACCAGGACCACGACCACGACCACACCCAGGACCACAACCACACCCAGGATCTTGAAAAACAACAGCACGGGTCATGGTCAGGATCAAAAAAAAAGGCCAGGATCACGAAACATGCACTTATGCTTGTACCCGGCGGGCCGACATTAGCTGAACATGTCTGCAGATCTGGGAGCCCCGCTGGGACTTTGCTTCGTGCAGTGAGTTGGAGCATTCCTGCATTGACAGAAGTATCCGTTGAGGAATGCTGAAAGGGAATCCAAGGTGAATGCAACCAATTTTTGCCTCGGCCTTCTCGCGCACCAGAAGACAACATTGTGTCACAATTTAAAGCTGGTACCGGTACGTTTCCAGATGTTTCTACCACCAGTATAGTGAGTATATAGCCCTATGCTCAGCCACGGCTAAGCAATGATCGCAATGTTCTTTCCGATGCTCTTGGCGATCGGTGCTGTTGGCACCTCCAAAGGGTCTGCCGTATCCCGATGCATGGTGTAGAGCCTCCAGTGCAACATTTTAGCGTGCTGACCGTGTGCGAGAGTGAAAATGCGTGCGACATGTAAAGCCCAGGTCGGCACTTTCTGTGGCATGAAGGAGGACTGTTCTATAATGTTGTATAGTAGTATAGTAAAGTACATCAGCTCTCATTGTCGAGGAAACACGTTTGATCGTGGAATCCAATGGACCTCCATCCGGGTCCATGCCAGGTCTTGACGCGCCTGCCATCCTTGCCGATAAAGGCAGCTGCCTGGCCATTCTGAAAGATGCACGCAGGCATTCGAACCTTGACGCATGGCTAGAAGGCACAGATTTGTGCGACATGTTGTCCAGCCACTTGTGTTTTTAGCTGGTTCTTCCAACTGTTCGGTATGCCCTGCTTGATCTACATGACTGACTGCCACCGAACTATTGCAGCCTTTGACCTTCCAAGGTCTGAATGTCTGAGTTCCCGAACGCCTTGGCTGAGCCAATGGAGAATAGAATCCACCTCAAGATATGCGATCTGACTGAGCTGACGTGAAAACACTGGTGTCATTGAGAGTTACAAAGTTGCAGGTTCGCTGTGGGGGTCATTGCGATTGCATTTTTGCTGCGACTATCCCCAACAGTGCTTTCCGAGTCCACGGACTGCAGTGAAGCCTCCGGGGCATTTAGCGCCTGAAGACGAAAGAAAAAACTACCAGAAAGCAAAAGCAGGCATAAGCAGGCGAGATGTTTCAAATCTGAGACTCCTGAAATCTCATGGCAACATCGGAGATTTGGAGTGCATGAGTTTCGGCAAGATTCCGGACAGCCCAACCCATTTTCTCAACAAATTCACTGTCACTGGAAGTGTGGAAGCCACGGTGGGTGAATACAACAACCGATGCAAATCAGTGAGGAAACCGCATTAAATTCGTTTAATTTCCATTAAACTACGCCCCCTGCCATTTGAACCAAGATTGGCACCTGTCGACAGCACTGGGATGCTAGAAAGCCTCTGATCATGCATCTCCGCAGCAAAACGCCCTCTTTCATTATAAGTACGGAAAGGCTTGTTGTAAGCGGTGAATTTCAAGCTTTTGGAGTAGACATTCGATGAAGAAGCTCACACTCACAACAGTTCGCTCTGAATGTAGGCTATCTTATAGCACCTCTGTTCACAAAAGCATGTGTCTGGCACCTCAACGCTCTGTTCTGTCTCACTTCCACCAAGATTAATCCTGATTAATCATGATTAATCCAAACCAAAAACAATAAAGTTTTCACAAGTACTCTGACCTCTGGACTAGTTGCCAAATCTTGTTTTTTTTTGCTTTTTTGGTTTTCTCGAGGTTTTGGTCTGATCCTGAATTTATAATCTGGATTAATCCTGATTAATCCAGTTCATAATGTCCTACATCATGACTCCGGCTAGTTCCGGCCTGCTTGTCCCCAAATTGGGAAACATCAGTTCATATCTGGATCTGGGTTAAACTATGTTAAACTTATTTAGGATTTGCCCCCCAAAAAAAAAAACATTTATCTCAACTTTCTGCCACTCACAACAGGGCCCTCCCTAATACTATTCAATACATGTATACCTCAGACACAGCATGACAATCCACCAACAAAAGTGTACAAAAGTCTTGCTCCAGGTTGCTCACGAGAAAGAACAATGTCTCAGCCAGGCAGCTGCTGTTTCAAACCAGTTCTGTTCCTTTGCACCGCCATGGCTGATATTGTGTTGCTAATCCTGGCTCTGCATCCACTCTTCAACGCATTTTGAGGGGCTCTGGCTGCATCGATCTAGGACTCTATCAGTTCTATCAATCTATGAATCCGATGAATCCGATGAATTCGTTTTCAGTGTCAAATGAGTCAAATGTGTCAAGTAAAGTTTGTTCTGAAAGTTTTGCTGCGCGGCCTGCCGCGGCCTGCGGCTTCAGTTTCCAGTGTGCTTTTGCACTGACTGTAAATACATGTAATTACTGCTTGAGATGGCGAAAGGCGAAAGGATTGCAATGCACCAAGGCCAAGCAATCAAATTTCATCCTGTTTCCAGCCCAACCCGAAAGATTCATGGCAATGGCAAAAGCGTCTGGCCTTCCCTTGCTTCATGATTCATTTTTCCCTTCGTTTTCCTACTCCTCTTTTTTTCATATCATGTTATATTTTGTTGTGGCTACTTTCAGTATTGCTTGTCATTCTTCTCCTCCTTAATTGCTTCTGCTCCGTCCTTTCTCCTCCCTTCAAGTTTTGCCCTGTTTTTTAAAACACAGGTTATCGTCACTCTGCTTAGTCTCGAATGCATAGAATATGCGTGGCACTCGTGCAAGCATGCCATGCATCGATGAATAAACTCCACCAAGCTTCAGTCAGTGATATGCGAGAGCTTGCCACCCTGCCATCCTTGCAGGTCTTGTAGCAAGTCTTGTTGAACGTCTTGTTTAATTTTTGACATTGCTTCAAACTCACAGACTGGCAACCGCCTGACGCATACGTTTGATCAGGATAATTGTATTCTTTCATCCTGCTTCACGTTACTTCATAGGAAACACACAACCTGCCCAGGTGGCTCATTCCTTTCGTTTAAGGCAAAGTTTAAGGTCCATAGGCCTTTGGCCTTTGGAATTATCGCTTCGCATTGAAAATTTTGGATCGAAAACTCTGCACATTGGATTTGGCCGAGACAGAAAGTATCCAAGAAGGAGCGAAGAATCTGGCACGTTTGACTGCAGGCACGTTGAAGCCTGGCTAAGACAAAAGGCCTTTTCGGCCTTTTCAGTGCTTCTAAGTTGTCAACATCAGTGGAACACTCGCAAAGGAATGCTTTGTTCAAGCCGCTTCAGCAGAAGATCCTCCAGCAAACTATGGCCTGCAACGCGAGCTCGTTGGGAGGGGCCCTCCCTTGACTGACCTTATGATGCGAACCATCGGGGATCAAAAAAAAATAAAGGAAGACCTCAAACTCTGGCTTGCTCAGCATTAATATTAATCAAAGGCCAAAAGGCTTTGATAAGAGCCCTTCTTGAGAGCAAGGGCATGTGTGATTCTGAAACTCACTCTCAGTAGGCTTGTTGAAGCCAAAAAACATGAAAGTCCCAGGCAAGGCAGGTTTCCATCAAAGAGCCTTCTATATCTTCAAAGTGTGAAGGGTGCATGTGAGAGCATGTCATCATAATTATTATAAATCATGGATGTGTTTTAAATATATATATAATATTTCTGTATATATATATACATTATATACACGCAATATCTCTGCATGTTGCGTGAGTATGATGCATCTGAATGTTAAACAGCAAATGCACAATCGCATAGCCAAAACTAGGGGCGATGGAGTCTTCCAGTATCAAATTGTTGAAGCATTGGTTTTGCAGTTTGCATAGCTCTGGCAGTCTTCGAATTGATTTGACTGGACTCATCCAGGTGAAATGCGTTTACTTTAAGCCGTGTCTCTGCATCACACACTAGCATCCAATCATCTTTTGAAATCACTTATGATATGGATTTCTTTGACGGAAATTTGATCCTGTGAACCCCAATCCCCGTTAAGGAAATCGGCAGTTGGGCGAATGGGGCGAATGGGGGACCTCTTTGAATATTCTTTAAGCATCTTTAAGCTCAATAGTATTGCCGGCAAAACTTTCTAGGTTGGTTGATATCTTGAACAAACAAGCAGCTGTTTGGCTGTTTGTTCAAGTCTTCACTAGCATCAGTCCAGAGTCCAGAGATCAAACTCCTGGCTAATTTTCATTCTTTGAGACCTTGCCACATCTCCGAACGGCAAACAACTCCAAAGCACTATGAAGCACTCTGCCTGCAAGCACTGATGTGGTTCTGATTGACAAATCGGGGCGTTTCTCCATCGCTCCCGCCACGATTTGCTCTATGTCTCCACCGGGTCCAGCATGACGCCCTTCCTCACGACAATATAAGTCACAGGTCACAAACAATGTGGAAACGTGGAAAATGCAATTCACTGTGCCCAACCCGTTGAGAGTCATGCAGCATGCTATGCATTCTAAGTATGGTAACGTCAATACGCCTTCAGTCCTGGAGGAAAAGCAAGGCTACCTTCGCTATAGCTCCATGAGGCAGGGCCAAAAGCACCGTCTGCAGAAGTTCTCCATTGAAATCCTCAGCAAATCATCTGCAGAATGTGGCTTAAACATGCTTAAACAAGAAATAAGAACAAAGGGCATGAAAAAAGTTCATCTATCTTCCTTACGGAAATGTCAATAGTCGGTGGCAAAGGAACGAATGGAAAAATGTGCTTGCAAACATACGTTCTTGCAGATGGCCCTGTCAATACAAACACTGTCCACAATCAACAAGGTGGAAGCTGACTACAGATTCCGAGTAGAGAACCAAATAATTTTTGAACCCATGCAAGCTAGCCGAAGTAAAGAGCTGGTCTTGACGAGATCGGATTTCGAAACCAAATCCAATCACATTGTGCCGGCGGCCCTGCATTACTAGCCACTGGAGATTCCTGCATTCAGCGTGCACATAGTGTCTATGTATGTACATACAACCCACGTTAGCCGTTAGCCCATGCCCCCCTGTTGCCAACATCACAACCAGGTGTCATAAGCCTCCCCTTCTCGGCGCTCCATGCAGCAGCTTACAACTTCGCGACCAATGGCAGTTGCCAAAGCCTCTCGCACAGCCATTTTTGCATTGGCCACGCGCTGCACCGGAGAGCCGTGGTCACAAAGCAGCACTGTATCTTCAGGCCTTGGCCAGATCGACAGGCCTAGGAGCGTTTGAAAACCTGTGCACATTTCAGGACTGCTTGATGTGTTTGATGTTGTTTAGCCGCATCTTGCTAAATGACAATTCACACCGGGCACCTGGCCCCAAATCAATTTCCTCAAGACGTGAGCGCAGCATCTCAGCAAGCTGAAGAGCGCCACTCTCCTTCACATCGATCGATAAGAGCATGACAGCGCCACAAGACCACAAAAGTATCCGCAAGGATCCGCAAGGACCCCCCTACATCTGGGATAATTTGTGGTGGACCTTATTTCTGACCATACTATTTGTTGCAGAGCAAAACTGATTTTCGTGTTTGGGTCGTGCACTTGGCCCCCAAGCAAAAAGGAGGACGTCATCTTCATCTTAGTTTTTTGAACTGCGGCCCTCCGTGTTGATTGGTGCCCTGGGACTTGGCCAGCCAACTCTTCCCATTAGAGCAGAAGGAAGGAATAGAAGACAGTTCACAAGCAAGATGACAAAGAAGACAATCAAAGAAAAAGATCCATTAATCTATATGGCTATACTGGGTCTGTGTGGCTCTACAATGCTGGTCTTCTCTGCTCATTGGTTTTGGAGCAAACATCCTGGCCACCAAAAAGCGCTGGGCACAGACTCACCAAAGGAGGCGCGATCTCCACCTGGCTTGGGCGTTTTGATACTTCCCTACCCAGCGGTACGGTATCAAAAACCTCCTATTACATAACTTACATAACGTTATAGCATCTGCTTTACTTTGCAACTGGCACATGCTCCTCCCAATGCTACCTATGCTTCCCACATCTTCCCACTATGCTCCCACCCATATCACCTGCAGCGCACTCACTTTCTTAGCTGACTCTGGCATTGCTTTTGTCAAGGTGTCGCTGGGTCCGATGAGCAAAGGCAGCAAACGCACCTCATGGCTCTCAGAGCTGGACAGGGTTGCCATAGCTGCCATAGCTTTCGAACTCAATTCTGTACGATGTAAAGTGCTAAACCATGACGTTTGGCAGTGACTTCGTGCTTATTGGCCTCCGGTTGGGCGCTACCTGCTTCAAATATCTTTAAGTTGAGATTGAGCAAGACTGCAAGGACTGCACCCGGTCCTCGCGCCTCAGTTTGCGGGTCCTCTTCATGGATGCGCTTGAACCAGCCCTCTAAGACCTCACCCTTCTTCCCATCCAAGTCTTTTGCCTTGATTCTGTCCTTGGAAACCGGTGGCACCCACAGGCGCTCACTTATCGTTGGAAATGCAACACTTGCATCAAAGGTCAAAGGTAAACCGCGCAACTTGTGATTCAGACGCTCTTACTTAAACAACAAACACATCTGCTCAAAATGCCCCAATCCACCAGTTGGTTTCTGACCTCCCACTTCCTTTCCTCTCTCTCCCTCTCTGTCTCTCTCTCTCTCTCTCTTTCTCTCTCTAGCGTGACGTTCCACATCGTCCCACTGTACACCTTGCACTTGACCTGCAAGGCCGGTTCAGGCCATGGTGCAGCGAAGCGAGCAGACACCGCATCCACCTGCAGCTTTGAGCGTTCCGACAAGGCAGCAGCCAAGCGCCGGAGCGATTTGGTCGCCTTGCAAGGATCCCCCCAGGATCCCCTGAGCATCCTGGCCATCTTTCGGGGCAAGCTGCTTAGATCTTAGAAGATTGCCTTGTCAGGGGAAAATGGACTGATGCCGCATAACCCGGAGCTGCTTAGATCTTGGAAGCCTGGATGCTGTTAACACGGGTAAGCTACATTGCTAAGAAAAGATTGAACCCCAAGACCCCCTGGTTCAATTTATAAAGTACGAAGTTGTTGCATCTTAGCGAGTGACGTCTTATATATATATATACAATATATATAATTTGTTGAGCTTAAATCTGGTCATAATACTATCTTGCCATGACGATTTAGTCATCACCCTTCTGACACCAACCCGCCACCAGTGCTCGAACCTCAGGTTTTAATGAGCCGTTGTCCACCAGAGCCACGCGCGTCTTTTTCGTGCGGCGCCCCTGCCAAAGCATGCAGGGCAAAGGCCACTGTCTAAGATGCTCCAACCCCCAACACTTGGATACCATTGGAACAGCACTTGCTTCCCAATATCTCTTTGTCGTTTCTGCCTCCGCACCTAGGGATATGTTTTTGAACCAGTGAGTCCGGCAAACCATTGACAACAGAACCAGCTGCATTCAGACCTGCCGTCGCAGGAGCGCAAGGGCGGCACTTCCCAGACCAGCGGCCAGCAGCACCGTCACCAATCGGTCCATTTGGCAAACCCCAATACTTGGTCGTGTTCGTTGATGGGAGAAGAAGGGCGCACTGGTAAATGATGTTCCAGGAAGGGTGTACAGGTTCATGCCATCTTCCTGTATGCCAGACTGCCGATTGCAATGGGGACAACAATAGTCCAACTATGAGTGCATTTTTTTGCGTTTTACCTATTGCTTGTCTTGTGACGGTGACTTTCTGAGCAGGAAGATGACGGCAAAATGTCAACACAAACACAAAGTCCCAGGGTATTGGTTGTGTGATGCAACGCTAGAGCAGCCAAAGAAATCCACAAACCATCAAAGAAAGATTTCGGTTCCAGCTGCGCAAGAATTTAAATCCATTTAGAGGCGCGTGCCTGTGACAGCACCTTGGAGGTTCGAAGCATATTTCTTGGGTTCGAGTATCTAGGACAGCCTGGGGAAGATCCTTTAGATAACTTCTGAGTGGACAGGCATCTGTGTCGTATCTGTGTCTCTGTGCGTGCATCTGTCCCTCTCTCTGTGCCTGTCTCCGCGTCTGCTCCTGTATCTCCCATGTGTTGTGCGTCTGCTCGTTTGGGTCCCTTTTCAGGCTGCGCGCGACTTTTGTTCCACACAGTTGGGAGGCCACAAGCTGTCACAAGCTGTTGAATGGCTACTTTCAATCCGCCTGTCCCACAGTGCTTCTCAGAAGGACATACACTACGGCAGAGAAATCATATGATTGACGCCTAATGATTGAGAGCTCTGGTTGGCTGTATCCAGAGGTTTTGGTCAAATGCTCTGGCCTTGTGCTCTGAGAAGCTCGTGAAGTCTTCAAACTCAACCCAGTCTGACCTAGCTTGGATATGGGATAAATTGTCGGGAGATGACTGCGGAATGCATGGGGGCACCAAAGCACGCGCACATTGAATTTGTGAGCGACCTGTGACCCTTGCGCAGGCCGCAGCGAAAATCATGAGACCGAGACCATACAGAACTGCAAAACAAGCTAGGAACCATTCGATTGGATGTGCTGGGATAAAAGCCACAAACAAAATGAAGCAGCGAGATCTAGACAGCATTAACTTGCACAGACCTTTGGTCAAGTGCGGCCAAAAGGGGCTGAGCATACTGCTCCATGCCAGCGAATACCCAAGAAATCCAATCCACGCGGCCCATGCCGGATTAAGCATGTCAGGGTCAAGCAATCTTTTTAATGCGCAAACGGGCGGTTCACCTGGCCAGTGGATGCATGATATATGCACGCAAATAGGCTCTGGAGAATGCCCTTACATATCTTAGTTACATACTGATTGTGGTGGGAACTCAGGGCTGAAATTGCCTCTTTATGGGACAAGTACTTCCAGTTGCATTGCTCTAGGACTCTAGGGAGAGTATGTCCTTTTCAAGATCGCTTGGGTAAGCTAGCAAGTCCAGAAAATACCAGCCCCACTGTGCAAAGCAAAACAGAACTACCCTGTACAGGAGCTGTGTTGAGATCATCCATGCCACAGTCTTCAAGCTTTGAGCATTCCAACGGTTGCACCCGCTAGACCATGATTACTATGGCATGGTGTTTCAGCCCCTGTGGCATGGATCATCATAAGTAGAATGCAGAACGCAAAAGAGAAGGAAATAATACGGCTTGCTGCCGGCATCCTAAATCCGGGCGTTTGTGGGCTGGCTGGCAGTTTTCGAAAACAGTGGCAAGCAGATTACAGTATGCAGAATGCATAGGCATCATACACTGAAGGCGACGAGTTCATGCCCATCTACAAACTACCTACACGCACTTGGACAAAAAAGAAAACAATTTACATTCTAAACCCCTAGTCTTGCAATTTTGGAAGGACTAAGGTGTAACTCAGCTCGCACCATGATCGTGGGGTGCTAAACCACAAGAACTATGCCGAACATTATGGTGTACCAACTATAGCTCGTCATTCGACATATGCCAACCACAACCGCCTTTGCCCGATAGGTGGACAATGAATTTCATGAGCCACATAGAGCCACAAGTGTCGGCTGACCTCGCGCAGATATTGGGCCCACTCTTGGGGGAGCCATGCGTCGAAGGTCCTGTATGTGCAGCTCTAGCTGTCTGCCGTCGGTATTTCGCTGCTCGGCAGGTCTGCATACACTCTTGCACGCCAAAAAACTTCCACTTTGTCCAACAAAATCTTACTACATGTTCATAATCTTGTCCATACGCTTTCAACATTGCACTCCGGTGTTCAATCAAATGTCTGTCTGCTGGTTCATGAAATGGGTCACTAGCCCCACGCGAACCAAGGAGTTCACTCCAACAGCTGGAGCGTGTTTCAGGAAGGACGGCCCAGCTGCCCTGGCCAAACATCAAGAGTCAAGTCTGAGGTCAAACGATCACCGAACACGAAACAGGCGGAGAGCAAACGTCACCGAACATGCGATAATTTCTCTCTGACATCTGACATGACTGGCACTTAAAATTCCAATGTCCAGCATGTCCCAGCATGTCCCAGCATGTCCCAGTTGTTTGCTTGAGCACCGTAGTTTTTGGTGCTTTGTGAGTGCTCCAGGCCTGCAGAAGGCCTGGAATTTCTCTTTGCGAGTCCGAGTTTCGCATGACCTGAAAAATCCATACCCTCCCGCAAAAAAAAACTTTTCTATGTGCTGGTTTGATCTGGTTTGTACATCTATATAAACCCAATAGACTCACAGATCCATAATTGTGTCGCTTCCATGAAATATATTGAAATACTGGATGCAACCAAACTATGATGATACTACCTGCTTCCCTCCTGGGCATTTGGGAGAGCAGCACACGGGCACTTCGAAAGCAGTATATAGGCAGGAAAAACTATCCGAACAACTAGAGTCAGAAGATGTTCGAACCATGCCCTTTTCCGGAAATCAATCTTACATCCCCTGGACTGTTCGATTAACCATGCCTTTGTGACTGGGTGAGGGCATTGTGCGCATGCACCACAGATTGGGCGACGCATCCTTCGCAAAGATGCAAAAGCAACTCTTCCAAGGTTCTGTGAGAAAAAAACATGATTGGTGGATAAGTTTGGAAGATTTGAAGAATTTTTGCGCAGCTCAGAGTGCCTCTGCAAAAATTTGTGATGATTTCCCTGAATTTAAGCGCAATTCATGGAGCAGTCCTGCTGCGCAACCTGAAGCAAATAGGAGCCCAAACCCTGAGGAATAGCCATAGCTATTTCCCAGATGGCGCGCCATGTCAATACTGCACCTCATTGACTCAGCATTGTGTCAAGTTTTTGAAAGGGCAAAGATGGAGAAGGCATTTCTTCGAAGGGGTCAAGCCTTCCCAGAGCCAAGCACCACGGAAAAGGTGCAAACGATTTACAAATTACTTCTGACAGTGACCAAAGACCGGAATGTTTATGTTCACATAAAGCGCCCCTTTATTGAATGTTTATCCATTTTTCCCGCCCTACCCAGTTGGAGGCTATCATGTCACACCATGCTCTTCCCATTTCTTTTTGTTTTCATGCATGATAAAAGCGCATCCAATATGTATGCGTATCTATTTATATATATATATATGTATACAACAAACATTAGCTACAATGTTTATATATATGGGACTTCACGGTTTCACGTTTTCCATTCAAAGGCTGGTTGTTTCTCTGGCCTGGTTTGTCACAGGCAAGCCATTTGGCTTAAAATTTCATCCAAACTCCCAAGTTTCCACTCCAGTCTGTCTACCTCAAGCAGGGCCATGCATTAGTTGGCACAAATGAATTTAGCAAGAAGACACTGCGTTGGAGGATCTCTGGATAAGCCTTGGCCAATCTGCTGTCTTGTCTGAGCGGTCAGGTGATTCGTACGCGTGGCTATCACAATCTCCTGCAAATAAATCTCCATCACTCGATGACTCATCCATCTGCCTCTCCGCTGCACAAGGGCAGTATCTCCAAACTGCTGCAGCAAAAACGTGGCACCACCAGCACGCAATGATGCCAGATCGTAGGGAACTGTCTCTGGGGTTCTTTGTGTTGGAAGGCCAAGTGCTTTCTGCAACGCGGCAAAACGCCTCCTCAAAGCTGATGGTGAGAGCGTCCATAAGAGATCATCCCTGCCCAAATTTCCAAAAACTGCTGAAATGAGCTGCACGGAATCAGCAGGATCTATTTGGGCAGATCGGTGCTTAGCCGTGACCCCTCTTGTTCTTGGTTGGTGTACCAACGACAGTGCGAAGGATCGACCTGGCGCACCGTCTGTCGGTAGAACTAAATCTTTTCTGCGAGCTGAGAGCGCTTCACCAACCCTCATGATGCCAGCCCAAAGCAACATCAGCAGGCAGTACCTTGGCAGATTTGGTTGATGCACCGCATTGCAATGCCGAGGCCATTGCAAACTGGCTTGTAGCGTATAGCAGGGAACTTTACTATGCGGGAAAACCCATGGAAAGGATGCCGAAACCATCAATGGCATTGCGGCTAGAAGGCCCATCCTCAAACGACAGCTGGTTGGAGCTTGGGATTTGGCCTTTGCCTGGGCATCACCCAGCCATGCCTCGGCATTTTGCTGTCCTGCTTTGTTTATCAGCCAATCCTCAAACTGGTCCAGCAAACTCTGCCTTCGGTTCCTGGTCAAGGACAGGATAGCTCTTCCAGGTGCAAGCTGAACGCTAGCCGCTAGCACGGCGCTGGGCTCTGCCATCCTTTCCAACTGCAGTGATCGGCATGGCTGTCACCGGCAGGGATACCTTGAAGAATGTCAGGTGTCTGGCTGAAGGCATGGACAAATGTCGAAATCCATCGCAGGGAATAAAATCCAAAGAGGTGGCTGGCAGTGCCATCCATCTGTGGCTTGAAAGCAGGAGGCTAACAAAGTCAAGCGCACCCAGGCTGCTGCGACTCTTGACAGACATGTGGAATGGAGCCGCCGCAGAAAGTCCAAAGGCAGCTTTTCAGCCAAGGATCTGCATCCACAGCCACAGGAAACCACATTGCCCCCTCCAGGCGGGTCATCAGCAACATTGAGCCGCGTGGGTGCAAAACCCAGTGCAGGATAAAGTCCACCTGCAATCTGCCACGCGGTTCCTTTTCGAAGAGTTGGTTGAAGGGCTTTTGCTGAGCTACGACCCTTTGCATGAGAACACTTTGCATCTCTGCCGTCTAAAAGAGTGGTGAACCCAACATTCCCGCTCTCCCTGGCAATCTTCTTCAAAAGGGCAACATAGGCACTTGACTCCAAGATGTTGATATGCGAAGGGCTACGCCAATGCGAGGCAAACTCAAGACTCCATTCGCCATTGAGAAGCAAATCGTTGCAAAGAACCAACTCGACACCCTCTATCTCCATGATCTCCTCCTCCTGGACCCGCTTTCTCCGAAGCGCATCAACAAAAGCCTTGGCAAGGAACTCGGCCAGCGCAGGCACGTAAATTGCCGATGCTGTGGTGTATTGGCCCTCAAACCTCACATGCTGATGTCCTCCCGGGCACCTCGTCTCCAGAGCCGGCACATCTATGCCCCATCCAAGCATCCTGCCAAATGGACAACCAGGCCATTTTTGACAATCTTGGCTGTTCAATCTTTTGCAGCATGATGCAAACCTTGCCAAAAAGAGACATCGAAAAGCAATAAGGTTTCCGTCCAAGGTCTTTGGGCAATTCCCATCAAAACCTGCAGGTTCAGCATAGCTCCTGACCGCTGGATATGCTGCTGGTGAGAAAGCAGTACACACAGGCTCACACTCCTCAAAAGGCCTGTCTGCAGCATGTAGCAAAGCCATTCAATCAGCCGCAGGTCTCTCACGTCATAGTGCGGGGAATCTGAGAGCTCAATCAGTGGCATAGCTGTCATCCCCTGCTTGGCAATGGCTTTTGATACTGATCCAACCCCGCCGCAAATCTCCACAAAGTCAAAGGAAAAATCCAAACTGCGGGTAGGGTGGACCTGGATCTCCTCAACCCCTTTGCTATCCTCGTCAAACCCTTCAGCTCCGCAAAGTTGCTCGAAAAGGTGGATCAAGTTTGGCATAGGCCCCTTCTTGTCACCCCCAAGCCAAGGTATCTTTGACCGCTCCTTTTGCCACCGAGGCACCAATGACAAAGGTTGTATCATGATACCTAGCAGTGACATCAGTATACAGCAAACCCAAGCAAACACAGATGCAAGCACGAGATCATTCGCTGTTGATCGAGGCAACTCATACACCTCTGTGGCCACAGTGGACTCCTCACCAGCAAAGCTGTAGATCTCATTCAAGACGCATGCCGAGCACCTGCCCAAGCCTTGAAGCGAGGGCACCTGACAAAACAGCAAGTTGAGCTATCTTCATAGTCAAGGCAGTCAGAGCAACCTTCTTTTGCAGAGGAGCTGACACTGTGACAAGGCCCAATGACCTGGTCCTCTCAGAGGGGAACCTATGCTCCAATGACCTTGAAGTGAGTGCTGCCAATGATATCTTTCTCTGGTGAGCCCAAAACAGAGTGCTTGTCATGAGGCAAAAGTCCGCACCTCTGAATTGACACGCAGAAGAAATCATCACTGACCAGACCTTGATCATTTGGGCCAATAGGGAAAGGAGCATCGCCTCTCACTTCTTCCTCTGGATGTAAAGGTCCAACATCCCTCAGAAGAGCTCCATGGGCTGACAGAGCGAACTCAACTCCTAGGTGGTCTCCTTGGAGCAGCGAGCGGAAGGTGGGAAAGACAGCTCACTGGGAAACAGAACACCCCGAGGTGCCATGCCAAGTTAATGCTGTGGTGCCCTCAAACTCCTTCTGGTCACAATGAAAAGGGAGCACATTGCTATCAGCTCGTTCTGGGCTTGCCGCACTCTGGTGATAAACGTCTTCGCGATCAGTGATTCCGCCATAGACACACCAGCCTGGAGGAACATGAATGTTGGTGAGAGATACCCCCCTGGTAGGAAGCGGCTGGGGCCCCTGGTGTGGTATTCCAACTGGTTGGCAAGTCTGCGATCCCTAATTTTGCCTGTCAACTCTTCAGAGGACTTGAAAACATTGAAAATTTGCGTGCAAGCACTCTGGGGTGGGGGCTGCTGAGTGAAGCCGAGCAAACCATGCCGTTCCCACTTGTGAGCCAACTTGAAGTACTTGCTGGGGCCCTCCCTTTCAAAATGTGGACCAAGAGAGGCATGAATTGCCTCCCCATGATGGAGCACTCTAGGTTCAAGATAGGGCAAGTACAGCTCATCATGCACTCCTCAAGATGCCAACTGCCATCAAGCTGGTTGAGTCTGTCGCTGTCAAGTGAAGAGTAGGGCTGCACCGCTGGATCCACAGCATCTTGAACATCAGCATGCCCGACTCTCCTCTTCTCTACATCCTTTGGACCAGCGGAGCAACCGTTGGTCTTGAGGGGGCCACATCGACGAGCAAAATGCTCCAGTTGATGAAGGCGCGCAATGAATTCAGGCCAGACCGACCCGGGACCAAAGGCATTTCTTCAGCTCCAGGAGAATCACACGCTGTCACTAGTGGGCATAATCGCCGATGCATTCGGCGCTGCACAAAGAGTTGGCTCGCCTCCCAAGTAGGTGGACATCATCAAATCGAAAGCCACCTTCCAAAACATTCAAAGCCACGATGACAATGTGAACCATGCGCTTTCTGCCACCGTCGCTTTGACAACCTGGGGCCACTAGCCTCAAAAAGTCCAAAGTTCATGTGGGAAGACAGCGGAAGCTGGGGCATCTCCACAGCATTGAATGGAAAAGGTCCGTGCAAGAAGGGAACTGAAACGGGCGCGCGCTGCAAGAACCATCGCAGCAAACACTCTGGGAACTGTTGAAGTTGCAGTGAGGAGCAGAGGCAGCTAGATGCTGATGGTCATGAACTCTAGGCTGAGCCGGCTCAGCCCTGGATCTCCTCCTCAAGCTTCCTCCTCCTGGCTGCCCTGCTGGTTTTTCTTTCCCCCCTTTTGCATACTTCTTTGGTGCTTTCGTTTTTGGAGTGGCCACCAAGCTCGCGTCCTTCTCTGGCTTTCCTTCCGCTGCGTCGTGTCGCTTTGTCGCAATGAAATCCATTTCTTTGATGTAGGCCAGAGCTATGGTGATCCAACGCTGCTCCACCAACAGCGCAAATGCTCGGCCCTTGGCGTAGTTGGTGATGGCACGGTTCTGGAACACCCCTGATGGCGGGTCCTCACTCCAGCTTGCCTACGTCCAGGGCTGCTTGCTCTACGCAAACGGCTAGCAATGCCGCACTGTCATTCGCAAATTGAAGTTCATTCTGCAGGTGGTCCAAAATCATTGCCAATATTGCCACCTGCCACATCAGACACCCCAAATCTCGGGACCTGCCATAGCCGCCAAGTGCAACCCCCCATAGCCAACTCCGCTGGTGTCAGAAGAATGAATGGAGGTGAATCGGAATCCAAGAAGGGAGGGAGCAGCACAGGCCACAAGCCCAAGGCCCACCAAAAGTCCACAGAGAAAGGCTGCCAGAAGGGAACCAAACACCGGGAAGCCGCAGTGGGCCGGACAGACCGTACCAGTTGGTGGTGATGCCCCCTTGGAGGAACCTAATCACACCCCATGCCACATCCATGAAAGCTTGATAACAAGAATGGAATGTTCGTACATTCAGTCCTAAGGAATCATATAGATATGTGTGTGCGCGTCTGTGAATGTAAAACAAATATAACGTATAACATATAAAGATACAGATAGGAGGAAAACCAAATTCCGGACATTTCCAGACTTTGCCATGAATGCCACTGAGCTGCAATTCGACTGCTGCAACAGGATTGGTGGAGGCCAAGGCCTTCATGCCGTGCTTGTACAGAGCGGAACCTGGCAAGTGAAAATTGATGAAAAAACTAATACTGTATATCCGTAACTAAGTAAATCTCAGTAGGAAAGCAGCCAGGAACCCCAATCCAGTCATGAAAAGTGTGGTTGGTACTTCTTATTCGCCAGTCACGTATAGTTTTAAGAAAGGGTGCAGCTTTTTTTGGGAACTTGTTTTTTTTTATGTTTTTTTCAGTCTGGGGCATTTTTCCTTGCCATTTGCTACATGTTGGAGCAAAACCTGTACTTCGCTGAATTTTGGAGCTAAAATGTTCCATTTGCACTGTTCATCGATTTTTCCATGGTTTTAGCCGGTTTTCCAGTGTTCATTGATTTACCCAAAGTTTTCATCGATGTTCCATAAATTTCATTGAGTTTTCCATGGTTTCAATTGATTTTCCCATGGTTTCGATCGATTTGTCCATGCATAACATGCACCTAATGAACATGTAGAATATAGGTTTAAGCACAACCGTGTTGGGTCTAAATAGCGGCATTGGATGCTATCATAGTGTTGGTTGGCTTAGGGTTTATTAAGGGTTGGTTTAGGGTTGGTTTAGGATCATTTAGGATTGGTTTAGGGTTGGTTTAGACTTTATTTAGGGCTGGTTTAGGGTTTATTTAGGGTTGGTTTAGGGTTTATTTAGGGCTGGTTTAGGGTTTATTTACCATTATTTTAGGGTTGGTTTATGGTTTATTTACGGTTGGTTTAAAGTTTTTTTACGGTCATTTAGGGTTGGCTTAGGTTTATTTAGGGTTGGTTTAGGGTTTATTTAGGGTTGGTTTATGGTTGGTTTAGAGTCATTTAAGTTATGTTTAGGTTGTTAGGTTGTTTAGGTTTGGTTTGGGGTTTGTTTGGGGGTTGTTTAGGGTTTATTTAGGATTGGCTTACGGTTGGTTTAGGGTTTATGAAGGGTTGGGTTAGGGTTTATTTACGGTTGGTTTAGATAGATAGGTAGATAGATAGATAGATGGGGCCTTAGGCAGATAGAGAGATAGATGAAATAAATGGATGAAATAGATAAATTAAATAGATAGATGAAATAGATATATTAGATAGACATATTAAATAGACAGATGAAATAGCTAGATTCAATAGCTAGATTGGATAGCTAGATTAAATAGATAGACTAAATAGCTAGACTAAATAGATAGATTGAATAGATAGATCAAATAGATAGATTAAATAGACAGATAGATAGACAGATAGATATATTCACTAGATGGATTAGATAGATAGATTAGATAGACAGATTAGATAGATAGATAGATAGGTTAGATAGGTAGATTAATAAGATAGATTAGATTGATAGATTAACTAGATATATTAACTGGATAGGTTAAATGGATAGATCAAATAGATATATTAAATAGATTAGATTAGGTTAGATTAGGTTAGGTAAGACTTAGATTAGATTAGATTAGATTAGGTTAGGTAGATAGATAGAGGGACAGATAGATAGACAGATAGATACATTAGATAGATAGATTAGGTACATAGATCAGATAGATAGATTAAATAGATAGATGAAATAGAAAGATTAAATAGATAGAATGAATAAATAGATAGGTAGATTAAATAGGAAGATTAATTAGGTAGGTTAAATAGACAGGTTAAATAGATACATTAAATAGATACATTAAATAGATAGATTCAATAGAAAGATTGAAAAGAGATATAAAATTGACAGACTAAAAAGACAGATTAAATAGACATGTTAAATAGACAGCTTCAAAAGATACATTAAGTAGATACAGTGAATAGATAGACTAAATTAGATTAGATAAATTAGATGGATTAGGTAGGTTAGATAGGTCTGATAGATTAGATAGATTAGGTAGACTAGATAGATTTGATAGATTTGATAGATTAGATTGGTTAGATAGATTAGATAGATTAGATAGATTAGATAGATTAGATTGGATAGATAGGATAAAACAAGATAAAACAAGATAAAACAAGATAAAACAAGATAAAATGAGATAAGATTAGATAAGATTATATTCGGTTAGATTAGATTATATAGGTTAGATTATATAGATAGACAGGCAGACAGACAGACAGATAGATAGGTAAAGCATGGTAAAGCCACAAATGCCACACACCCACAAAAGCCACAGAAGCCACAGAAGCCAAAAAAGCCACAAAGCCATGCTGGAAAACAAAAAACAAAACAAAAACGAAAAGAAATAGCCCTCCTTTGAGAAGTATGTTCGTTTTTTATTTGTTCAAAAAAAAATGTTAATCCAGTAAGACCCATTTCTATGAACATCCTTGACACTAGTGTGGGACACTTTTGTATGACATCACCTCAGGTCGCACCAGCAGGACACTCACTCATGTCAGATACTGTAAAACACTCTTGCAGGATACTCTTTGGGGACACTTTTTAAGATCCTTTCTCAGACTTTTGTTCTTGTGGGGCACTCTTTGAAGAGATGATACGCTTCACGGAGTTATGAGTTGTGCAAATGGTGCGCGGGTGGCAATGGAAAAACTACCTGAAGGAATCAAAAGCAGAATGAGTGGCAGGTGAGTACATCATGGGCCGGGGGGGGTTGGCAATTGCATTTGGTGAGGTTCCAGAGGCTGTGTTGAAGCATGTTTTGTCTTTCTCTTTCCGCGCGCAGGGATGTTCTACTCGTTGCGGAGGCTCATTTGGCAAGCGCAATACTTCGGGCATGTTTCATCGGAAATAGATTCCCACAAGAAGGTCTCATACTTCTCAAATGACTGTCCCACACAAGAGCATCTTCAAAGAGTGCCTCACTAGAGAGTCTCACAAGAGCTTCTTCCAAAAGTGCTTTGCAAGGTTGTCTTACAAGAGTGTCTGACAAGTGTGGCTCCTGTCTACCGCAAAAAATGCCGGACAAGACAAAGCAGTGCCAAAAAAATGAGGTAAATAAAACGGTTGGGCACGGTACTCTGCGGCAGGGAATGCACACTGCGGGGGGAAGCAGCTCCAGAAATCTGCGCTTTGTATAGCTCGGACGGTCTTCAGTTGCTGCACACGGCCAAGCAGTGCGGCAGCAACGTCCGCGCGTTGTATAAGATACAAAGCGTGCCAAAAGTATCGATTCTGATCCCGGCACCAGGGAATGAATTGTGTATCAGTACCTGAAAATACGCCCGGGGATGTTGGGAGCCAGTGGATCTCAACCTCACCAAAAACCAAAAACTGCACAAGCCCCAAGACGGTATCCTCATCACTTAGCACTCTCACATTTTCTCACTTAGCACTTACTGCTCACTTACTCTCAAACATCACTTTCAACTCTCAAATCGTCTCACTTAGAATTGGAACTCACAAAGCTTCAAACCTCTGGAAGGCGTGAGAAAGGAGGATCTGAAAATTCATCACTTAGCACTCACGCATTTTGCACACCCCTGGTGGGGTGTAATAACGTTCGGCTCACTCGAAACTCAATTGATGCTACGCTTGAACTGGCTCTCATGCTTCAACTTGCTCACTGACTTGATGCTACGTACGCTTCAACTTGCTCACTGCTTTTGCTAAGTCCTTCAGAGAGGTATAAGCGATGCAAAGGCAAAAGTGCCAAGCGATGCAACGGCACGAGTGCCAAGCGATGGCGCGCCCCCCCCAGACACCTCTGATGCTGTGCTGAGCATTCAATGGATAAGTCGCAATGCTTGCCAGCGTCACCTCCACAACAAGCTTTCGAAAAAGTCTTAACTGCTGGATGTACTGAAGGTGAGCTTCTTGAAAGTGTGTAAGCAAGGAATGACGCACAGTTGGGCAATTGAAACAAATCCATTTCTGAGTGGAGTGCTGCTGCGGATGCGCAGCTAAAGCGTTCAAAAGGCCCAAGCGTGTCGCTGGCAGAAGGTGCAGAAAAGTGAAGGAAATTGACCTGGCAAAATGGTAGACTGGCAGGCTGGCATCTAACAAAACACAGACGTTCTAATATGTAGACAAATGTATCAATGTATCATTATGTTTGAATGTAGAAATTCTACATGACAATGGAATTCAAGAGGTTAGCAGCATCAGTCAGCACCGTCGAAAAACACAATATGAAGGGCTATCCGGGCTCCAAAAACAGTATTTCGGCAATCCTGCCACTTTCGTCTTACAACTAGGCGCGTTCCAAGCAGCATCTACACAGCCTTGGAAGCTTGAAAAGTTCATTGAGGCCGCGACGTAGAAGCTGCAACACAAAGCACCGAATGGAAAACCGCCCTTGGAGAACTTCAAAATGTTCTGTGCCACTGACGCCTGCCGACCTCTCATCATATCCTCGATGCTGCCAGCCACGGCACGATGGAACACACATGCAAGGCCACCAGCCAACATGGTCTGCCACAAAGGCATGGCCAAACCTTGCGCCCACTGAGTCTGCTGAGTCTGGAGGGTCTGGGCTTTCTCTGCACACTCCGTCGATGATTGAGATCGACTTCTCTCTGAAAGTCTTCGAAATCTCCGAAACCATGGCAATCGCAAAACTCCATGAGGCCGGCATGGGCCGCGTTTGGAGGAGCGGGGCTGCACATTCTGAACAAAGACCCTTGGAGTCGTTGGTGCTTCAGTCTCCTCTGTCATGGGCTCGGAAGCCTTGGAAATCACCTCTACCAGGTCCTCTTCATCTGCATGCATGCTGAGATCCTCCGATGCGAGGCCTTAGGTGTGGAGCATCAAGCTGAGGTCTCAAGCAACAAACATGCATGCATCACAGGCATATGTGGCAGAAAATATGGCAACATGGCAAACAGCAATTTGCGATTCCCGCCCAGTGAGTTGCAGAAGCTTATTTAAACAACCCAAGGCCCAAGCCCTTGAGAAGGGGGATCCGAATGACCAATAGACCAAGGAGAGGTGAAATGCCGCACAATGAGTAAGCTCAGCTACGTTAGGGAAATGAAAGTGCAACGGTTGATTACAGTATATAATAGAAACATGCCATGCAAGGTTTGCAATGGATGCTGCAAAAACTGTGTGAGGACCATCAGGTGTCAAAACATCACCGAGAAGCGGAAAGGTGGGACCCACTCGGAGCTGAGGCTCAGAATTGACACGGCTTCACCAACACAAGCCCCTGGGTGCCCCTAATACAGTTTCTGTTTGCATCCCAAGGGTCTGTGACACTCACTGAAGCTGGAGGGTGTAGTATCCGTAGTGGCAGTCATGGCCGCTGTCGCCGGCGTCGTAGGCGCCGGGCCAAGCAACCACAAACGGCCCTGCTGAACTGCAAAATGCACTGCATCAATTTCTACGTGCTGCGCCCTGGACAACATATCCTAGGGAAGGAAAGGAACTGCGTGTCGCGCGGTGCAGCTTTCAACAGGTCCCACTCAAGAAGAATAAAAACATATAAAAACCAGTTTCAACCCCAAAGTCCTTACAATGCGCCAATCCTGCGCATACGGGAAGGAACTTCTCCTCCAGCGAAAGGAAGTCAGATTGCCGCACATTGTCAGAGATGTTGTGTGCCTCCAGGCGCGGCTGCACAGTGTCTGAACCAAAACTGTTGCATTGTCAAGGTTTTCTAAATGTGCAAACGGATCTGGATCGCCTGAGCCCATTCTTGGGAAGCCTCCTTTGAGAGCCTTCGCCCTGTTCGTCGCCCAAGATCCTCCGTCTGAGCCTTTGGAAGCCAAGTGCCACTAAGTCCTGTCTCGCGCAAGTTCAGGACACCAGCACCTTGGTTTAGACCAGGTCTTGAGTGCAGCAAGCACTTGAACACCAAGTGAATGAGACACGTAAGGTTGGATGCTTTGAGGCAAACGCCTGAATCAAAGTCGTAGTTCCCAAAGATCATGCTTTTGGCAATAATGGCACAGCCTGACGCAGAAACATCCTTACGCTGTATGCCCACCAGCAGGAACTTGGGGCCAAGATAGGCCAGGGGGTAAGGAACGGCGGGTACAACGAAGAGGAAGAGGAGGGGGAGGAGCAGGAGGCCAAAATGATGAGATAATGCTGTCATATCATGATCGGTCATGAATGTACTGCTTCTGGCGGTAATATCTCAATAAACATCACTCCACCCCCAAGGTGACCAGGAGACGAGGGGGAAGACCAGGTATTGAGCCCCTGCTTCTCCACTTCCAAAACAGGAGGGAGGGCACTTCACTGTGAAGTCTCGTGATTGGAGACTCCAGCCCGTGCCAATACCATCCAATACCTAGCTTTAGCAAAAGGGGCTTCAGCCTTGTCCAATAGCGAGTTTCGCGGAAAGTCGCCTATCGAATTAAGTGCTTCTTGCGCATTGTGCTTCTGATGTCCAGCTCACAGCCAAGCCTTGGCTGTTTTTCGCCAGAGCTTCCAAGGTTCTCTGCAGCTGAACTTCCGGATTTTGAGGGAAGGGCTCACCCAACCTTGGCTGAAACGAAATCTATCCATCACATGTTGTGTCTTGGAATGTCCACCCAAGTCCCTCTAACCTTGCTGAACACACCTGACTCTTCGTGCAAATCCAACATCAGAATGAAAGAAGTACGGTGAACCTGCTATAATGACACCTCATCGCAGAATCCGCTGCAAAAGAGATGAGGCTGCAAGAACAGGTCCAAGAAGCTTCTCTTCCAAAATGTCCTTGTAAGTCTCCACGAGGCTCCGAAGCTCTGATGTTGGCAACTGCCAGTCTTCAATCCTTGCAACACGGAGCGAAGTTGAGCAAAGTGGACCAATGCCAACTCGGGGCGTCAGAAATCTAGGAACCACAGGATGCGCAGCAAACAGTTTGCAAGACTTGTTCCAACATCTGATTGAAACAAGATGCAGCCCACGAACCCGAATGCTCACACAAATCTTAATATGGTACAGATGTCGAAACACATGGATATGCAGTCACGCAGAACACTTTTCTGCAATAGCTTACTTGAACAGTATTGTAAATATTTCCCCTGTTACCAGTCTGCCGTGTGGAGTGGAAAGTGTAGAGTGTGGGGTGTGGAGTGTGGAGTGTAGAGTGTGGAGTGTGGAGTGTAGAGTGTGGAGCGCGCAGTGAGGAGTGTAAAGTGTGGTGTGTGGAGTCTAAAGCGTAGAGTGTGAAGTGTGGAGTGGAAAGTGTAGAGTGTGGAGTGTGGAGTGTAAAGTGTGGAGTGAGGAGTGTAAAATGTAAAGTGTGGAGTGAGGAGTCAAAAATGTAAAGTGTG
>Ga0126342_10004645_pt1 | contig 23580 bp, 21 predicted proteins | sample Cyp1metagenome_FD_92528 | JGI IMG/M metagenome (GOLD analysis project Ga0126342, IMG submission 92528) | Coral microbial communities from Lord Howe Island, Old Settlement Bay, Australia - Cyphastrea 1 metagenome | ecosystem: Host-associated > Invertebrates > Cnidaria > Coral ...
ATTATATTATATTATGGTATATTATATTATTTGATATTATTTGATATTAAATTATATCATATCATATCATATTATATTATATTATATTATATATATTAAATTATATTATATTATAATATATTATATTATATTATAGTATATTATATTATATTGTATTATATTATTTATATATATACATATGTATACATATATACATATATACATATGTATATTATGTATGATTATATACATATGTATATACGTATGTATCCAATATCTATTTCAGTTCACTGCATCGCCGGGGCACAATTGATTCGTTCTTCAGGATGATGGGGTTGCACAAAGCGTGATCCAAGGTGGAGGTGAGCAACGCGACGTTTCCTCAGAGCTGTGCAGCGGCGTTTCCACTTTTCCTCCGCTACACTGACGCTCCAGCTACGCTTCCTCCGGTATCTGAAGCTGATAAAAACTCCATCTCCAAGTTCTAGTTGTACCTTTCGATACCTTCCATAGCTTTCCACGTGCAAAGACCTGGCATTGCTGGATAAAATCTATTCACCTCACCCTTGTAATCTTTTCCGAGCAACCTGCTACGATGACGTTGTTCCCAATCTCCACAAGCTCAGGATCCCTAATGAAAGGCGCACAGAAGTATGCCTGACATGAACGGCAGGGTGGATGACTTGAACGGCAATGGATCACCTGGCATCGTCTTCCGTTTTCGCATCACATGGCTAGGCTCAAGAATTGCCAAGTTACCCGATCACCAATTTTGCATCCCAAAAGTCGGAACTGCCACTTCGTCACATGACTCATCACCTTGGATCAAGGCGAGTGATCATAAACTTCTTACTTCCTTCACTTCTTTTCGAGGCAAGACAGTCAAAAAGTGTTCAAAAAGCGTTCAAAAGTTTGAGTCTGGGCACTGTGTACTGGGTGGCAATTCGAAAGAGCGGACCTGAGTTGAACAGAGCGATGCTTGAAGCCATGGTTAAAGCACTGGAGATCAAAAAATAAGAACACACAAGAAAGTTGCAAGATAATGCAAGTCAGCCTTTCGAACACATTTAATGTTGTGCTCAATGGCACCAAGCCGGACCAAGCCACAGTCAATGAGGACCACATAGAGCCAGCTCTTCCAAGTTCGGCTGCGTTTCTCTTGCCCACTGTGGGCATATCCAACGATGAGGTGCCTTGGCCATTGGATGAATCGTCATCTCTGAGGCGTTCTGTAGTGTGTTGATGTCTGTGTTGATGTCGGTGCTGATGTTGATGTTTGTCATCAGCCACAACATCAGTTTCCCCTCGCGACAGTTGCGCGAATCTATGTGGCAAATCTAACTTGAAAACAATATGCCCTTGAAGCTCATTGAAATTTGCACTTCTGGAATACTATGGACTGCACTTGCATCTTCCAGCTGTGGCATTATGCAGCAAGAATGGGTTTGAGATTGACATGACACATGATTGGTTCATCTATTTTACCAATTTTACCCTCACCAATTTATCTATTTGATGCCAGTGATGCAGACCCGAGATCGAGGACGCAGTTTTTCTGCCTGCAAAAAGCTTTACAAACGGTCTAAGTCCCTCCACAGCCGCCCCCGGCAGCCACCCTGAAACCGGCAGTTGGTTTTTCGGAGATCGTCACTCCAACAGAGTGGCATGTCCCCGGGAATCCCATCAAGTTAATTATACTAGTACATCTAGAAACGGGGAAAACCCAAAATTGAGACTTTGATAGCAAGAATAATTTCAAACATGTGTAAACTGCGTGAACCATGTGACCTGAAGGCTACAAGTAGTAAACTAGTTTCAGACAAAGCAATCGAGACTGCGGCTCCCCAAAGTCTCCCAAGCCAAGTTGCTTTGCCAGAACCACACACAAGAAGTATGTATGTGGGATCAACAAGAAAACAACCTCAGCTTAGCAGTTTTCATGGCCTGAGCTCTCACTGCCTCTATTGCCCTTGACCACTGGTGTGGTGAAATGATATGCAGTTTTGCAGCAGCTACGTTCAGAAGAGCTCTCTCAACATCTACTCAAACTGCAGCGTCACAACATGCTACGTTGAAAGAACATCTCACAGCTTCTTCGAGGTGCCAAAGGCAGTGTCGTCCACCACACGAAATCCAACTCCGTATCTTCCGCCATACGTGCCGGAATAGGCACACCAGTTGCACCTCCCACGTGCAAACAATTTGCGCAAGTTCTAATCACAGCCCTAAACTCTAAACACCAAACACGTGGGGATAGCCTCCATGAATGGATCAGCAGCTGCAATCACTGCAAAGTCAAGGGAGTTGAGCCAGAAGCAGACCGAAAAGACCTTTAACAGCACTGCTAGCACTGCATTAATTTACCTCATACCACTTCCATCCCATCCTGCTATCACCTTCGGCACAGCTCAGTCGAGTGCCCGCCTTCTGTAAGTACCGCTGGCAGCCTCAACCATCAGGATTTTAAGGGATTAAATGATCAAAGTATATGGTTTGTCCAACCCGGGTATATCTGTATACCCCAAAATTGCCATAAATCATGGTTTTTGCCAGTGGATTTCTGTCCTAGTTTCACAGCAGCCCTGAGTTCTCAAAGCGCAGCATCGAAAAATGGCAGGGACATCGAGCCAAGTTGGGCCAAGGGACATCAACGGGATGATATGAGAACCTTGAGAAGGTATATAGTACATGATGATCGCACCCACCGCCACAGAGACACCCACCATGAGGCCAGCCAGGTAGAACCTGAAAACAATCACACGGAGTCTAGGATCTTGCGACCAAGCTGACACCCGTGACACTCGTGCATCTCATGTTCCAAGAGAATTAAACAGTTTTAAAGGCACCTTCCGAATATAGATCTATATATATTAAATATATATATATATGAATATATTAATACATTAATATATTAATACATTAATATATTAATAGATTAATATATTTGTATGCTAATATAGTAATATGTTAATATATTAATATCAAGATATATATATATATTCATATATGTATGTGATACAGCCCTCCCTGGTTCCCCCAATGGGTATGGGTCTACAGGTCCAGGGGGGATATAAGGGTATATAGCGGTAAGGGTCATCCCTGCCCCCTGTAACCTACTTTTGGGGACGTGTCTACACAACGCATTACAGTTTGCATCACATGTGACATGTTCACTCTAATTCATACGTGTACCACTGCGCCACTCCGTGGCTCAAGACTTGCTAGCATAGCTATAGAAAGAGTGCTGCGTGCCGCCGGTTGACCACAAGCGTTACAACTCTTTAGTTGGGATCTAGGGCCCCCTGAATACCGGGGATTGCTACCTCAAAGTGGTAGCGAAGCTCTGTGCCCTGCCAAGATCCGATATTCGGACAACCTGCACCGATATACGGACTTGCACGGGCAACTTCTGGGTCAACTCCGAGTAGCTGCCATGGTCTTAATCCATAACATGGACCCAGACGAAGAACAGCTCAAATCCGAACATATGAAGAGCCTGAAGCCTACGCCGTTAGTACCGTCGATTCACTCCTCAGGTACCTCCACAGCTTGATGGCCGATCCAGCTGTTTTGAATATGAAGGGAGACTTGCATGTGATGAAATCATTGCCAAAATTCGAAGAGGTAAAAAGGTAGGATATACATATTTCCAGTCCTTCCTCAAGAACAGCATCGAGGACTATCCCTTTGCCGAGTTCATTTACGAGCCTTCCGATGACCGGAGAGTTCCGACCCTTAAGGAACATTACATCGACTCCCAAGATCAGCCATCACCACTTCCAATTTGGAGACCACCACTTATGTTGGATTGTCAATACGATGATCTTTCGGACGATGAATGTTTTGGCCTTCTTGAAATCTATGTCTGTCTTATTGAGCAAGGGTGTTATCAAGACCGGCAAGATCCGAACTACGGACAATGCCTCTGAAAGTCAAAAAGACATTTATCATTTGGCGCTTTTGACACTCAACCTTGGAGCCATCAATAGACAGCCGTTAATCGGCGGAACCAAAAAGTTCCCATCTTGGATTCGTAGAGACCCTTCTTGCGTTGTGCCTTCCTCACCTGACCTTCAAGAATGGCGCTCATATTGTCGCATTGTGTGCAGCCAGTGACGCAAGGGGCAATGCCATGCGTGGTATGGTGGTAGACGCCGAAATTACGGCTCCATCACTTGCCTTTTTTCTCCGAGGAACACATGAAGTTGGAAGTTTCATTGAACTCCTCTGCCAGCACCAGCGCGAACTGAAAACAAGAAGCAGAAGAACAAATTCTGGATTCTTCACGGCTATATTTTCAGATTGGCAGTTGGAAGAGTCACCTCTGGTGAAATGGTAGACCCAAGCTCCGGTATACGGACAACATTGCCAACTTCCATTACTCCTAACATGGAAGCCAGTGTTAAGCCGCATCCGGCTCCACTTGCCACAACTCAAGCTGATGAGGAAACAACATTTCTGAGATTGATGGCCGATGTGATGTCGAGTCATGTCTTCTGCTTAAGCCGACAACCGGTGCAGACAATCATGACGTTCATCGAGTAGGACTCGCTGAGACTCGTTGCGCGGTGTTCCATATCTCATCCTATGCATGGTCCAACGCATACACCGAGCTTTGCGAACGCTGGGTTCAGTTCCTCGCCCCTTGCATCTCGCACCAAGTAGACTTTCTGCAAGGCGATGGAAATCTGTTCACTCAGCGAAACTTTAAAAAGGATGACCATTCCAATTTCCGGAGCTGCATACTAGTGGATCTTTGAGAGCGATTCCTAAGCCAAATCAACATGCACAGATCCGCCTTAAATAGAATCACTTTCAATATTGTCTCATCAACATAGGCGGGAGAGTACATCAAAGCCCAGCAGGGCGACCCCGACGCCGACTGCGACTCCATGATCCTTATTAGCATGTGCTACGGCAAGCAAACCATGATTCTCGAGGAGCGTTGTCAGCAAAAATCCGCTAGCGCGAATATCTGGGTTGGCTCAGCATTCGATACTGAAACTATTTTGAAATGACATAGCGCCTGCTAGTATATGACCTCGGTCTCGGTGACACTGGCCAGGCAATTCATTCACCGCTGATGACTACCGCGAACATCCGAGCCATCAAGAACATGCGCATCCTCTTGCAAGCAGCCAAATCACGGCGACGAGGTGGATGGCAGGAAAAGAATGCTGAATTTTTGCAGGCTCGCCAAGATCGCCAGGAAGTCCTCAATGCCATAGCACGATAGGCAACTTGAGCATGACCATTTTCAAAGGGATACCAACCAGACTTGTGTTCAACTGATTCCAAAACCTTCAACAAGGTTTCATCAACAACAGGAGTCCATGCACAATCTTCAACCTTCTTCTCCTTGAACTCGCTCCTCTGTTTCCATGTTTTTGTTTTGTTGATAGCAAGCTGAAAACCATCTTTCTTCAACCAAAAGAGACTTATAAACTTCCTCAGCAGTGTCGGAGGATTCATCATGCGTTTCCTTACTCTCTCATGAGCCTACGCCATAGTATGACACAGGTACTGGCTCTGTTGCCTCAGGGTCAGCAAAGCTAAGCTGTTTGGCTCCTTAAAAGCACCATCATAGCACACATATGTGCACCTGTCCGCTCTTGTTGGTTGAATGCCAAGCGAAATTAGAAATTTGTCTAAGCGGTTCCACCATCTCCTTGGTGCGCCCGCAAGTCCATAGACGGAACGAGTGCATAAACCAACCAAGTAAGGAGGCAAACCAATGTCAGCAGGCAACTGAACATGGATAACGTGTCGGTCTAAGTCGTACGTTTCCCCCTGAAGGAAGGCAGTTTTCAAGGCTAAATGGAGTAAATCCCAGTACATCGAGGCTGCATGCTGAGATGCCACACGGAAACCATACCTGCTAGCAGTAGGACTGTCAGTCTGTAAGTCATACTTTTGAGCATCTTGAAAGCCTCTACATACCCATCTAGCCTTGAACTTCTTGAACTGTCCATCCTTATCAACTTTGATGGTAAGCACACATCTGCCAGTGACATAGTTATCAATCTTATGACGTCTCTTGTCACGAAAGGTCATGGCAGTGAAACCAAGAAAGCTTCTGAATTCTTCAAGCTTGGCTTGTTTGATCTCCTTAGCATACTTCCTCAAGACTTCTCTAGTGAGAACTGATTCTGCCTTTGGCTGCTTCTTTCCATTCTTGGCCAGATACTGTTCAAATTGAGTGAAACCAGTAACATCATATGAACCAAAATCAGGAGCAGCTTGGATCTTAGGTCCTAAAGGAACAAAAACAGTACCATCAATGCCGACAAAATGAGATCGGTCTGATGTGTAAGGTTCAGTGCCCACATCTTCTTCCTGAAGCTGAGCCATCTCTTCCTCAGTCAAAACAGGAGTATCATCTGTTTCATACGGTTCTGTTTCATCATCATCGTTTTGAGATGATACCAATTCTGGTGTTCCTTGTGACGACTGCTGTTGCACTGGCTGTGCACAAACGATGTTGGAGTAGTAGCAGGCAATGGAATTGAGTGATCATTTGAACTTGAGGCACTAGGATCATGTGAAGGTCCTTCATCTCCTTCATCATCACGTTTCTGAGAAGGAACTGAAGTCTGTTTGGCATGACCTGGTAATTGAACCTTTGGCCTCTTGATAATCACCTTGGCCTTTGCCTTTGGTAAAGCATCAGTAGAATCAGTTGAGATCTGTCTCTGTTTCCTTTGAACTCTGATTGGCTCAGACGTTGGATCGGGTCCTGGTGAAGGATCGTCATCTTGTCCAGGATCAGCAATCTCTTCGATTGGAACGTCAGGATTGGAAAACGAAGTTGATGGTGAACTTGGTTGATGTGTTTCCCCCGAGTCCTGAATTCCTGGCATATCCAAGTCATCATCAGGTGGCGGCCCATAGTCATCTGGAATGATGTACTCTTGACCATCATCATCATCATCATTATCATCTGGATCTAGTCCAGTATTGTAATCAGGTTGATTATCATCATCCAGAGGATCTTCTGGTTCATCACCACTCAACATGTCATCATCATTATTTGGTGGAACATCACCATGCTGATCTGGATGTATTGGATCATCGTCATTTGGTGGTGTGTTTGCTTGAGTAGGAGGATCAACAACTCTCCTTTTGATAGCACCAGTCATCTCATGTGAAAAGACGATCATGCTCCAATCATGAATATGGAACTGTTCATGATGTGGATACAACTGTGACACAAACATGAAGTAAACATGATCATAGTCACCAGGTTTCCAAATGAGTAAGACAGCATCTTCAGGATGTTGGAACAAAGGATTGACACGTCCAAAGGTTCCTCTGAACACGCTGCAGTCTTCAAAGTACATTTGAGGCATTGTCTTTTTCCTGATATCTTGAAGTCCAGGAATCAATTCAATGATTCTGGGATCAGTTGATTCTCTGACACTAGCCTCTGTACTCCTCGGCAACTGGTCAATCTTTCTCTTTGTTTGGATAGGTAACTGAGTGGTAAACCTCTGTGGAAGTATGTGCTTCAATGGCACTGGAATAGGGGTCTCAACATGATGCAAGTCTTGCAACAGACATGAACACTCAGCACCACGATCCAAAAACATAGATGTGCCACACAGTGCTCCATCATCGTAATGATCCAACAGATCTTCAAACAGAAAGTTCTGTCTCATGTCCTTCCATGGAACAAGTTGCGTGAAGTGTGCAATGAATGAACACAAGCGTGATGGTAAAACCTTCCACTGTGGATCTGTCCAAAGCTTCCCCTCCGCTGAAGGCATGTTGAGGTTCCATCAGTTCAAAATAATCTTCATAGTTGTAATACACACGCATGTCCTTGATAGAAGGATCACAACGACAGTAGTTGGTCATGTCGACATGGATACAACCAATGTGATATTTGGTTCTATCCTTTTGATGTTTCTTCCAAGTCAAGGTGATCACCAAGAAAACCGTTCCTCGATCAAGCTGCCATTTCATCACATCAAGGCAGAACTTGTAAACCGAGTACTTCCAGGAATTTGGCGAAGGATTTGTGATCAACACATACTCAGGATCAAGCTTCTCAAGTTGTTTCCAAACTTGGTATTGTTTGGCTTTACTGTTGAAACTCCAACCATGCTTGTGGTCAATAGGTTCGCCAACCTTCATGTTCCATTGTGACATGTGCCAACTAAGACCAGTGTTGCTGCTAAAGAGTTCAACAACATCACACTTGCCAGTTTGAAAAAAACAGTGAGTCCGCTCACCAAAGTAAGCCTCAGCAAATTCAGCTATGTCTGGTTCGTAGTCATCTTCAACTGCAAGTGCGACAGGACCTGGACTGTCAAGTCCAGGAACAGCAACATCATGCCAATCATCATGATCACGCCTGATCTTGGATTGATTGACACGCATAACTGTACTGTCAACATGAACACTGACCATAGCACCTTCTTGTGAGATAACAGTACCTCTGACCCATCTTTCTTTCTTCCATGCTTTTGATGCAATGGAGTTGGCATTGACAGGGGACGTCCAAACAAAGACCTTATCACCTGGTTTGTAAGGTCCATCTGATGGCATTGTTCTCCTAGCCATGTCATGCCTGAGGTCAGCAGCTTGTCTTGCTTCCTGATGTGCCTTCAATGCTAACCGTTGCAACTCTTGTTGTGTTCTGGCCTCAGGTAAGGGATCAACACTAAGCTGAGCAGGATCAGAAGCTTCGATGTCCAGAAGATCTGGTGGTCGTCTCCCAGTGGCAATTCCCAAAGGTGAATAACCACTAACAGTGGGGTGTGTGTGTGTGTTTCTGGCCCAAACAGTACGTTTCACAGCTTCTCTAACTGTCACTCTTTGAACCTATCATCTTCCAGGTTCTTGGGCATGATTTGCCATTGTCGTTCGAAGAGTCTAACAGCTGATTCAGCTCTGTTTGGCCATGGGGTTCTTGAACCACAGGGACATTCCTTGATACCATGAATTTGGTAATAAGTCAGAAAGTCTTCTTGGAAAAAGGCTTCATCACCTACAATGGCCTTAGGCATAGAATGATTTTCATCAGTCCACAACCTTAGAGCTTGTATAGTCTCTTTGTTGCTCAGTGAGGATTGCGCCGTAGCCCAAAGTAAGTTTGATGCACCATCAAGAACAAGCAACACCACGTACTTGCCCTTCCCCAACTGGATTTCAGCATGGTCAACAAAGATAACATCTCCAAAGTGGGTCGCTCGAATGCCTGAAACCCTGGCTCCCGGCGGTGGTGCAATGGAAGTACTACACACACGACACTTCTTGTACATGTCTTCATACTTTTCATAGACAGAGTCAGGAAGTCCTAACATGGAAGTCCTTCGTCTGAATTGAGTAGGAGACATGTGATCATGTTTGACATGAAGTTTGTACAGTTCCACGCTGTCTTCAAGTTTCCTCAGCATTTTCTTATACGCTGGTGTCATGGCTTGCACTTCACCACCAGATAGTGGAACAGAAACCAGCCTAGGCTCAAGAGCTTCACTACCCAGTTTCTCGATTTGACTTTCTGAATCTTGCTTACCACGTGCACGTGCAGGTGCAGAAGATCTGGATTCAATGACTTGAGGTTCATCTGATTCATTGTCGTCCAAACCTTATTCCCTAGCTCTCCTATCGAGTTCATCTTCAGGATCTTCCTGTTGCTTGGGATAGGAAACAACAACCTTCTTTCTGGATGAACCTCCTTGAGAGTCATCAACAGCCTTTGGTTTCTGCTTACCTACGTGCCTCTTTGCTGCAGGAGGACCTACCTCAATCTTTTTCAAGCTTGGTCCTCTTGAAATCGATTTGCCTGCCTCTCTCTGTTGAGAGCTTGGCTTTTTCTGAACACCTGATGGCGCTGAAGAGGCTGACTCAGGGTGAAACAAATCATCTATGTTTCCTTTGAAAGGTTTGGCTCGATCAAGGTCACTCTTGATGACGTTTTCAGGAATCACGTAGTCCTCCTTGATCTTGTAGATGGTCAGAAAACCCCGTCCTTGTGGAGAACCTTCTTTCTGCCCTTCTGGAACTCCATGTGAGTCTCTCTCTCATCAAGAAGTTGATCTTTTGGAATTGGAGTTGTCTCAGATCTGTTCATCTCATGTAGGTTCATCCTTTTGTCCTTGTGATGCCTGATGAGTTCACGACGTAGTCCATCAACTTGCCAGCAGTCACCAGACACGAGAGCTTCTTCTTCTTCTTCTCCTTCTCCTCCTTCTTCTTTTTCTTCTTCTTCTTCTTGAACATCTTGTTTCACAGCAATCTGGCTGTACTCAAAGTGATCATGTTGTGAGAAGAAACTCTTGACTTGTGGAGTCTTGAAATGTACTTGGCTCATGTCCCATGCAACATCTTGTAAATCGAGAATGACATGAGTACTAATGGCTGTCTTCAAGACTATTTTTCTCATGCCAATACGTGCACAGGACAAAAAAGCCTTCTCTGGAGTGAGTTCGAATTGAAATCCAAGATTTCTCATGTGTGGAAGTGACATCAACAATGGGACGTCACCTTCTTCGACAATGGCGAATTCTGTGAACTGAGTGTTCCATCCATTGTCATACATGAATATCACAAGCTTCTCAGTACACTTGAATTGTTGGGAATTTGCAAAGAAGAATCTCATACTTGTTGGCTGAATTTCATACCAGAGTCTACTGTTCGGATGTGAGTCAACATAACTGCAAAACGCTTCAACTGCTCGGCGAGAGCCCATAGCTCTTGTGCATCCAAGGTCAAGGATACATACAGTTGGTGGTGCAGAATTCCCTGTGTGAAAAGCTAACCCTTTCTCACATGCCAGATCAGGTTGCCTGATATGAAATGAAAAAGCACTCTGCTGCTCACCTGATTCCTCTGTCTCTCCAGAGCCTTCAGGATGAGATGGTATCTCTGTCTCTTCAGAGTATCCATTTGAAAACAATGATGCGCCTTTTGCCAATGGCTTCTATGAAGCCTCACCTTGCTGCAAACCAACTTCTCTGGGCACTGGTGCTGGTCGCCGTTGTACTCCTGATCGAAGTGCATCAAGATCTCCAACTAAGACTGGAGATCTCTTGGCTTCCTTCCTGTTCAGCCGTGCCACTTCATCACGTTGGTTTCGTCCTCCTCGACGAGTGCGTCGGTGTTCTTCTTGTTCTGCTTTGGTGGCTGTCAAAACATCCACACGTGCTGGTTCAGTCTCTGCCATTGCAAAGAAACCATGACCAGAGCTTGATGCTGCAGAAGAATGGTGAGCTTGTTGCTGCTGTTGGTTCTGTATGGCAGGAGTCGATGAGGTCTGAGGGTGAAGACTTACCTTTGCCGTCTCCTGGTTTTCCTCCTTTGCCATCATGATCCTTGCCTTTCTTTCCTTTCTTTCCTTTTCCTTTTCCTTTTCCTTTTCTTTGGAAATATCCATACTCATCAAGGTAGCACAGATCTTCATAGGCCCAATACTGTAGCCTTCATTCCAGTTCTGATCATCGGCCCAATAGCCTTCATGAGATTCATTCCACTCATCTCCTTCATTCCATTCATCTTCATATCCTTCTTCACTCACCATGTGAGAGCGGCCTTTTCTTCTTCCGTTTCCTCGGCCTTTTCCTTTCCTTGATCTGAAGAACCTTCGTCCTCCTCTGCCTTTTCCTTTTTCTTTTCTCTTTAGTTTACCTTCGCCTCGTCTGGTCTGTCTTCCTTGGAACCTTCTCTGATACCATATGTAGTCAGCATCATCGTAGACCCAGAAAACATCTTCTAAAGCACCCAGGAATCCTTCTGCGCCGTCTTCATCATCTTCGGCCCAATAGCCGTCAGTTCCTTCTAATTCTCCTTCTTCCAGAACGAGGAAAGATCTTCTCTGTCCAATGCCAGAGGGTTGCATCACAGGATTGTCCACTGCTGTCTTTGTCGTGCAAAACATTTCCAGGAAGAGATCTCTGAGTTCTTGCACATTGTACTGGTCAAGTGTTCCTCCACGATGTGTCATAATACTTGTGAGTGTGTTTCTCTGATCTTGAGTCAAATCTGCTAGACTTACAAAGATCGATGCTAGCAAGTTGTCACCCAAAGGAAATGCCATTCTCTGTTGTTGTCGTCTGTTTTCATTGGGTTGTCTAAATGCTGTCAAAGCATGTTCATCTGTCCATGGTACATGTACATGTGGCTCTTGTCCTGGTAGTGCTGCTGCAGCTTGCGCACGTTCAGCTTGGTCTGCTTCATGATCTTGACGTCTTTGTGCAACGAATGCGATTGCATCTGGACTCGTAATCAACAAATCTGATAGAAGATCCATCCAAGACTCAATAAGTCTGTTTCCAGTCAGTTGAAATCTAGTCATCCATTTTTGAAGATCCATGGTTCCTCTGTTGTACTTCATGAACTGCATGAAACGGTATAAGAACACGTTCTGGGCACCTTTGATGAAATGGGGTCGCAAAAATCTCTTGAAGTAGTTGACTCCATGGTTGGGATCCCTGAGCATCTCTCTATCTAATAACCCCTTGTATTTCTGAGCCTCTCCTTCCAGTCTGTTACGCAAAGCTGGTCCACATTTTTCAGTTTCTAGCTCTGTTATGTCACACTGGTTCTCCCATCATATGCAGGGGCTACCTTCGTGGTCATCTGCTGCGTCATATGGATTGAGGGCTGTTGGGGTGCTCTTCTCATTGTATAAGAGTCATATTGATTCCATCCATCTACATCGACAATGTCGAAGTCATCATCATCATAACCATGGCGTGCCATATCGGGGTCTACCTGGAGCTCACCTTCAATGAAGGATCACAGCTCCGCTACCACTTGAAGAGCGGCACTAGCATCTAGGTTAGATCAGCTAGAGCGTCTTCCCAAGACAGCTTCACACCTTTTATACTCGGCCAATAGCCAGTCGGTGCGGTGTCCACAGGATTGCTCTATATCTCTCTTGAGCCTTGACAGCGTATGTAAATGTGCTCAATACTCATGCTATATCCACATAGAATCCAAGCCCAAACGAAAACATGGGGGGTGGGGGGCCCATCCCATTGGGGGGGCCTGGTGGCCGGAGGACCGGATCATATATATATATAATTATTAGTACATTTAAACCATTTACCAATTTCTTGAAGGAACTATGAGGAAAATTGAATTCTGTTGTCTCTTCTTGCAATGACAAAGACACTGGACACCGGGAATCACATCCCATCAACCTGCTTCTATGGGGAATGATGTGCTGCCATGGGCACAAGAAAATCGCTCTGATGGCTGACAGCCATGGTGCCAATTGTACCCGCTTCGTCCATGCATCGCCTCAATTCTTTGCTTAAAATGAGGCCACTTGGCTGGAAACATGCCATCTGGCATCGGGTTGAATACTCCGTTGCTGCCCTGAGCCCTTTTGTAAATCCGGTGATCAAAAGAACTCTGGTAGAAACGAGGTAAAACAAGGTACACATCCAAGCCGTTTGCATCAAGACTTGAAGCCGTGAAGCTAGGAGCCGTAAAGGAGAAAATAGGAGCCGTCATGACACTGACCCGAAAAGAAGCAAAGCTTCCCACTGCAACAGGATGCACCAGGTCAAGTGCAGAATGGATTGAAGAACTAAAACATTAAACCAAAACGGCAAAAATATGTGTATATATGATTATATATTATATATATATACATATACATATATATATATATATGGATATATCTAGTACGTCATAGATATATGAAAAATTGAGTGCAAAATGTTGATTTCCGGACGATGTGATTCCTGGATTCCTATCTTTTTCCAGGCCCAAATTCTACACCAAAGGCAGCCAAAAGAGTCACCGCTGACCTCGCTGGAATTTGGGCGGGTGCTGCCAGGCCGCTTGCTGTCATGGAGTTTGCCACAGACACACACCGCAACGGACGCACGTAGCTGCCACGCTCCAAGGTCACATGGGGTTCGATTGTCACACCATACCCGACCTCATGTGCTAAGTTACCTTGTCAGGTCAGGATTAGCTACGTGATAAAGTACCCCAACATACCCGTAGACGTGCGTGTGTAACATATGTATACATACCCTGTTCAAAACTGTTTGGTGCCTTCATCCCATCCTAAAGATTTTAGCCAATCCGGATCATCATCCCAAATATGGTGAGAAAATGAAGAATAATTGAAGAATATGTTAAATCACTGACCGGAAAATATTAGAACTGGGTTGTCGCGTTGCTGAACCAATGGGATTCAACGGAAAATGTTCCACATCAAATGCTGGCGTAAAATGCAGTGGTGGCTTTGGGCAGGGCAAATTGCTTCAAAGCCACAAAACACTCCTTGTTGATCCTTATCTTGGCAAGAATGACGTACCTGAGCTACACCAGCGATTTGAGGCACATGAGAAGCTCCAAACCTCCAGAATTTATCAGAATTTCAAGATCATGATCACTCATGATCACTCATGATCACCCTATCTCAATGGGCACAATGGCCCCACTGCGCCCCATTGGCCAAGAAGCCCGTTCTTCTTCGCAGTGATCAGGCTCGGCTGGATATTGCACGCTCGGTCGATCACGCAATCTGACAGCAAATGGATACGAAACGACACAAACTGATACAAACTGTAACATTGTCACATGAATGATTGCGCACCTCCATGGATACGAATGAGGTCTGGATCCGTCAAATTGGAAGTGTGCAACTCCGTGGAATATGTGATGTGCGCGCCACAACCTCAGGAAAGCATTGACAACCCTGGTGGATCAAGGATTTCTCTCAAGCCAACCGCAAAGTACAGGTTCATGGCAAACACGAAGCAGCTGGCGTCCAAGAGACGGTTGTAAAAGAAGTTTAAAATAGGTGTTCCCCTGAACCTCAGCATCTGCTTGGCACCCGACACAGTTCGTCTACTTCGGCTTGGGAATCCAGATGCTGGCAACTCTGAGACATAGCTTGAGTCAATTGAGACTTTAGATATGATATATATATATATATATAAATGATATAAGAATATATAAGAATAGCATACAATAGCAATCAAATTGAGTAGCTTGGATTTTTTTACAGCAGAGTCCAGTTCAGTGTGGCCAGCCTATGGGTTGGGGGCCTTCCAAGTTGATGCTTCTCATTGTGAACTGCCATCCTGCTGGATATAGTTCTTGACTGTTAAACCATGTTAAACCGAGTTAAACCCATAAAGTGTCCTTGCCACCAATACTTCACTTGCTCTCGAATCGAACATATTGAACATATTGAATCAACAAATCAAACAAAAGACCTGGAAAGATTTCACCTCCATTTTTGCTGTTCCATGGTGAGAAAAAGGCTATGCGCCAAGGCTTGCAGGAAATCTGTCGCTATCCGAGCGCGTTTGTTGATGCTCAAAAAGCATTGCAGTTGTTTGTTGGTTTGGGGGATGTCCAAATGCAGCTGTGAAGACAAGTTGCGGAGCACATTTCTACAGAAAATAAACCCCATTTGCCCATCACCACAGGATGTTGCGATCACATGCGATGCACTGAAGGCCACTGGGCCTCCGACATCGCGAGGAATGGGTCGATTGACTGAAATAGATTGTACATGCAGAGCCACCTTAGATGATTTCGCAATGCTTCACCGTCGCTCAATGTCGCTCAATGTCGCTCATTCGCTCGCAAAAAGAGATAGAATCTGCTCCGAACTGCTGAAAAGTCGCAGATGATATCTGGGTGACCACAAAGGGATATGACTTGGTGTGCAGCATCCAATTAGAAGCCACTTCAGAATCACTACCTTAGTATGATCTGAAGCTGCCCTGCAAACCCACGGATCCCACGGTTGCAAACTCTTTTTTGGAAGCTGAAAGCCATTGGAGAGAATGTCAAGAAGGTAATGGGATTTCGGTGACGGAAAGCAACTGAATCTGGCACAGGATCTGCAAAATTATGTGACTTCAACAGCAACTCCTGGTTCAGTCCAGTGTCTCAGATATGTTTGCGCACATAAAAGTCAATCTCGTTCCGAGGTTTTAATCTTTAACCAGAAAGTTTTCTTCATCATTCTTCATCTGTATGCTTCAAGTCTGACGCCAAGAGACTACGATCATCAGCACAATGATGCTCAAGGGCCACAGGAATGGCACGAAAATCAACGTCCTGAATTCACTGAAGGCAGTTCCCAAAAAAAATGGCGTTGTTTGACTGACGATTCATGAGATCACCGGATCGATCTCGGCAAGTCTCCAGTAGCAGTCTTTGCACCAGAAGTGATTGGCATACCATATCCAGCCTGTCGAACGGCAAAAACTTCAAGTGAAAGGCCGGAAGTGTATGGAAATTATACAAGTGTAGTCAGATGTAGTCAGTGTCGTGTTCTGATGTCAGCTGTCCAGCTGCAAAATTCCAAGGATGGGAGACCTGCCCATGCAGCAAACATCACTGGAATCATCAGCACCTCAGGGAGAAGTGGTGACTGCGCTCCCAGCATCCAAGCTGTTACATGCTGTTACATGCTGTTACCACAGTGCTGCGCTGCAGTCAAGGCTCAATTGGTCTCACCAGGAGCAACACGAGTTGCAGCACGAGGCAGAGCGGACTCAATTGACTCCACCTGGTCGTGAATCAGCAAGAGAAACTCGCGAGAATTTCGAAAAGAACGCTTTCGAAAGGTTCTCGAAGGTCCTCGAAGGTTCCAACATGTTGCAACATCTGATCTGCTTCCGTCATTTTCCATTCTCATCATTCTCGCGTTTTTGAACGGTCAAGAACGGTCTGTCAGAATTGAAGTTGTCACATGTTGTCACACGGTCAACACGCCGTGAGTCCCTGAGTCCCTGAGTCCCTGCCTGTTCACTGGGAGAGAATCGATATTGGCGACCTCCTCCAAGCTCTTGTTCTCCACAATTTCATCACTGTGAGCGACCTGACAGATCTGGATCGATCTCTCGGATCGGGATCTCGGATCCAACAGGATCCAACAGGATCCAACAGGATCCAACAGGATCCAACAGGATCCAACGGAAATGACAAAGTGGAGTACTCCAAGTACATATGGAGTACTCAAAAAGAGCACTCAAAGAACGAAAAAGCCTGAAACTTCTGAAACCTTTTGCGGATTTGTCTGGGCTTCCCTGCTAGCACCAGATCTTCTCTTTCGAGGATGTGTTTGATCCTGGTAGCACCGAGCAAGACGAGCAAGACATGCAAGACCAGCATCATGAGTTGGAAATGAACTCAACAGACCACATCATTGTTTTGAAATTCAACAGAATCAACAGCTTGATTTCACACGACTAAGAACTAGGATTTCAGCCTTCTGGGTGGTTTCAGAGTGCAGTTCAAGTGTCTATTGGAATTGAACTGCAGCTTCTGAAAATTCTGAGGAATTGTGACGTACAGTGTTGTGACATATTGTGGCAGCATTGACTTCGAATGCAAGCTACACATGCAAAAGCGTGCAAAAGCAGTGGAAACGAGCGAGCAATCGGATCAACAAAGACCAAATGTATCCAATTGTGCCGAAATGAGCCGAAATGATTGACTTAAATCAAAGTGAACTGAGGAGAACTGAAGTATAACAGTATAACCTTTGCGATGAAGGCACACCGAGTCACACCTGCTTAGCTTCAAAGGCTTCAAAGCGCAGACAAGTCGCAGCTCGTCCAAGGTGTCATTCTCAAACAGCAAGGTTGGAGACAGCTCGCCGCCACGAAGCATGCCACCCAGCAGATTGATCACTCGAGTGAACTCCATCGAAGCCATGTGCAGATCCATGAAGGGAGTGTGGAAGTCTTCTTGCGTAATGGCCTCAGAATTACCATAGAAATCATAGAAATCATATAGAATTCGTAATCGCCACCATGGTCCACCATGGTCCAACATGCTGCTGACCAGCTGCACGACCCAGCACTGAAGCCACAGCACCGACCACCTCAAACCCATGAACAGTGATCAACAGCTTAACAGACAGCTATCAAGTGCCACCAGCTGCAACAAAATTGAAACAATGAAGAACAATGAAGAAACATAAATGTCCTGTGTCCAAACTTTCAGAGTAGAATAGTGTAGAATTAGAAGTAGCAGCAATTCTGAGAACCAGACTGCTGCTTCCTTGGTGGCAAAGTGCTTGTGAGTCTTCGTATGCGCCTGGCCCGTCTCAAGCGACTTGGCTCTGATCCTCGGGGCAAGGCCGGCAAGGCTTCAAGATTCAAGGACAATGGCAACGGGGCAACGGCCATTGGCAACGTGACTTCCATGGTGTGGCCAGTGCCGCAAGTGCCAGTGGCCAGTGGCCAGTGGCCAGCTATCTCCAAGCGTCTCATGCTTCAGCATCTTGCCAGAGCCAGTCATTGGAAAGCTTTCATGCCGCCAAATATGCACCTGACATTTCAACCACGGGCACAGAGCAATAAGTTGTAAGTGCCCTTGTGCAAGTGGATATGATTGAGTATGAGTGATAGGCATCTTCGCCTCACCCTGTGCCTACCTCCTGTACCTTTGGCAATTTTGGCCGAGAGCAAAGCCATTCTCAGCTTCATTCAGATCATTATTAGATCATTATTAGATCATTGTTCAATCATTCAGATTCATTCTCGGTCAACGGGTCGGTCCAAGTCACTGCTACTGGCACTTTGAAGGCGGCCAGTGACTCGGCGCATTTCCTGTCATCACTTCACTGGAACAACATCTCTTTGCTACAATCACGAGAAAACGGACTACAACGGCATGCTTCAAAAAGATTCAAAAAGCATACACTTGGACACTACAATCCAAGTTGTATCTTGTTGTCCTGTCCTGTCTTGAAAGAGTCAGGTTAGCTTGTCCACTACAACTTGTGGTTAGCTGTGCTCTGACCATCCAGGCCTGTGAATCCTCTCCTCCACTTCATCGTCATGTAATGGATGTAGGACCTTGGCAGAAATTAATTTGCACCAGGCATGGTACATGGTGTGCATATGCATGCATGTGCGGTATATATGTCACACAGAGATCCCTGGACATCCATTGGGATCGCTATCCATCAGCACTGAATCAGCAGTGAATCAGCACTCACAGCACTCAGCTCGAGGCCCCATCTTCTGCCAACATGACCGCACAATGGACCACCTGTCGGCAGCGGCCACTGGTAGAATGACCATGTTCTTTTTGAACACGGAAAGGGCCGGAAAGGGAAACCGAATCCCTAATATCCCTAGAATTGAATCCCTAGAAGAACGTTTGATAAGAGTTTGATATGGGCTTTCACCATCTTTCACCCAGAAAGATTGAAAGATTTGAAAGATGACCTTTCCGCTCGTTCCGTGCCAACTGAAGATTCGTTTACCATTGCAAAGCTGAGGCAATCAAGTGCTGATGGAGAAGCTGTGCCTCCCCCAAGGCTTCATCGGGTCCACCAAACCTTGGGGTCATGTCTTTGGCTTTCCATCAAGTTCTGCGACCTTTCTGAGACTTATCTGACCTATCTCCAATTTGAAGTGAGTGAGGGCTGTCTAAGGACTCGACACTGCACAACGAAAGATGCCAGGCAACCTCGAGTGCAAAACACACAGACTTTTCTGCCAAGTTGCCCAAGGGACCAAGGGATACCGAGCAAATCCGAGCACGTCGCGCCGGTCGCGATTCCGAGCCTTGTGATGACCTGCTCTACTTCCATTGCGAAGACGTTTTCACCACCAACGATGATCATGTCCTGCCAAGCCCCCCGAAATCTGACATCCTAGTGATCCCCATAGTGGGCCACAGAAAAAATGGAGAAAACCAAACGGGAAAATCACGGGAAAATCTGGGAAAATGAGGATTTTGCCCAATTCTTGCGGTTTTATCATATGTTTTATCAATGTTATCGATAAAAAATTGGGCAAAAAACAACATTCTTTAAGAAACCGTTTGACGTGGCCACTCCTTGGATCGGCCACTGATGTACAGCTGCTTCTGTTTGTTCTTGTAGCCCAAGTCTCCACTGCGAAAGTAGCCATCCTTGGTAAAGGCCTCAGACATTCGGTTTCCCATAGAAAATATATGAAAATATCTCCAGAATATGTTCAAAAAGCATCAAAAAGCATCAAACAGCCTCAAAAGACTCGAATTCCGTCTTTTTTTAACTTCAACGGTTGGCTTAATCTCCATGGATCGGTGAACTGAGAACTGCTGTAGCTGTAGATCTAGACGAGAGAAAAGTCTGAAACAGCCTTGCCTCAAGATTCATATCTGGAGCATTGTCATACCCAGCAAAGACGGTTGGACCGCGGATGCAAATCTCGCCCACCTGAATCATGTTTCGGCCAAGCCAATGGGACTACAATGCAGCATTGTCATGCAAAGTCTGTATAGTTACTGCATAGTTTCATCATGTTTCATCGCTTATGTTTGACATTGTTTGCAAAGGACGTCTTCGTCTTTGTCGTCGAACTGTCGTCGAACTGTCGTCGAACTGTCGTCGAACTGTCGTCTTTGTTTGGCTTCCTCGATATGCTGTTTTGATCTCTGCACATGCGTTCCACTCAATTTTCACACCAAGGTCTGGCCGAAGCACGGTGCCGCTGGGCACTTCCCCATCGCTCTCGTTGAGGATTCGAAGATCAAGACCTGCCGTGGCGCAACGGCTTTGTCAAATATGGGAAATAACTGAGCGCTTCTAGGAGCGCAAGCGCGTTGTATACTTTTTATTACTTTTTAACCTCAGTGTGGGGTTAGGGTTGGCTTCGGGGTTCAAGGCCTACGGGCAACGTAGCCAAAAACAAGGCCATCTATGGCCACGCCCAGTTATGGTCTTGTAGATTCTTACAGATTCTGATGTCAATGTCCTTTTCCGCTTTTCCACACAGCTGCACGGCCTAAAAACATTGACCCAACTTCTCGTCTCAGAAATATCGTAATATCACGAAATGTCTAGACGCTTAGAAAATGATGGATGTCCTCAAGACCGGAAAATCATGCCCGTCTACCGTGTACCGATCCGTATCACAGTTTCTGACCATGGCATCAGTTCATGTCACATGTCAGATAGTGTTCTTCAGAATTCCTCAACCTAAATTTTCCAAAGTCCGCCCCTCAACTGCTGAACTCACACCTGGGAGCACCGTCATGCCATCTTCTTCCGGTTCCAAGGACTCGTTCTTGAAGGCACAGTGCACCGTCGCCTTGCCGGTCCAAATCCATCCAACCACAATCAGTAACCAGAAGTAACCAGCAGAAAACCAGCAGCCACCACGGCCCAAGACACCATAACCCTCCACTGCCTCAGTCATGCCATAGCCTTGGATGAATTGGCATCCAAAGGCCTCCAAGGTGTGAAGCAATTTGAAGCTGTTGAAAACTTGGAATCACCTTTAAAACCTTTTAAATCGGATGGTTGGCACTCACAATGACTCCTTGCTCCCGTCATAACACAAACAATATTGGAACAAACAGTTAGAACAAACCGGGTTTAACAGACAATATTAGAACAAACCATGAACCAGGTTTCAAACAAACCGTTAGAAGTTGGGGTTCAAACATTTATAATCACTACAAATGTGTATATATATACATACATATACATATGTATATATATATATACTTATATATACACACATACATATCCTCTCATATTCAATCTATTTCTGCTTCATATTTCATAAACGTTCTGCCTCCTTGGTCTTCTCGATGACGTCCAGAGTCGGTTTCATACCTCCGGTGAGAACCTCAGAGAAAAATTCAACATGTGGAATTTCTTCCATTTCTTGGACCTGATGAATGCATGTTATGCATGTTATGTATATGATGTATATGTATATGTATATCTATATCATAGATAGATAGATAGATAGATAGATAGTTAGATAGATAGATAGATAGATCGGTAGATAGATAGATCGGTAGGTAGATCGATAGATAGATAGATAGATCGGTAGATAGATAGATAGATCGGTAGGTAGGTAGATAGATGGATAGATAGGTAGATAGGTAGATAGGCAGATAGATAGAAAGAGAGAGAGAGATAGACATAAATGTACATATAAATGTACATATAAATGTACATATAAATGTACATATAAATGTACATATAAAGGTACATATGAATGTACATATAAATGTACATATAAATGTACATTTAAATGTACATAAAATACATGTACATATAAATATAAATGTAAATGTACATATACATGTACATATAAATGTACATATAAATGTACATGTAAATGTACATAAAATACATGTACATATAAATATAAATGTACATATATATATATGTACACATCAATGTACATATGAATGAACATTTCGATGTACATATAAATGTAATTATATTGTATGTATATTCTGTGGACATATGTCAGCTTCATGTCATAGTCATAGTTAGTCATAGTTCAATGTTCTGGGGATCGGGCCCACTTCAGTTTGTGGAATTTCATGCTGCGGGTTTTCTCGGCACTGAGGAGGTATTTCAGGATCGTAGGCATCAGCTTCACCATCGTCACCTGTGCTCAGCACATGGCACACGTGTTACTTCGACTGACCCACGATAGTCACGAGAATCCAATCACATATCCAGATAATTCATGATAATTCATGATAATTCCAGATATCCATACTTGAGAGGGGGACGAAAGGTAGGTGGGGGCATATCTCTCAACAACTTTTTGCGCTCATCCTGTTTCAATATCGAACTTTCCCTTCCCCCTAGGTGCCTTTCAATTTCCTACGTCCATTTCGCTTCATACGTAGACTTCCCCCATTGGCCTCTCCACCACTTCTTACGTTTTTGTTGTTGCAATATCCGAACTTCCCCGGCATCAACAACTTCTTGCACGCATCTTGTCTCAATATCTAAATTCCACCCACCCTGTGCCATAGACAGTAATAAGAACCACAAGCAAGATAACGTAATGTTACTCAGTTTGTTGGCCAACTATGTGAAGTAGAGGGGCCAAGGTGCCTCAACCGATGGACGCTCGGTTGAGGCACTTTGCGTGTAGGGATAGGTCTTTAGGGATGTAACCTTCATGCGACTCAGTTCGTGAGGATGTCTGAAGCAAAAGCAACATCAAGAATTGCAGGAGACGAAACCGCCCTTGTTCCGTGGGAACTATCAAAAGGCTGGTGGCTCAGGGATAAGTGTCGCTGCGAAGGGACATACTGCTATTGTTTTCTTATCTAACATGAGCATTGTCCATGACCTGTGAAGAACATCGAGCGGTCTCGTAAAGTATTCCAGTTGGGCAGAAAAAAATGCCATGGCAATAGTATCAAAGTAGGCAGGTGCAAACAGCCATTGCAATGGACTTTCTTCTGTCATGACTCTAGAACGCAACGTACATGGATTGGAATTGCATGTGTGCTGGGTGAAACAGGATGCGCGTGCGCTGGGGTATCAGAAGAGGTTGAGGTAAATAGGAAAACTTTTGCACACGCAAGTCATCTTTCCTTCCTACCTGCCTTCCTTCCTTCCTTCCAGGAAATGACAATACAGTAACCCATATCTAGGAGATTGTAACGCGCAGCTTATTCCCTGCCAGTGTGGGCGCCAACCGATCCGGATAGTAAGCGCTAGTCAAAGTGACAGAACGTCGCTGCAGAAGATCACGCGCGTCAACTCAGTCGGGGCACGCACAACCTGAACGCATGCAGACCTTCAGAGCACTCTGGGCACGCTTGAACTGGGGCTCGCAGGGGCTGATGCTTGCGCATTGAGATGGGGTCGGCGCTCCTGGGTGAAGCCCTCAACAGTAG
>Ga0126342_10004646_pt1 | contig 23580 bp, 11 predicted proteins | sample Cyp1metagenome_FD_92528 | JGI IMG/M metagenome (GOLD analysis project Ga0126342, IMG submission 92528) | Coral microbial communities from Lord Howe Island, Old Settlement Bay, Australia - Cyphastrea 1 metagenome | ecosystem: Host-associated > Invertebrates > Cnidaria > Coral ...
CTATATCAATATCTATATCAATATCTATATCAATATCTATATCAATATCTATATCAATATCTATATCAATATCTATATCAATATCTATTTCAATATCTATATCAATATCTATATCTATATCAATGTCAATATCTATATCAATATCTATATCAATATCAATATCTATATCAATATCTATATCAATATCTATATCAATATCTATATCAATATCTATATCAATATCTATATCTATATCAATATCTATATCAATCTATCAATCTATCAATCAATCAATCAATCTATCTATCTATCTATCTATATCTCTATATTTACTTCATATTTTCATCTATATCCAGATCTATACCAATAATGTGTATCTATATCTACACCTATATCTATTTCTATATTTATAATCTATATCTACTTCTACATTTGAATGCATGTCTACATCTATACCGTCTATACCTATCGTTTTTTGTAATGTAATCAATAATCTTGGATTTTTCAGGTACCTCATAGTTTAACCGATGACAACGTGGTTTCGGCTTCCCGCAGGGATGGTGTTCGAGACGCCCAAGCCCGAAGCCCAGATGGAGAGTTCACTTTTTTTCGACACCTCGCAGGTGCGTGTTGCCTTGTGCAGGTCATCATTTCTGGAGAGGAGCCCTACAGGTGACGCACTTGTCAGCTATTCTTGAGACAAAAATCAAATTGGATGATTTATAAATATTGAGCTATAAATATTGTAAATATTAAATCAGCTGTTGATTTTGGGGTTCTTGAAAAAAACCTCAGTTGTTTTGCTGAGGTTGCACGACTGCAGAAGTTTGAGCGTAGACACCAATGAGACTGGCAATGCCCGTCGCTTTACCCTCACATTCAACTGTCCACTGGAGGCCATGACAGCAGAGGGGTTATATAATTAGTTTGAAGTACAGTTGAAGTGAAGTTTGTGCTGAGAGCTGTAACGCAGCTTAGGTCTTGAGGTTGGATGACACATTGCAAATTGGGTGGATTTTGAAAAGCACCTTGCACAACCTTGGTGCACTTGCAGCAGGCCAGCACCGAACGGTGGGTTTCGCAGCCAGCTCAGCAAGTAGGCAAGTAGTGCCAGTAAAAAGCCTTCGTCAAGCACATTGCATTCAGCATCATTCAGCATGAGGATCAGCATCGTGGCAGCTGGAATGGGTGGTGCTACTGCCGGCCAATCACAACAGGTGCAGCTGCCCGGCTGAGACTGGGTTAGTTGATGCAACCTACCCGCGAAGGCGACAGCTCCACTGAGCGGCACCTTTCAAGTGGGGCACAGTGGAACATGGAGCAGTCCCATCCAGGCGTGGCGGGAGCCATGGTGACTAGGAAGGTGAGTGCAATGTGGTTTCTGGCATATATATATATATCTCTATCTGTGTGTGTGTGTGTGTGTGGGTCCAACTAAGGGTTCAGGGACCACATACCATGTTTCATGTGTCATTTTCGGATCAACCATCAAATGTTTTATGAATTCTTAGGGAACCTGCTCTAGCTATATCCCGAAACCATCCAATTTGTCTCATGTCCAATTGATTGGGGACCCCCAACCTGATCTCAGGCTCGCTCTGCCACTACCAGCTGGAGCTCTCTGACCCGGCAGATTGCGGACATCCGCAGAGCACCGGGCCATGAGAACGGTGAACTGGAACTGGAGCCGGGACCTCGTGGCCAACTGGAACTTGAGGCGTTCACGGAGCCACAAATGGCGGGTCATTTTTCCCCAACAGCAAAACTTTGCTATGGGGTCTTTAGCCCAGATTAGCTCCGGTGCGATCCGGTGCAGCTTCAACACCAGGTTCCGGACAAGGTTCCGGAGGTTTCTGGTGCAGATACCTCGTGAGGTTCCGGAGGGTTCCGGTGAAGATACCTGCTGAAGCTCCGGGGGTTCCGGTGAAGATATCTTGTGAGGTTCCGGAAGTTTCCGGTGCAGCTACCTGATGAGGTTCCGGAGGGTCTAGGTGAAGATGCGTGGTGAGGTTCCGGAGGGTTCCGGGGCAGAGACCTTGTGAGATTCCGGAGGGTTTTGGCGGAGAAGATTCGGTGAGGTTCCGGAGGGTTCCAGTGCAGATGCCTTGTGAAGTTCCGAAGGGTTCTGGTGTAGATGCTTTGTAAAATTCAAAAGGGTTCCGATGTTTTTTTTTTTTTTAATGGCATAAGCATAAGAACTTTTTTGCATAAGCGCTTATTTTTTTTTTAAATGGTATAAGCACTTTTTATGGCAAAAACTCAGAAGCTATCTCCCGCTGTTGGGCATAGCTTTCTGGGGTTCCAGAGCTCGGTTCCCTTCCGTTCCGCCACGACGGAGATCAAAAAAAACTACCCAGTATAACGATGATAACAACAATAATAAGAAGCGTAAGAATAACAAAAATAATAGTAATGATAGCAATAATAGTAATAATATTAATAATAGTAATATATAGTAGTAGTAATAGTAATAATATTAATAATAGTAATAATAGTATTAATAGCAATAATAGTAATAATAGTAGTAATAGTAATATTAATAACAATAGTAATAATAGTAATAATAGTAGTAATAGTAGTAATAGTAGTAATAGTTGTAATAGTGATGATGATGATGATGATGATGATGATGATGATATTAATCAGAATAATAAGTGATAAATGCAGCACCCACTTTGTGGGAGTCGAGTTGATCAAGATTTAGCCATACCCAGCTGAGTGAGAGATGATTTGTGGTATGGGTCAAAATTGAAGACACCGGAGCCACAGATGAGCCATACCATCCCATACCACTTGTTGTAGGTTGCGCAACCTTGGTATTTTGCCCAGGTGCTGGAAACATCCTGATGGATGGAGTAGTGGTTGGGATTCCCAGCTGGAGTTCTTTTTCCTCACTTGTTTTGACAGTGCATTTGCGTGGTGATGAGGCGAATCATTCCAAGTACTTGTGCGGTTCCGCCGGCCTTTGGGAAATGTGCCACTACTTGAAGTCAACAGAACAGGAGCCAGCGTCCAGTGTGCAGCATTTTTGACAAGGTGTTCCAGGGCCAGACATAGATTCTTTGCAGCATGCTGTTAAAATGGCTCTTGGTGGTTTGTGCCAAGATGTGTTGGGCTAGGACTAGAAGGAACGGGCTTCAAATTGGAGGCTGTCAGGGTTGGTGGCAGCTCTGCAAATCAATCAGGGCAGGGTGACATGTTGCCATTTTGCTTGCAGCTTGAACCTTGAAGCCACCGCCGGTCAACTGGCTTGACAGGTATACCCTGTGGAAGATGGTGATTCAGATGCGATTTTCATAGAGCGGGTCTTGAACTAAGAACAATTGTACAAGTAGGCCATGAACTGGCAAACTGGCAGATTGTTGCAGTCTGCTGGGAGATGCAATCGAGGTACCTGCAGATATGTTTGAGGCACGCTTCGACTTGTAAACTGCAACCAACGAATGTTTCTGGGACCACCCGTGATGCAACCAGCTACCAGTCAGCATCCCCAGAATTTTCTTTGATCAATCTTCCCATTTTGGTTGGTTTTAAGTTCGTTCACCCATGATACCCCGAAAAAAAAAGGCTGTTGGTGGAGTTGAGCTGATGGAAGGCACCTTACCCAGCTGATCCTGAAGTACTGCCGGTTCGATTGGTGGTGAATGGCATTGTTGGTGGGATTGGAGGGAACAGCGTACTTGGCAAGGATCCCAGTTGTGCCATTGCGTGTCAATGCGCTGCAACAGTGAGCTGCGACGGTATGACTTCACAGTTCTGCAAGATTTTGTAGCAACCTAAGAGGACCTGGAAACATCCTAAAAATGGCTTGAAAACTGGTACTTGTGACACATAATGTGCAATAACACATCCCTGCAGTTCACTCTTCAGGCCAAGCACAACGAAATTCAGTCTTGTAGCTTGTGTATATGGTTGCCAAGGATACAAGTATTCGAGCGCTTTGGTGCCAGTCCTGCTGAGTGTGACTCCAACTGTGGTTGGTTCCAACGGAACACTGTCGTGGGCTAAAAGGAATTGCTTCACTTGTGCTTTGATGTTCGTGATTCTTCAAATGTGGGTTTGTCCAAAAATAGGGTACCAATGGGTACTCCCAAATCCAGTGGTTGAGCAGCGTTTTCCCGATGAAGAAATGAGCAGAAACTGGGACACACCCCATTTTCAGACAAACTCATTTGTAGGATAAAGTGTGCTATTCACTTCTAGTCTCAGAAACTCATTTACTGAGGACCTTGGTGGTAAACAACATGACGGCGTATGACAGCACCAGTGGAGGAAATTGGACAAAGGACCGTTCCGGCAGAATTTCTGGAAGGGTCTGCCCAGGCATAGGCAATGTTTTTTTTGAACATCGATGAAGATCATGGTGACGAGGAGGATAATAATGATGATCATGATGATGATGATGATGATGATTATGATGATTATTATTATTATGATCATGATGCTGATGCTGATGCTGATGCTGATGATGCTGGTCGTGATGATGATGATGATGATGATGATGATGAGGATGAGGATGATGCTGATGATGCTGGTCTTGGTGATGATGCTGGTCTTGGCGATGATGATGATGATGATGATGGTGATGATGATGATGATGATGGTGATGATGATGATGATGATGATGATGCTGGTCTTGGTGATGATGATGATGATGATGAGGATGATGATGATTATTGTGCTGATGCTGGTGCTGATGATGCTGGTCGTGATGATGATGATGATGATGAGGATGATGCTGATGCTGATGCTGATGCTGCTGGTGGTGGTGATGATGATGACGACAATGATGCTGATGCTGATGCTGATGCTGATGCTGATGCTGCTGATGCTGATGCTGGTCTTGGTGATGATGATGATGATGATGATGATGGTGATGATGATGATGACGATGATGCCGATGCTGATGCTGATGCTGATGATGCTGGTCTTGGTGATGATGATGATGATGATGATGCTGATGCTGATGCTGATGCTGATGCTGATGATGCTGGTCGATGATGATGATGATGATGATGATGATGATGACGAGGACGAGGATGAGGATGAGGCTATTACATGGCTCGAAGACAAAAAATGAATTTGGATGTTTGAAAACTTAAGACTCGGTCATGGATGCCTTAGCTTGCGTTTCCAATGGAGTGATGATGTGAGAGGATGTGATCGTGGTGCTGGGAGACAACGTTGGCACTTGCGAGGAGAGATTGCAGTTTGCTGCGTAGGTTTGCTTTCATTTGCTCCATTATAGTTGCGTAATCTGGCTCCCATCAGTGCAGAACAGCGGAGGTTCTGTTTGTCTACGGCCAGTCAAGGGAACTGGACCCAGTGCAGACATGTCAAAGATCCTCTGCTCAGCATCAGGACACGCAAGAAGTTTCAGTAGACACCGATGGCATCACCCTCACTTGCGTGCCAGTCCCTTATTTGCCTCCTGACCCAATCATAGCTGTCATGGCTGGTTACTCCTTTAGCTTTGCGGCAAGGCTTCAGAATGTCGTCGCTGGCATGCTGCAGACTTAAGAGACTTCTTAGCAGTGCAGACAACTGGGGATGGGTCAAAATCTATGGTGAACCATGGGTAGCTGGTATTTTTTGATCATCCCTTGATTTTTTTTTCTACTCTGCCCTCGGCAACGTGGTTGACCAAGGCACACCGTCCATTTGGTGTCCATCACACAGGGGCAGGCTGACCCTGCACAGGCCCTGTGTCATAGTAAGTTGCATCAGTTTGGAAGCATTGGGGATGACGGACCTTGTATGGGTCAATACATTTGATATATATAACTTGGGAACTAGTGAATTTGGTCATTGATAAAAGGTATAAAAGTGAATAGTAAAAAACATGAGACCATTCTTGTTGGGTGGTCAATTTTGACCCATAGCCGTTTGTGACCATGATGTCGCCGGCAGGCACCAAGTATCTCAGTGGAAGCTGTGGTAGATACTGCCGGGCCCCCGCAGCAACCGTTGGGATGTGGATCTACAGATTCAGATCAGACCTTGTCTGTCCATCCACCATCCATCCGTCCATGAAAAAACCACCAACCATCTGGCCATCGATCCATTGATCCATCGAGTCAACTATCCATCTCTCCATCTCTCAATTTGTCCGTTTGTCCATTTGTCTATCTCCTGTGTATCTCCTGTCTATATTCTGTCTATTCGTGCATCTTATCCGTGTATCTGATCTGTGTATCTTATCCGTGTATCTTATCTGTGTATCTTATCTGTGTATCTTATCTGTGTATCTTGTCTATCTTATCTACCTTGCCTATCTTGTCTATCTTGTCTATCTTATCTATCCCATCTATCTTATCTATCCTATCTATCTTATTATCTGTCTGTCTACCCTATCTTATCTTGTTTTAGCATATTCTATCTTATTTCACTTTTTCTTATCTAGCTATCTAAATAATATATAATATACGTACAGTACTGTGTCACATACATTTGTGGTTTCTTTGGTAGACACTTTGAAGAGCTTTTTGAGCTGTGGCCATGTCTGGCTTCCAATCCCGTTCCAATATGAGGTCAGCGGCTTGACGGGCTCGTTGGCCGGCGGCACCGTCGCAGATCTCAGAATTGGATGGGAAAATAACCCATGGCTTCCGGGTAAAATTGTCCCTTCACTCTTCACCCAATCTGCAGACAATCTGCACACAACATACATCAATATACTCAATCCATTGAATGTAGAAAGCTCTTTGAATTGCTGAGGTCCTAGAATTGACAGGTGTTGGCTTAGAAGGTCTGCCGACACCCCAGAGTCTGGAGGCGATGACTCTTCCCGAGAGCATCAGGGATTGTAGGAAATCCTCTATCAATGGGTGATTCTCCAGCCAAGTTTGATGGCCAAAGGGTAGCCATTTTCTGAAATTCTCAGGCCCTGTTCCGACCTGTTGGTTGCTGGAGTGGCTTGCACTGACCTGGCGGCCAGCAAGATTGAGGCATGCAAAGGAATCTGCTTAGCATTTTTCCTTGCGATAACCCCTCTAGAAGTCAGTGGAAGAAGTGAATTCAAGACAAAATAAAAGAAGCCTTGAATTGGTTTTAGAATCCAGTTGATTGTTCACTCTTAGTTCAAAGCTCGCATCTTGCACCATGCTGTGCTGGCAGGTCATGAGTAGCGCCTCTCTGGTTTGTCTAACACCTGCACTGAGCGGCAAGAGACTCAGAGCCGACGTGCAATGTCGAGGACACGACCTGTCAACGGTTCGGGTCATGGCTTCCCCTAAGGCTTTGATCCTTCCCTGTCTGGTCAAGCAAGCTGGCCTTCAACTTCGCCAGAGACTCGGAGATCCCTGGTCTTCTGGGCAAGAGACAACAATGACTTCGCCGACTTCGCCATCAATGGACCAATCAGTTTTTGTGGTGCATGGATTGGTTGAATGTCTCCCCATTGGCGACCAGGGATGGCGAGATCACTCTGGCGCAACCGCCGGGCAACACTGTGGTGAGCCCGGCCATGTTGGAGACAAATGGCATATTTTTCTGCTGATGACCAAAATCTGCCACCAATTCTTTGGTGTTTGGGCGAACTGTACAGTGCCAGGTGCTTGCTACCTTCACCTATGAATCTGCCTCAACCCCACTGCAGGATGCTCAAATGGTCAACACTTGCGCAATGTTCAGTTGACCTTTGTCGGTTGATGCGGAGTAGTGGGGTTATACCATCACTATATAGCGTTGTACGAACCGGTTTGCTGAGAATCTTGGCCTCAACCAAGCAGTAGAGTTGGGGATGACAGGTTCACTGTGCAGTGCGCTCGAGGGTTCTCAGGTTGAGTGCAGTGAGCCCCACCTTCTACTCATCGGCTCTCAGCACCACCATCACCCTCAGCGGCAGTGGCTTGACAGAGGACATGAATTGGGGGATGGGTCAACGTTGTAGACCCATAAGGACCTCAACAGCAAAGTTCTGGTTATATAACAGGACCTCTGTAGTTTTTTTAAAAATGATTTACACAAGTTGTCCCAGTATAGGATACCAAGATATACCAAGTTTTTGACCCACTTGGCCCAAGGCCCACTGGGAATAAGTCATCATAAGTCATCCAATTTTTTCTCAGGTGGCTTTAGCAACGGAGCTGGGAAAACAGTGCCTTGGCTGTGATGGAGGCTAGCTGAGTACAGAGCTTGTCAGAAACCACATTGCCACGTCATCGCCTCCCAGGCTCTTCCCATTGTCCAATTTGGCGCTCGAATGGGAGAGGTGACGTCCCAGGAGCGACACAGAAAACACAACTTTCACCCGAAGCAGGTGGGTACCTGCAAATCATCCATATTTTTCTGAGGGTTTTCCGTTGTAAACCATGATTAAACCATCATAAAGCATCCAGCTATTGGGGTAACCCCCATGGATTGGAAACCCCCATGTGGTCATGGTGTCGAGTCCACGGTCCAGGATGATACCTCCCTGGCAGTGTGGTTGATCAGAGCTCGGACACCCAGGGTCAAAATCCAAGACCTCATTGGGGCACCAAAGTTTCAATCCATTGCCAAATATGGTATAATAGTGTGTGTATATGTATATATATACATATAAATAATACCCCCTCATTTTTTGGGGTTTAATAGGTTTTAACCTGCAAAATTGATGGTATACAGTAGATTACAGTAGTAAGTTGTCCCATCTCACCCAGTGAAGCCCCGATCGTCGCGCTCCAAGGCAGCACCAACGCCACCATTGGAGGCGATCGTGGTGCCATCGGCGACTCAGCACGAAAAAAAACCGGAGCCGTTGGTATGGTGTTAGTTTTTCCCATTAAAAATGGTGATTTTCCATAGTTATGTTAAATTACCAGAGGGTAGTTTTTCCAGTAACCAATGTTCGATGATATTTTCATGGGGGTTACTTCTTAAATTGGGCTTGAAACCATAGGTGACTCATGCTTCCAGATATTTCTGCCCCGGCTTGCGCTTTGCGAGTTAACATGTTCAGAGAGATGGGTGTTTCCAAAAGTTCCCTCAGCAGGTTGTCCATCATATGGTGATTCCATTGTAGGAGCTGGGAACCTACCCTGGTTAAAAGACATCTCAAACTTCCAATGCCTTCCATGGTTTCATCACATTTGTCGTGGCACGAGGCTTGGATTCCTGGCAAGGGTTTTGCAGCAGTGAGCGGAGTGACCTTCGAGTCTCGCTTTGAGGCCAAACTTTGGCAGCTTTTTGTGTCATGAAAATTTGTGGGGAAAACTTCCCAAAAATGCCACGGTTCATCATCTTGCTTTCAACGGCTGATTGTACAGTTCACATCAGTTCACCATCTTCAAAAAAATCACTAGGCGTGCAATTTTTTCGGGGTATCCCCCGATGTGTCGAAAAAAACACCAGCCATATCCTGTTTCCTAGCCACTGTGGCAGGTCACGGGGATCTCTCCACTGGTTGCTTCGAAGGCAAGGAAATGGACAATCGACAAACTTTCCAGTCGATTGGGGATGATGATCCCCATTGAGTAGCATAGTTTTCATGGGCATTGAAACACCCCATACATAGACATATGTGAATATATATATATATATATATTCATATGATGTCATATAAATTCATATAATATATACACACAATTTATTTGCACTGGATACTAGTCAAGTTGATTCTCTTTGCCATAGTCTCTGGCAGGGTTGAAAGAGACACAAAGCATCATCAGTTGCTGATACGAATGCGTGCGAAATGTCAGAACCCAAGACCTTGGCCGTGTTGGTTTGAGGCTGGTGGCGTCATTGTGACTATCACTGGAGCTGGCTTCCATCCAACAAACGCTTCCAAGCATTTGGTCCGAGTCTTGGAGAACCGATCAACTTTAAGACATCGAAGGCTTTGTCAATTTGCCGAAGCCACCTATGAAAGTGAAATTCATACGCCCATCTTCCAGCTAGATGATTGATCCACTGATGTTCTCTACCGTGGTTTTATCAATTTTTACGGAGTTGTCTCAATGGCAATCTTGAAAATATTTGGAGATGGCTTTGCTGACGCACCTGGCTCCCGCCTCAGATCAACTTTGAGCTTGTGGATGGCATGCTGAGACCTTGCGAGGCCTTGAGCTTTGAATCATTTGAAGGTATCCCTGATTTTGCACGGGCAGACGGGCAGAGTCCCAAAGACTAAGAGTTGAGTTGGCAACCTCTGTGTGTAGAAGCTCGACATGGCAGGTGTTGAGCGGAACTCCAACGTCGCTCACTTGCCGTTTGAAAGGTGGTGCGTGTCCCAGCAAGACTCAGCAAGACTCATGGCATTCAGGCCTTGGCCATGGGAAGTTTGCCTGGCGCCTGTTCCTTGGAATGGGTCCCTCCCACGCTTCAGCCTCTACAGCTTTTGGTTCAGCTAGGGCCCTATGGAGAGACCACGAGGAAGACACACGCAGCATGTTGTTAGGGTGCCAATGCCTATGGTAGACCATGGGTGCCTTCAGCAGGTTCCCACACGCATCACAAGCCCTGCATGGAAAGCCGGTCCGGAATGGCTGCACCCCATCATGATTTTTCAGACCGAAAATGCAGGATTGGTTCAAAAAAACTCCCCGTATGATGGAAAATCATGTTGTTCGGAACACACATTTCTCCAATGGTCTGTCCTTTTTGGACTTTTCGATCAGGTAAACAATGTACACAGTAAACCAAGCCAGTAAACATCAACACATCAACACATCAACATGTTAGTAAGCCATGTAAACTCATCTGGCAGCCACAGGACTCCAGGACTGTAAAACTGTTTACTAACCACCATAAACCCAGTTGGCTTCACATGTCAGTTCCATACAGATCTCAGCTTGGCGATGGTCTTCATCCCGGTGCCTGAAGTGCGGCCCTTGGTCTCGGCCGATTCCGACCGCGGCTGCCGCAGGTGCCCGTTGATCAGTGGGTTTTGGGCAAACCTGTGGGGAAGAAATGGAAAACCTCGTTCTTGGTTAAATTACGTCACCATTGATTTATCTTCATTTCTGTTTGTAGATCGGAATATATCTTTTGCCAGATGTTTTGCCAGATGTAAACAAGATCTGGGATTTTTCCAATCAACATAGCTGGGAGTCTCCTATAGATTTTCCATGATTTTCCCTTCAACCACTTCTGGGAACAGCTAATGTGAGTTGTTGACGGGTGCCTCAGGGGTGCCTCAGCTTCACGGCAAGGCATATTTACAGAGCCTCCATTGCAGGAAAGGGACCGGCCCTGCAACCACTGCAGGCTGGAGCCATCTGGAGCCACAGTTGTGAGTCGGAGTGGGATGGTTTTCTTTGGAGGAAGTAGTATTGGCTGAGGCATATTGCAGTGCTTAGAAGCCAATTTCTATCATCCCAGCGTTTAGTGACTTTAGTGTTGAGAATCTTTTGCATAGATGTTAGTCAGTCCAGCTTGGCAAGAAACTTTGGGTGTTGACATCAAGGTTGTGGCTCATGCCAGACTCGCCAGACTCCGCAGTTTCAGCTCCCAAACAGCGTCCTACAGACAGGATGGGGGCCCTTTGGTCCCGCAGCGATGATGAGTGGAATGAGAGTGATTCGGACGACAAGGAGTGGAGTATCTCCCTGCTGTATTCGGTGATGCTGGGCCGTGGCAGCCGGGCGATCGAAGATGATGGAACTTACTACTCTGATGGTGCATGGTGTGACAAATGTGGAGACAACGCAGGTATGGAAGCAGATGTCTACTGTGTGGACTGCGAAGCCTACCTTTGCCACGCTTGCTCTGGCAGATGGCACCACCCTGGTGGCTGTAACGAGTTGCATTCCTTGGAGCAGATTGTGAAAGATGAGGGAAAAGGCCTGAGAATCCTGACGCCCTTACTGGATGAACTCCTCATTGGCTTTGCTGCGTACATGCTCATTAGCGGCCTCAATGACTATGTGGACAAGGACTACCTACGGAGATCTGATATTTGTCCAGCCATCCGATGGTTTCAAGATTGGCTGGCGTGGACTGATACGCTTCTCTTCTATCACTTCAAGGATGTCTTGATGACCAGCTGCAGCAATGAGGACAATTTTTGGAAGCTCCTCTTGGACGGATGGGTTCGCACCGTTGTCACAGATTCGGACAGTCTGCTGTTGTTGCTCCGAACGTTGCCCAATGCCTTGCTGATTCATTACCTGGCTCGCACCTTCATCGTGCCACCTTTTGCACTTGTCTATGCGGTGCTACTGGTGCTGCTCCGCACCGTGGAAGCGCAACTTCCAAGAAATCCACCGCTGCTGCTGTTGGCGAACTGTGCGCAGCAGGACGGGTGTTCTGAGTCCAAGAGTGTAGGCCGAGAAATAGAAGGGCTTTCGGTTTTCGCACGAACAATCACATTTTTCTGAAAGTGAATGCCTAAGGTTTGTCCATCAATTTTAATGTTGCTGACTTTTCTGACTCAGAGCGCTTTTTTGATGATCACCCCAGGTCAGTGCAATTAGTGCCCGCTTTGTATCTTACAATCTGCAACCGCCTGCGAAGACTATGCCCCGAGTCCGACCATCGCAAGATATTTGCGAGTGGTGGGTCTACTGGTCAGGAAGACAAGTTCGATGGTTCGACTTTTACTATCATGCTGCCAAGGAGTGCACAAACCTGCTGCTGGCAAATGTACTGCGCTTGGTTGTGATCTTCAGGTGTCTTGGAATCTGTTGTGGTGCGGGCAAAATCGTGCGATGGCTTTTGGAGACTGTTGGATTGCAGGAGGAGATCAATATGCAACAGCACTGGTTCCGAAGTGTGAAACACATGTTGAATACCGACCTGATGCTTTGGCAGGGTGCTGCTTCCTCGCTTTTTATGGGGTCTGTATTGGTGAAAAGGGCAGATGCCCAAGGTATCGCATGTGTTCTTCTGGGGATCGCAGCTTTGATTGCCTTTGACATCTTACTTCGATTCGGAATCGTTCGAAAGCGCTGGCTCTACCGACGTGCCGTTCAGCGTACGATCCTCTTGCCTATGCTCGTGGTCATGGTGGTTGTGCCAATGGCGCGCCGGACCTTCTGCGTGGTGTACTTTGGTCTTGCCTTCCTACTTTGGCAATTTGAACGGCTGATTGGTTGCATCACTGAAAAGCAGCACCAGTGGTTTTCGGAGCAATGGGAAAACAAGTATAAAGCCCTGACCTTGGGCGAGTGCCCTTCCAGCACTGGGGAGCTGTGTCCATGCCCCTGCACCCATCCCCACGAAGATGCGCCACCCTCCCGCAGGAGGCATGCGGCTCATCCGAAGCGATGGCCACCGTTGCCCCGGTGGCTCCGACGCCTGCGACGAAGGGCGTGCAAGCGGAGCTGCAAACGACGGCTGCAGAAATCCGGCAACGAGAGCTCCAAGGATTCACTGGCGAGTGATGCAAGCACTGCCAGCTGATGATGGTGATGCTGGTGCGGTCATAGCAAAGTATCTTTGACCCAACGCTTTTCTCCGGGAGCGGCAAAGTTCTGGCTCCCGCATTCTGCAGACTTTCCTGAGCCAAGCAAAGACTTGCATGTCTGTTTTAAACTGTCTGTTTCAAACTGTTTCACTCTTTGAGGCATTTGTTTCTCAAAATCGCAGCTGAAGCAGTTGCCGTGCTTTTCGGAGCTTCCATATCAAGCTTTTCACGCAGAATGTCGCAAACATTGCTATCATCAAACGAGTCACTTTCTAATCTTCCTATCACGCCTCGAGACTAACATGGTGTCAATCCTAAAAGTTGCCCTCAGGGACCTTCGGTTCACTTCTATGCCAACCATTTGGACACCCTGGGCACGTCTCCTGGGATTAGCCATATGCTGCAAAAGCCAGGCCAGTGGTACTGCTGCGTTTTTATTTTTTCATGACTGACATTCTTGGTATTTTTGGGAAAACATATGAAAACATGGTCGGCACCTGGTTCTTGTGGATGAGTTTCAATGGAATCAGCGGCTCGCAACAGCACAGGCTGCAAGAGAGGGCAATGCGCGCTGATGGGGAGCGCTCCGACGGGCCGCGGAGAGTATCCAGTCCCTGTGTGTGGCGGCTACAGCCCCCGCCGGGGTCATTCAATGGCCAACATCAAGGCCCGTGCTAGCCGCTAGCCTGTGTCCCATGTTTAAAGATGCAGACATAGCCATAGCCCATAAAACTTTAAACTCTAATTTCAAATATTGTCAAATGGTAAGCCATTTCCAGGATCTTGATGGATTTTGATGGAATTTCGATGGATTTCGATGGGATTTCGATGCAGCAGCACAGCATGGAAATGCGCACAACGCACGCAGGCAGCAACAGTGGTGACCTGGTGAAACTGGTGAGCGATTCAGAACTAAGACTCAGATGGACTGCAATAAAAAAGGCGGTGTCAGTGACAGGACTGGAAAGGAATAGCCGCTTAGCCAATCCTAAGAATATATGTGTATATATCATATTGTATCATATTATATAGAAATATTATATATAAAATTGACATGTAATATACATTATATAATTATATATATATATATATACACATATAAATTATATTTATTTATGTTATTCGTATCTACATAGAAAGATATACATCCATTGGGAAGTTTGGAGAGACTCACTTCCGCCAAGGAGCGCCTAATGGTTGCCCAAAGCAAAGGTCAACTGCAGAGCAGCAGCGCCACAAAGATCGGCGAGAGTGTCTTGATCCAGAAATCCTTGACCAGTTTTGATTTTGTTGCAACGATGAAATCTGCCAACGCCAGGGGGAATCTTTGTTTATGGACATTGTTTCGAAATCTGTGTTTGCCCAGGCGTCAAACTTCCACCGATTCATCGCGTTCCTTGGAACAAGTTTAAGCCTTGAAGATGGTCCAAAAGTTTCTGTGGGGCGTCATCATTTGCAATTTTTGTAACTGCACTTTTTAAAGGCATCCCCATTTTGTTTTGGGAAACTCAGATGAGTTGCCAGTTCCTTCTGTTTTCTCTTGGTTCACTTCACTGTTGTCAATTTCATACATTTGGTCGTTGGCAAGGCCGGGCGACCCAAACGTGGAAAGTCAGAGCACATCATGTTGGTTCGACTACCACACTGGCCTGAAGGCACGGGACGGGTCTGAAATGGGGCATACTCAGCATACCCCAATATCCAAAGAACTGAAACTTTCCTAGCCCACAGCCCACAGCAAAGGTAGGGAAGGCGTGACAGCCGCCAGTGAACAATGGAGCTTCAACCTACCGCACCTGAACCTCCGGAAACCTCCGGAAATGACCGGAACCATCCCGGAACCCGCAGCGAACGCAGCGAACCTTTATCCGGGCTGAGACCCCTTTGCTAATGCTTTTGGGCTTTTGGGGAAGAAATGATAAACATTGGATCAACCATAAAATTATGGGGTAGCCGATTTTCAGACAAAACCAGTTGGATGAGACTGATGCGTCACTGGCAGTCACTGACGCATTGGAAAGAGCCCTTGAAGCTGAGCTCTGGATGTCAGGTGTGGCAAAGCGGGGGAACTGATCGCCGCGGCCATGGCTTACAGTTGCTATGATCTTTCAAGGATGCAAATAGGAACTTCGATTCCACTCGAAAGATACTCGAAGTACCTGTTTGAATGAAACTGTCCACATTATTCATTTGCTCCTCTCCCGGAGTATAGTAGATCTGCATAGATACAGTTGGTGCCTTTCTCAGAAAACAGCCAGGTGGAATCGATCCAAGAGTAAAGTAAAAAAAAAAAGTCTGCAGATGTAGACTGTTTCTGAATGATGTAAACCCAGGATTTTCCAAAGCCCAGTTTATCAAAAGGGTCCACGAAATAGTGAGAATAGTGAGAATTCCAGCTCTGAAACGAACCTCCCCATACAAGTAAACTCAGTCTTTGTTAATCCTGGGTTGACATTTATTGCATGCAAAGCGCACGGGTTTAGAGTGAGATCTTACTGTGCTGAGGGCCCTTTTCTGTTTTGGTTTTCATCTCACTCTGATTTTGAAAATGAAACGACTGCAATGTTTGTTACTGATTACTGTATCCGAGTGCACAGCTGAGATTTGCCGCCCTGCCACTACTCTTTAAGTCTATCTGCAAAGCAGTGACAGTGCAGAAAGTGTACCAGTGTAAACTTCCGGCTGATTTCTTGGACAATCACCTCACAGTACTCAGCCGCTATGCTTGAAGGAACCTGGTGAATGGTGGGACTCTGAGAAGTGCTTGCCGCATAGACCGCCACATCTACGCAGCTCCATGGAAAAAAGTCGTTGCAAGGATCTTCCAAGTGGACTCTGAACATTTGAACAGAACCGGAGCTCACACTCTCTTCTTTGTTTTACGTCCTTCCATGATTTGCATTCACAGTTGATGCAGTGAACAGGTCTGTAAATCTTTCATGGGCTTTTCAACTGCCCAAGCCAACTGCAGAACACTCCGTGGGCTACTTCGATTTTGGGCACCAAAATCAACTTTTTGTGGATCCTGAGGTGCAAAGCAGGAGAACATCGAGACTGCTAAACTCTACGCAGACGAAAAGTTCATGCGTCGCCTTTCTGATGACGCTGAGTCCAAGCAGCCGCTGGGCCAAGTCACCAAAATGATTCAGAATGGAAACAGATGACCTCTGGTAATCAAACGTGGCAATGGAATATGGGAGAGATACTCTGAAGGAGAATAAGATTCCATCTCTTGGTTGCCAATCTGAAGGCTCTGAATGTTTGTATTCCTTTTGTCGGACAGGCAGCTGCCTTGTTACAGTACTGTACCTGAGATAGTCCCACCTCTGACCCCTCCACAGCAACAGGCCTTATCCAACCCTTGCTCTAGATCTTCCCATCTCCCAGCCCTGCAGGTCGCGCAACCTCGCCTCCATCTTGAGCCCTGTAGGTTGTCAACATGCAGGCCTTCCCCAACCCTCACTCTAGATCTTCCCATTTTCCAACCCTCCGGGTCGCGCTTACTCCACCACCCTGAGGCCTTCCCAAAGGCCCTGTAGGCTACCAACCTACAGGTTTGCGCAACCTCGCCTCCACTCTGACCTCTGTAGGCTGCCAATCTACAGGCAATGCGGAACTCCCCTTCCTCTAGATCGTCCTATTTCCCAGCCCTATCAGCCCTGCAGGTTGCACGGCCAGAGTTATAAGTTATTATTATCAGACACAATTACCCTCTGGTTATTTAACATAGCCATGGAAAATGGCCCATAGAAATAGATGGTTTACCTATTAAAAATGGTGATTTTCCATGGCTATGTTAGTTTACCAGATGGTAATAGCATCTTCTTACCCAATCCAATTCTGTGGATCTTCCCAGCTCCCAGCCCTTCAGCTTGCGCAGCACAAGGGACCAGCCCCACCTCAGATCACCTTCAAATAGTTTAATCTCTGAGCCCTGTAGGGTCCTGACTTACAGGTCTTACCCGCACCTAATCCCCGGAGAATCCCATCTGCTAGCCATGTGGGTGGGACCCATGTCTCTGAAATCAATTCCCATCTGGATTTGTCCGAAAATATGGAATTCCAAATTCCAGTGGTCAATGATCAATTTCCGCATGCAACTGCCATTTTCAGGTGGACCCCATTCTCAGAGACACCCAAATGATATCAACTCATTATATGGTTGGTTGTATCGTATAAAATATCAGCATGAAATCCCATGAAAAATCATGTTTTTGTCGGAAACAACCTCAGGTCGCAAGGCTCTAAGCTGCGCTGTCATGCTGGAGGTAATGACCACTCGAAGGTGCGCAATCGGAGTTCCACACCGTGGGATTCAGTTGATTCTATTAGAAGAGTCTAAGATTACAGATAAACCAACGACTGTACCTGAAATAATACATATTATTTATGAGACAAATTGTATGTATATATATATAATTTAATCCATATCATATATTATATAATCCATATTATATTAATATATAATCCATATTATATATATAATACCAATACATATTATTTATATATACTTTATGTATTGTGGATAAAAGATGGTCAACCTGTGGCTTTTGCCCTCGGCGGTTTCTAGGTGAGATGTTTTGCCCTGGCTGCGGCTAGAGCTGGAAGTCTTCGATCCTTGCCTTCCAACACCATTGGAGGCCGCTGGTGCCTTTTTTTTTGTTGGGGATAACAGTGGGCTACTAGTGAGATAATAATGAGACAAACAATGGGATAGTGGAATATTCAGCGTTGATCAGCCACCAAAAAAATATTGGCTTGGGCTTAATGAAGATATAAATCATGGGATTTATAGCCTGACCCACAAAATGGCTATTTAAAGTGCGTGGGGCTGGGCTTGGGTGTGCAGCAAGGTGTGAACGGAAAAATAGCTATTGAAATCGGGAAAATGATGATGAACCGGTCGTTTTTTTTCCCACACATTTTCAGACACATCAATATCTTTTTGAGAATAGTAGGATATTAGCGGGATATAGAACAAGAATATAAATCTGGACGACCAATTTATTAGCAGGGGGACCAATTATAAAAGTAAAGCCACAATTTTCCCAGTCAATGTTTATTGATGCAGGCTTGACATCACTTACCAGCTGGAGCGTACCCTAGGTACCAGGGTTTTGACTCATACCCAAGCAACAGATATGGGAAGAAGATTGAGCCATGGAGAAATATATGGGTCCAACCAACTCAACCTGGTATTTGGATTCATCAAATTAGAGTAAATTGGCACAAACTGGGAAAGATGCCAAACCAGGATGTTCTACCCGCCCAAGACCAATGGTTTGCTGAGTGTCTTGGCGGTCCCCCGAATGACTATGGAAACCACAGCACCTTTCGCCAGGGCGCACGGGCGACATGTTGGATTGGATTCGACGCTCCGAATTGGAAGGCGGGAGCGATTGATCCAAGAGATAAGATGGTAACATGAAGTAGTCACTTTACTTCTTTTGACCATCATTTCTTTTGAGCCCAATTTTGACCACACAAAACTGGGTATATTGCGGACATTTGGCCAGGTGACCAGGGAAGGATGCTGGATCCAGTCTACAACCTGGACGCCGTGCCGGATGATGCGTTTGTGTTTGGTGCGGAGCTGAGTTACCGCTGCAGCCAATATTTCCCCCGTGGTTCCATGGGTTCCATGGATTCCATGGATCAGGACCTGACACGGAAGATGGAGAGCCAGCGAGGCGACTGGAAGACGCGAGCACCCTGCAGAGAGTGGCGGACTTCCAGGGTCTACCGCGCTGGGGTGTTGCCAGCGACGAGGCTCGTTGATGCCATGCCTTGATGTTTCTCTTGCTGCTGTTTGGGCATGTCCAAGAATATCCCAACCATTGCTATCATAGCCAGTCCTTGACCATTTAGGTGTATTTTTTTTTTTGGATTTTCAAGTTTTGGACATATCGCTCTTCCCTCCAGAGTTCCATGTTGAAAGGCAGAAGACTACCGCTTGATGCACATGCGGACCAAACATTTCCATGGAGCTCGCTCAATGAAGAAAAGCTCGGAGGTCACAAATGGAGAGATCTCCGAGGACTCAGATGTCCCAGACCTGCAACGACTTCTGTCGAGTTTTGCAGGGGACGTGAGTGATGACAACAGCACCAACGAGACGGATGACAGCGAAAACAAGATCGAGCAACTTACTTTGTCTCTGATGTTGAACGGAGTGATGCCCACTTGCAAAGTCGTGGGAGGATGTGGGATGAACTTGACGGATGAAGCCACACCCTTTGTTGAGGATGTCCAACCTCTTAGCGGCTCTTATGCTGATGGGGTCAACGTGATTATCACAGTTGCGCAGTCTCACATGCCTCAGGATGTGCAAGTCTTCTTCGGTCCCTTCGAGTGTCCCAACCCCGTTGTGACCAGTCCAAAGCCTGGGAGATGGACGATTACTGTGCCCCTTTGCTCCTTTGAAGCCTCGGAAACGCCCGTCTATGTGCTGACCCAGACAGGTTATGCCATTGGAGGATCTCCACATACTGGTGCCAGCTTTAGCTTCAAACAGACCTTGCAACTCCATCGGATAACTGCGAGTTCAGGCTCCTTCTATGGTGGAACCCTGGTGTCCATCAGTGGGGCAGGTCTGGGACCCACGGCGGACATGAACTATGCCACAGTGGGGGGATATCCTTGCGAGGTGACCTCAGCCAGCAATGACCAGATTCAGTGCTACACACCTTCAGCACCTCTGGAGCTGGCGGACGCCAATGTTTCGATGAGGACCGGGAAGATCGAAGATATTCGAAGACCTGAAAAGTGGAACAATGATGAACAATGGATGATGCAGTGAATGGGGGGAAGTGATCACACACAGATATATATGATATATATATATATATTATATATATGATATATATATATATGTATATATATATATATACATACATACACTGCCGATTCAATGGAATGATTGAAGGTGTTCCCAGAACTTGAGCAAATAGACCCCATGCATGCGAAATTGAAAGATATTGAAAGTACTCGCAACTCCGTTGAAGTGCAAGGTAACCGAAGAAAATTGGAAACGATCTAATTTTGCTGTTTGGGATCGATGGTTCCGCAATTTCGTGTGCCCCTCAATGGCAGGACGCAGGAAGTGAAAGTGCAGGTCTTGTCGGCGCAAGTTTCCTCACAGCCGGGGTTGATTGCGGAGTATTTCTACTTCGCTCAGAGCGGTACTCTGCCGAACCTCGATGGGCGACTTCCAGATCAAAAACGCATTGAAGCCATGGTAGACCATCCCAGCACTAGCAGTGAGTGGTTCACCGGCATGATCGACAGTGATAACTTTGCAGTGAGATTGACGGGCTTTGTGAGCATCAGAACGACTGGCCAATATACCTTCTTCTTGGCCTCGGATGATGGAAGCAAGTTGTACTTCAACGGTGCCATGGTCATTGATAATGATGGAACTCATTCCATGAGGACGCGTAGCTCCCTGCCGATTGACTTGCAGGGCAATAGCTTCAACAGAATCACGATCCTCCACTTTGAGGGCGGGGGTTCAGCTGGACTGAGATTGCAGTACAGCGGTCCAGACACGGGTGGACAGCTGATCACTGTCCCCAGCTCCGCCTTGTCTCATGGGGAATATGAGGACCTGCCCACCCTGACTTACACCTATGATGATCCCGCCACTTCTCCCTATATTGAGAACTTGACAGAGACAGGCCCGGTGCTTGAACTTGATGGAGCTAGGTTTGGCAGTGTAGGAACGGTGACGCTGGGAACTGCCAGCAACCCCTCTACGAACTTCCAATGCACTGTGACAACTTGGAGTGATACCCAGATTGTTTGCACCAGGCCAGACTTGCCTTCCGGCGTTTGGCAGGTCAGGGTCCATTCAGAGACAAGTGGCTGGTCCAATCCTGCACCCGCTCAGGTGTGGGTTGACTTGACGGTTACCTCGGTTGAGTCTAATGGCATCACGGTGTCGGCCACCACTGCATCAGAGCCATGGATTCTTGTGATGAAAATCTCGCAAGGAGGAGTGCTGGGATATGAGTCCGAGTTGTGGACCAATACTGAGCTGTTGAACCCAGATTCCCCCGAAGATATGCCTGACAATGCCAAATACCAGGCATTTTTGGACACCCCCTTCAAGCGGCTCCGTGCCTGCGTTGGCAGTTCCAACGGCAAATGTGTTCATCACAGCTTTGATGTGGAATGGTCCAGTGCCAAAGACCTTTTTTCGGCTGGCTACATTCGAGACCCTCGAGTGGATCAAGCGGGCTTGATTCAGGCACTGGGTGCCACCCCCGGCTCCTACCGTGCTTGCCCTATGCTCTTTCCGGGCTTCAACGTGGAATGTCCTGACTACAACAAGGCCCGTTGGGGTTTCTGTGCCAACTGCCCCAGCCAATCCTGCCAGTCTGAGTCCTCCGATGCCGATGCGGCAGTGGGGATTGGATTGAGGGGTCAGAGCTCACCAGTAGTTGGGGCTGGATGGACCAGTTACTTTGCCAGTGGCGGTGGAACCTGTTCCGCCACGAGTGAAGTACACAGAGACGTGTGGCTTTGGGTCGAAAACGTCAACGTCGTCAATGGCGGTGTGAACGGGCAGCTCTACAGTGGCTATGGTGGAGGTGTGACTCTGACCATCCAGGGAAGCGGTCTTGGCTTTCAGCCGGCTCAGAGCAAAATCACTGTTTGTGGAGAGCCATGTGAAGTCTCTGTCAGCGATGGGACAACCCTCCAATGTGCTGCACCCTCCATGACAGACCAAGATTTCATCAACGCCTTCCCAGATGCATTTCCTTCTATTGATCTGGCACAGGTGGCTGCCAAATTCTACACAGATCGGGGAGAGCATGAAGCGCAGTTGTCCAAACTGGCTTTCACTTCCCCAATTGATCAACAGATCGACATGTCCATGGGCTCTGGACAGCGCAGCGGCTGTTGGTTTGGCTTTGAACTGCCGCCCAGCAAGGAGGCCTTTGTGACAGCGGTGGATTTCTTCCCACCCACGAATCCAAGTCGCCGCAACAAGGTGGGATCCATGGGTTTGCCGGGTTTGGCGCTTGGGAGATGGGACCTGGGAGTGTACTCCAAAACTTGGTTTCAATTTGTCAATCTCCTTTGGAATGAGAGGCTTGCCAATTCTGGTGATTTTGGGACTGTGAGACATTTTTTCTAGGCATTCCATGGCATTCCTAGCATTTTCATTCCCAGCACAGGTCATCGCATGCCTGGATCATTGTTGTTCTGTTGGTCAACATATTTCATTTGTGATGCTCCCTCAAAAGAACATACAAGAAACATATAAGCTTCGAAATCATAATTTGGTATAGAATCTAGTATAAAAAACATCTATAGAATCTATACGTAGTTAATATGTTGGTGAATATCCCATTTTTCATTGTTAATCTATTCTTATTTCCACAAAAACATGATAGATCAATCAGATATACACCATTTTTTCTGTTGGCTTCAGGTGGTCGAGACGGTGTTCGAGGTCAGAAGCTTCTCGGGGAATTTGACCTGGGTGGAGGTGGCCAATGTCAAAGACACCGTATGGACAGGCGAAAGCATCGCGCAAGGACGGGGTTTGAACGGATTCGAAAATCAACAGTGCATGTTATAAGATAGATATGTATATATTATATATAGATATGTATATATTATACATAGATATGTATATATTATATATATGTATATATATATATATATATATTATATAAATAAAATGTATAATTATACGTATATTATATATATCTATAATTTATATAATTATACAATACTATATATATATATCATAATACATTACGCATGGGATGTATATAGATGATTATGTCATAACATACACATACATACATACATACATACATACATACATACATACTAACTACATACTACATACATACATATGTATATATATATAGCAAGATATTGTATGTGATTATGTATACATAAACGTCCCGGCGGACCGGAAAGTGAGGTCGTGAAATACTGTTTTTTTCAAAAAATCATCGTTTCGCCTAGGCGAAAACACAATTCAGCGATCACAAAAACTCTGAAATTCAGACGTCTGAATTTGGTGTTTTTTTAGATAAATGCGTATTTTGCCTAGGCGAAACGCAATTTCTGCTTCAAACAAGTTCAGGCATGCTCAGCTGTCCGCACCGTCATTTTTACATCTCTTGCAGTTGGACACCGTGGCTTTCGCCAAGTTTTTGTACGTGTGGATGAAACTCCATTCCCACCCCATCATCAGCGTAGCATCAAGAACCTCAGCAAGTTCACACGAACGTTAACATGCCCCACCCCAC
>Ga0126342_10004647_pt1 | contig 23580 bp, 23 predicted proteins | sample Cyp1metagenome_FD_92528 | JGI IMG/M metagenome (GOLD analysis project Ga0126342, IMG submission 92528) | Coral microbial communities from Lord Howe Island, Old Settlement Bay, Australia - Cyphastrea 1 metagenome | ecosystem: Host-associated > Invertebrates > Cnidaria > Coral ...
ACGGACTATTTAAACACGGACGAGCAAAACAGGCGAATCCACCAAATGGCTCTCGCACGACAATTTTAAGCTGTCGCAGTGCCGGCCCACGGACGCTTTAGCGACCATGGCCGGAAAAAAAAAGGATGAGAATGGGAATGAATGATGATGACATATATGGACAGGGAAGATGTCACGATATGTGCAGCATTAATTATTGATATATTGATGGCATTTTGAAAGTCATAATCGTTATCATGATTCTTCCTGTAACGATCCTCGTTGTTTTTTCATTGGTTATGATGGTGTCTTAAGGGTCTCCTTAAGCCAGAGCCAGATCCAAGGATGAAGGAGAGAAATGGTCAAGAGGTCTAAGCTTTTTGATTGAGCTGGACAGCAGGGCTCTTTTGCTCAACACCGTGGCCATGAATTCGTTGATCAGCGCAGTGGCTGTAGGAGCTTGGTCCAGGGCTTTCAGGTGGGTGCACAACAAGTGCTGTTGGTGGGTGAGGATGGAGTCATTAACTTACTACAGTATCTGGTTTCGCCGTTTATTTTAATGGTGATAGTGTGTGATGGTACTGTATGTGATAGTTGCTCAGGAAAAGCTCCTCCCATTGTGATATCGGTCACGATTCTCCACGGTATTTTGACCGTTGGTTCCCTACCATCAATGCTCCATCCATTGCAGCCGCCCAGCAGGTTCTTTGAGGTCGCACATGGCCAGCTCCAGCTGGACATCATCAGCTGGGGATCTCTGATCGGTTCCCAGAGCTGGCAGAGGGCAATGCAGTTAGTGGAGGGGGCCAAGGAGGCGTCAGTGAGGCCTGTTGGGGACCCAAGGAGGACCCAAGGGGGACGCAAGGGGGACCCAAAAAGCTGGCTGGGTATCATTCATGTACATAGATAGACTGAGATGGATATGAATTTGATTTCTGAATGGTGTCATATGGGGCCCCATATGATGTCATATGATGTACCAGTGATTTTTCCAAGTTGGTGGGTTGCGATCTTTTGTGGCAGTTACACACGTTCCCATCAACACTGTAGGGAACACGACCCCCAAAGTGGCCAAGATCCCGAGCTTGCTCTGCTAGCAAAGCTGCGGTAGTTTTGCTGTTAATGTGGTAAACCCAATCGCAAACCAGTTCCAATACTACGATAAATGGCTGAATATCATCCCCAAAGAGAGGGTTTATTGATGTTTATTGATGTTTATTGGGCTTATCACATGACATCTCAATTGAATCCCCTTAAATCCCATTATATAAATCCATATATATATATATGTATACATATCTATAAATCCCATTAAGTCACCACAAACCCGCACTAGTCACTAGTTGTGTTTAAACATTTTTGTCCCAAAATTGGTGTCATTGTTGCCAACAGGCTGTCGTTGGAAGCCATCAACGCAGCTCTAAGCGCATTCCAAGCGGCCAGTTCCTGGAGAGGAGCCAGCGCCTTCTTCTGGCACTTCAACGGGCTGCTGTTGGAGCCGGATTCCGTGTCGGAGCTTTCAGCCATCAGTTCCTGGGAAACAACATACGTCAGTCCTGTGTTATAGGATGTGTTACAGGTCTCTTGCTTGTGAAATTTGTGAAGTTTCCGTGTTTTTTTTGGTTGACTGGGCTGACATCTTTAAAAAATGGTTTAAACATCGAGAGCTGATCATAACTTCCCCCAGATCACCATAAAAAAGTGGTATAAAGGTAGTTTAGTATTTGTTTTACCCACATTACTTCACTCCCTCGGTCGTAGCTTCAGACTTCGAATCCTTTTTTCGCCATCCAGGCTCCATGGGGAACGCAGGCCGCTGGCAAGGTGCTGCCGAGAATCTTCAGCGCATGCGCCGGCGCTTCACGCAGCTCGATGCTGGGTTCCAATGTCATGAGTTATATGGGATGGGGTAAGCTGACTGATGATGGATTTGGAGAACGTTTCATTTTTTTTTACTGGGGGGCTGTGGGGCGGGTAAGAAAGTTCATAAAGCAAAACGATTGTTTCTTGGCACATACACCATTATAAACAACCATTATAAAACTAGTTTGATAGAATCGACTCTTGGAGAAGGCAAGAGAACGAGAGAGAGAGAGAGAGAAATCGATATAGCTAGCAGCTACCAGAAACCAAAGTTTTATTCAGAATAAATCCAATCATTTCTTTTTGTTACAGTGTTTTTTTTACATCCTCATTCAGTGGGTTAAATCAAGACAGGCATAATATTCGGATGAATCCCACCATTAGCCTTTAACCCAACAGTTATACTGAATCATAAACCAACTTAGCTACCAAAATCCTACTTGTACCTTCTGACCTTTTGGTAGGTCAAATCACCAAAACTACTTAGTTTACTTAGTTACTGTACTTAGTTCCCCATATTCTTGCCGATCCTTCTGGCCGGAACCGATGAGGACGTGATCACCTTCAGCGCCTGCATCAGCAGTTGCGCGCGCGCACGGACCTGGCGTGCCGCTCTGCAGCTGCTGCGGACGGTGGAGCTCCATGGCGTCCGGCCCAACGAAGCCACGCTGGGCGCCGTGATCAGCGCCTGTGAAGGGCGAAAAAGGAGGAGCTGAGCTGAGATGGGCCAAAAAAAAGGGCCTCCGATCGTGTTTTTTTTTGAGGTTTGATCATCAAACATGGTGATGTAACTGTAGTGGGATCTGGGGATGTAGTTGGTTTACAACTAACCAACTAGAAATAGTCCTTCCTTGCTTTATATGAAACACCGCCCAGAAACCATGGTTTAGTAGATGAAATATGATGAAATCACATCTTTGGGACTCCGGGGCCATGTACACTGCAGATACATTAAGGGAGAATGGTGGGGGGGTGCTAAGTGGGGTGCTCATGAGGTCAGAAACTAGGAGGCAACTGTCCAGCTTGGTGGTGACAGGTGATTACTCGGAGAGTGCACCTCCATGTCCCAAGCATAGCAATCCGAGGTTGGATTCATCCATGGCGTGTGCTGGTCCAATTCATGCCCAAGTGATGCAGATGTACATCCAAAAGTGGAACAGAATAGCCTTGTAATGAACCAACCCAGGAGTCAACTTATGTTCTAGAAAAAAAGACATTGAAAAAAAGGATCTACCCGCTGGTAAACTAACATAACTATGGAAAATCACCAGTTTCAATGGGTAAATCCACTATAAATGGCCATTTTCAATAGCTATGTTAAATTACCAGAGGGTAAGTCAACCAGCAACGAGAAATCCCATGATGGCCGTGCCACTCGCTGACAGCCGAAGCTGCGAGCCACCATGGGTGGCGTTCTTGACTGGCTCCCGCTGCTGTCAGGCATGGCTTGGCCAGATGAAATTAGTATACATTCAGCACACATAAATAACATATATATATATACACATAACATTATATAAAATATACATTATTATTATTATTACTAATTATTATTATTATCATCATCATTATTATTTATATTTATTGCACAAAATTCATTATATATATATATATATTATAGATATGGTATATGTAATGATTTAAATGCAGATAGAATATAGGTACAATGATGGGCCCATCGGCCGGTATATGCACGCAGGGAGAACTGGAAAAGATGGGAGCCAGTCGCAGTCGCAGGCACCATGCATCCTCGAGCCGGAGGTCTTCCCTCGATCCCGTGGCTGGCTTGAGATTCAACACCTATTATATAACTTATAACCATCTGTACTAGTAAGTGATAAATGATGTGATAAGACATATTAAATTTATGTAACATCGGTTTATTATAGAACTTATAGAACTTATATAACTTACAGATGCTTGTTTTTCTTAAATAAAGGCTTAAGGGATAAACACAAAAAGAAACAACCATCCAACATCATCCAACATTTTCGGCTCGGAGTTCCAGGTCAGGGATCACTTCCGCGCAATCTCCTGGGTGGCCTTTGATGGGAATCCCCGCTGGCTGCTTGGCTGCGTTGGAGCGCTGCGTTCGACACTGCTGGTTGATGATGAGTTCGGGGGTTATTAACCGAATTACATCCAATTACTTTTTTCTTTCAAAGTAAGGGAATTATATGGGATTATCAATGATTATCATATAATAAGATATGGATATATATATAGATAGATAGATAGATAGATAGATAGATAGATATATATATATATAGATATATTATATTATATTATATTATATTATGTAATATTATATTATATGATATAATATAATATTATATTATATTATATAATATTATATTATATTACATAATATTATATTATATTATATAATATTATATTATGTAATATTATATAATATAATATAATATTATATAATATAATATTATATTATATTATATAATATTACATTATGTAATATTATATTATATTATATAATATAATATAATATTATATTATATTATATCATAATCCATGAGCTGGGAATCCCGGCGTCCCGGTCTCAACCAACCAGGATTAAATGGAGGGTTTGGAACGGGGGTCAGCCGGGGATGAGATGATCATGGCCCCCTGGCCTGGGCGGATTTTCATCCCCTGTCCTCTGGTGATCAAACGCGGCAATGGAACATGGAAAACCAACTTTTTTTTAGCGCGAAAATGATTAATAAATTGGATAGCATTCAAGGATCTTTCCATTGCCAGGTTTAGTTACTGGACGGTATGGTTCAAAACTTGCTGACTTTGTTTCGGCACAAATCAGCCAGGACATGCTCTTCGAATTGTGATCACGTTGACCACAACACCTCCCAGGTGACTGGGGCAGCAATGGGCAGCAGATCATGGGGGTATCAGCCGATACATTGGAAGGTACACTCATGATCCAACCAACAAAAACATTGTTTGAGTTCCTGCAGGATGGGGCCCCCCAGTTATAAGATGTTATAAGTTGGTTTATAACCCCATCTAAATATAGTTATAAGTATCATACACTATTGTTATTCTAGTTATAAACCAACTTAGCAAACTATGGGGCCCCATCCTGTGGCTAGACTAAACGAAGTGTTCGCCGAGGTTAAGATCTGGAGGAGAGTTGAAAAGCTGCCTACAGTCACTGCTGGAACAGAGAGGGACTGCGAGCGTGTTGCTGGTGCTGCCAAGGGGCAAGTGGCGCCGAGGTGGGTCCTATCCAACTTCCATCCCGCCCTGGTTGTCTCGCATGACGCAGCGATCAAAACGCCTGAGAATCGTCCGCTCAAGAGACTTTGGACCAGGAACGGCTTTGCTCAAAGCAAAGCAGGCAAGGTGAAGAATGAAACACTTGTTCCATTATATTGAATGTATAGGAAGGTACCATGTACTGGACCACGCTGTGCAATAGTTGATTATGTTTTTCTTCTTTAATTAATGAGCATCACGTTGTTTCTCAACCAGCCATGCTTTCCTCCCCTCAGCTTGCCCCCAGGTGATTCACAACCGCAAGGCCTGGTTTTTGGCGGTGGATGACGACCATTTCTACCACCAGGAGTGGGCTGGATCACGACATGTTTAATGTTAGTAAAGCAATGTCATAAACCACCCATAATTTGATGGTTTCAATCCCACCCATCAAAATGGTAAAATTGGGGATGGTTTGCTAGTGCTTTGCTAACATTAGCTATAGATAGCCAGAGAAGATATGAGATACTCTACAGTGACTAGTCGGAAACTATCAAGAGTTACTGCAAACCTCGATGAACGGAAGACCAACCCCTAAATCCATCCATATTGGCTTAAAATGGTCTGCCATCATTTACCCTGTTGGAATAGTCATAAATGGATGGTAAAGCCATCATTATCAGCTACCACTCCCCAAAAAGTATCTCAAGTTCATGAAACAATCCCATATGTACCCCCATAAAATGTTTGGTTTAACTTAACTCTCCCTTTAGCTCTGTTGGTAAATCCCATGAAAGAAGCACCAAAACGTTGGTAAACCCCATGAACAATCCAAACATATGTGGATAATTCCTATGAAACAAATCCAAAACATCTCGATAGATCTGATGTAAAAATCAGAGACATAACATCCCCAACATCTTTTGATAAATCTCATGCAACGATCTGCAAACATCAGAGATAAATCCCCGACCCCAGGAGCTCCTCACCAACCTCCTCCGCTTCGCTGCTGGCACCCCTGGCGCGGCCGTGGGGGCGCACGGCTGGCTGGCGCTGCGAGGGGAGGATGCCACGGCCATGGAGGCAGTTGGGCCGGCGCTGGCGCGGAATCTGCGCAGGGGAGAGGCGGGAAAACAACCCACTGAGGATGGGAAAAAAGTTGGAAAACATGAGGATTTATAGAATTTAGGCCAGACATATATAGAAAAGGTGAGGAACACTTGGAAGACTTGGGACTTAAACCGCCAAAATGATCATTTTGGGTGGTTTCACATCCTCGATTGATTGTAACCAGATAGCACCTAAAACTACCGTGGGTAGAGCACCAAAATTTTAAACAACTAGGCTTGAACATTATTATACATTACTTAGCACATGTTCATTGATGTGGTAGAACATGGTGGAACTACCGGATATAAGTTAACATAGTATACGTACAAGATATGTCATATGTGACATGGATTGACATGCGTATTTAAATCACTGGACCAGCAGTGGGGAACCAATAAACATTGGAATTTGTAAAAACTCCTGCAGTAAAACCCTATGTTCCATGTACATCATATTGACTACCTGAAGCTTTGGTTCAAAAGTGCCGAGTGCTTAACGGCAGGGTTTGGTTGTGCCCCATACTATTGTAGTATTTGTGGCTGACCTGATCAACTACAGGTTATCAGCCGCAGTCTCACCACTTTGCTGGGACCCCAACTGACCTTCCTCTCGCCATCCCAGGGTCAGGTCCACTCGTTGCTGTGCCTAGCACAGCCGGAGGCAACTCTGAGCCCATGGATGAGGACACAATCTATCAGCCCGTGGTCGCATACTTCACGTTCACACAAAACAACCTTGCACAGATCACAAGTGGAAACGCATTGCAAGTCATGAGGGAAGCTGAACAAAGGCACCTTCAGATAGTGCATGGAGTGGTTGACTCAATTAAAAATGATTGGCCAAACAGGCTCACAAAGCAAAAACAAGAGTATGAGCAAAGGTTGCAGGACGCAGAGGCAAAAGAAATTGCCGCGATAGCTGAGGAAAAAGCGTGGTGACGAATTAGAGGTCAGATTGAATCAGGCTCAGGCAACACATGATGCCAGGGTTGAGGAGTTCAAGGCAGAGGCAAACACCAAGCATGATCTAAAGATTGTAGGGGGAAGGCAACATATCACAAAGGAATTTGAAGCCTCCTGCGCACAAACAGTGGAACATGCTAGGACTACCATAATTGGCGCAAAAAAGAAATTTGAGGAACAAGTTGTAATTGAGCAAGCCCGTTTCATTCAGTTGAAAGTAGAGTTCGAGAACTACAAGCGGGAAATGTCAGAAAAGACCAATGAAGCAGCTGCACAAAACCTTAGCCTTCAGGACCAGCTTGATGATTTGCAGGAACAGCTGAGTTATGTTGCCAAAGTGCAACCAGCATCCGTGCCGAAAGCATCCGTCCCGAAAGCTGAGCCAGCCACCAACGCTGGTGTGCCCACCTTCAACATTGCGACTCCAAGAGCACCTGATGCATCCGCAGCAAAAGCCGAGAACGAGCCAATTTTAGAGATCAAGTCACCTGGTGTGTTGGCACAAGAGGCCAAGGCAAGATTATACCAGCTGCTCAAAGGTGGCGCTCCCCTCGAGCCAGCTGTCAGAAATGACCAGCCTCATTTGCCGACTGTATCAGGTTTCATGACTCCAACCGAGCCAATCAAGACTCCCCCAAATGACTCCCCAAAGAGTGTAGGCAAACAACAACAGATGATGGGAGCTTCAGATCTTATTGAATTGGTGAAAGCCGGATGAAAAGGATAAACCAAAGACTAAGGAAGCCGAAGTCATCAAGTTGAACAACATGCCAGCACCAGAATCATATAGGAATTGGAAGAACCATGTAAGGGATGAAGTCAAAAGCTGTCCTGATCGTCCAGATGAGGCTTGGGCTTGGCTAAACGAGGTGTATGACCAGTCTTGCACGCGTGAACAGCTCGAGCAGAAGCTTCAAGATCCCGGAAAGTTTCTCACGCTGGATACAAAGCTATCAGCAGCGCTCACGCGCTCAGCCGGCGGAGATCTTGCCACTAGGATCCTGAACCATAAGGAGCAGCAATCCCGAAAAGGTATCCAAGTCAGGGGATGATACGTATTGCTCATGTTTGAGGACTATTTCAAAACATCAGAAGAAGCAGGTAGTCTTTGCAGAGTTGAAGATCTACTGGGTGTTGTGAAAGTAGGCGACACTGTCCAGGACTTGAGAAGTTTTGTCAACAAATGGGACGCTACTCCTACTCTCCCAGGTATGGCTACTACTCCTGAGGATGCCGTGTTGGGAGATATCCTTCTTAGGCAGATCCGTCCCAGTCAGTTGCTGAAATACGACATTGACGCGCATCCGAAAAGGCCCATGAGAAGTCTTACGGTTTCCTCCATCAGTCCATGAAGAATCTGATCGACAGAGAAAGGCTGAGAGAGAACCATAACCGCATTGCAGAGAAGAACAAGGCCGGTAGTCCGAAGGACACAAAAGCTGCACCCGCCAAAGGCGATGGTCGTGGCAACCCCAACCGAAAGGGTTCCCCGAGTCGTGGTAGGTCTCAAGAAAGGAGCAAAGGTGACAAAGTTTGCTATAATTTCCAGAAAGGCCAATGCGATAAGGGGAAGAAATGTCCATTCAAGCATGTAAAGGATGACAAGTCACGAACTCAATCCCCCAGAAGAAATAGGACTCGATCACCCTCAAAGGGTAACAAGGATGATAAGGGGAAGAAGATGTCAAAGGAAGAAATGGCAAAGACCCCATGCATTTATCACGCCCAAGGCAAATGCAGGCGAGGTGACAAATGCTTTTACAAGCATGATGACAAAGCTGCCGCCACCAAGGACACGAAGAGGACCAACTCCCTGGCACCAAAATTCCCTTTTGAGTATAAGCAAAAGTGGACCAAGGTGTGGGGCTTCATGTTTCGGAGGCACGTCTTCAGTGAGGCAGAGTATATCGAATACATCTGCAAGAAAAACTCCTACAAGCAGTTGCTCACCTGGGCAGGGATTGTAGATGTCCGGACAGATGGAACCCAGGGCTTCTTGGATCGTGTGTATGAACGCAATTTGCCTTTGGTCATTGAAAACATTGGCAGGAAACAGAAGCAGAGCATAGCTGCAAAGGCCGACCCTCAGGCCGAACGCAAAAGAAAGGCTGATGACGAGGAGGCTTCGAGAACACCAACAGCGGCCACATCCAGTTCCGCGCAAGCGGCAGCCTCATCCGGATCTGCGCCATTTCTCATGCCAGAAGCACCAGCTCCAAAGAGCGGCGCAAAACCATTTCGGGAGCCAGAAGTGCGCCCGTCACCGAAGGCATCCAGCTCAGGTCACCCTGATGCTTCTTCTAGTTGGAATCGAGATCATTACGGTGCTCGCCGTGAATGGAGCTACTGGCGGGGAGCGTGGTATTTCCGAGATGGGGCCGGCGGCCGCTGGATCTATTGGAACCGATAGGTAGGTATGATGTGTAGCCTTTTGCAAGATGTGGCATGGTAAATTGCCTTCCCTTGCGCTGCTACGTGGGTTTTCAGGCTTGAGCTTTTTAGAGAAATTCATAAAAGCATTAAAACCAAATAAAAACAAACCGGCTACCCGCGAGGGTTAGCTCGTTCATCGGTGATGCAGTCTCGCCGCAGTCTCTGCTCGCCTGAGGGGGGGTGTAAAAACACCTGCAGTAAAACCCTATGTTCCATGTACATCATATTGACTATTTGAAGCGCTTGTTCAAAAGTGCCGAGTGCTTAGCGGCAGGGTTTGGTTGTGCCCCATACTATTGTAGTATTTGTGGCTGACCTGACAAACTACAGAATTGACCAATAGTGGGGCCACAACACCGTGTTTTTTCGATTTTCCATCCCCTAACTTTTGGAAAAAATAACCCCGACTCATCATTTCCCGTTGAGGTGGTCGGAGGGCCCGTCCTTTGTCATTTTCTGGGGCTTCTGGTGCAACGTGCGATGTTGGAAGGGTTGGAGGCTCCAGCGCGGGGCTCTCCTTGCAGCGAGCACAACGACATTTGGCTCTCGGCTCACCTGGCGCACCTTCGCCTCCGCCGCGCCATGATTTCGGACCCCTTGGGGGCCAAGGACTTGGCCACGCATCGGAAGCGCGGGAGCTCCCTGTCCCGACGCCGGCGGCGAAAACCAGAGAACCTCTGTTTGAAAGACTTGTGGGAGAAGTATGGTGATGAACTTTGGATGCCTGGATTTGCTGAAGATGGTTGTATATTTCGAAAAAAATCCACCATTTGGGGGAATCTATACTGTAATGAACATATGATATAATTTATTTATTTAAATTATTATTTCTTATTTTTCAACATTACTTTTAATACCAAAAATGACGCACGTCCAAGGATGCCAGTTCCTCGTGTTGCCGTGTGCACCATCGAAACCATGGATCTTTTCGAGCAACTTTCGAAGACAGGACAGGTCCTACATGCAGCCTACAGTTGCGATCATCCACGGCCTGGGGCCAGACGACCCCGACATCTCAGGTCAGTTGGTGGGCTGAAACAATTCATGGCAGTTCCATCCTTTATTTTTTTGCTATCCTTTAATCATATCCACCATTTTTTTGGTTGGTTCAATTTGCGTCTTGTCGTTAATTTATAATCGACCAACTCAGATAGTGACACAATACTTACGAATCACCAAGAAGAACCCATTAGAATCCATTAGAGATTAGGCAGTATGATGGTGTAATATGCTGTAACATTGTTTAAATATTATAAGTTGTATATAATATAATTATATATAATTTAGTATATATTATATTATATTATATTATACTATATAATATAATATAATATAATATAATATAATTCATACATACATACATACATACATACATACATACATATATAAGTTCTATATAAGTTACATATAAGATATATAGGTCCCTTTATGTGTTGAACCTGTTTGGTTTCCATACATCCCTGGCCCAGGCAGGTCTGGTGTGGGCCGCGTCCGGACGAGCACCGCCTGCTGCAGGAGGTGCTGCTGGAGGAGCGCGAGGCGAGTCGTAGCCCATTGGGATCCGTCCCCGGTGATCCCAAAAGAAATGGCCCGATAGTTTATTAAGCCCTGAAAAAAGTGGATGTCTGTTAGTTGATAAAGCCCCCAATATCTCATTTTTGGCACTTTTTGGTACTTTTGTTTGGTTTGATACCCTTGTAAACGTGTTTTGTTTGGTGGTTGATACGTCCGTAATCAGCTCTAACTTCTTCGGTGTCACCTGGGAGGCCTCCACGGTGCTGGTGATGCCACCCGAGGCCTTCAACAGTTCCAAGAAGGCGGCAATCCGCGCAGCTGTGCTGTCAATTCGCGTTTGCGTTTTTGGGAGATGTCCTTCCCATTGGATCCAGGGAAATAACTATGGAACTCGGAACACGGGAAACGTCGATTTTTCACTGATTAAATTCCAGTGGTACATAGTGGTACGTTTAAAATCAAACCCAGTGAGTCCTGGTGTGGACTTGAAAGATTTCAGGTGAAGAAGCTGGAGAACACTGGATTACAAGAAACGTAAAACAGTGATGGACCGTGGCTGATGAATTTGAAGGTTATCAGTTATCACACCAAAAAAACGAAGATTGAGTAAAATGGCACCTAGAAACATGTTGTAGGACAAGAGATGTAAGTTACATAAGCATCCTTTAAACAGTGAACAGCAGAGGGTGTTTTAACAATCATCTCGTGCAGTACTGTTATCATATCACAAGCAGGCAGGTGGCAAACACCAAAAGATCCCATTTTCGGGGGTACATTGTTTTGACTCATGGGTCCATTTATATATTGCGTTTTTTTGGGGCCAATTTTGTAGAGGTTCCAAAGTGGGATTGTTTGAAAATGGGTTCATCATCATATTTCCTAAGTGGCCATACATGGGGGTTCTGCTCTGTATCCCATTTTCAGACATACCCAAAGTGTTGAGGATATTTATATCCAAATCTGGATCATTTTTTGAGCGGCCATACACATGGGAGTGAAATTCACATGCCCGCCCCGACAGTTCGGCACTATTCATCAATCTTACACCAAAGATTATATGGCGTGGAAATACCCCTAGTCCCCCCCCAATACATAATACCAAACACCTCGCATAAACCTTTTTTTGGTGGATTTAAACTTATTTGGAACCGCCAATGAGGTCTGTTTAGTGTTAGGGGGATGGGATTATTCTACCTGGTATTAAGGGCCAATCATTCCAAGGTGGTTCGCGCACTCCTAACCTGCCTCGAAGTGGCCGATGACTCGCTGAGCTTCTGTGAGAGAGATGGCTGGCGAGCAGTCAGCGTAGCAGCAGCTTGGTGGGGTGGGTGATGGGTTGGTTTGTGGTTTAAGTTTAAGCGCTAAAGACATGGATTTAATGAATGATATTTATGGGCTTATGGGGGTGTCGTTGATATTTATATAATGGCAGAATCAACTTCAATGGGATCTTTCAATGTATTGTTACGCATGCGTAAAGGTCATGTGTGCTGGGGGGAAAGAGAGGGCCGGCTTTGGGGCCATCTGAGGCATTGGCCTGCTTCAACAGCAACTTGGAAGCATTATGCAGCTATGAGAACACGTTTGCAGCGACCTGTCATCACAATGTTTCGGCGTAAGTCCAGTGCCAGAGTATGCTATATAATTTTTTATATAATGATATGATGTGTAATGATCACCTTCGATTTTCATTTTGAGCCAATAGTGGTGGTATGATATGATTTGTGTTTCAACGGAGCTTTTGTGACCGCCTTCTTTCAACCACGCACAAGGTGAAGATGAGGGGCTGAACAGGATCTATGGTTGCTCTGGGAGGACTAACCCTTGGAAGTCCAATGGGACTGGGTGGCAAAGACCACCCCCGCGTGTCATGGAAAACAGGGAGTCTTTTCCAGGTTTTTCGGGGTGGGCTGGGCATGCCTTTTCTTTGCATCCAGTCAGGTAGTGATCAAACATGTATATTAATATACACGCACATATTTATATTATATATATATATATATAATATACACAATTGTGCATTTCATTTTTTTGGTGGAAACCCTCGCCTCCCAGAATTGGCGTCAGGGAAAATCTGCAGGAACCTCCTATATTTGAGGTAGAATCAAGTACAATCGATCTTCTTTCAATCCATTGAAATCAATGATATCCCCATATTTGTGGCTTAAATCATCCTAAATCGCCATTTCTGCATATTTCTGTTGGGTAACTCCCATGCAATTCCCATCCAAAATCGACCAGAAACTCCATCTGTGCGCCCGAGGCCCGGCCCGGAGATTTGCCGTTTGCTGGTGGAACGCAGGGCGGAGGCGCCATAAAAATTCTGCATCTGATCCGGAAATCTTCGGATGCTGGTCACCTGGTCATTGTTTTGTATGAACCATCCATTTTCTTATATTTTCTTAAGTATTATATGCGCATTCCCGCATTCCTGGCTCCAACTGAGACTCGAGACCTTGGGCGGAGGAACAAAAACATGAACCATCCATTTTTAGTCAGGGGTCCGCTAATTTGGACCCATACCCAATGTGCCAGGTGGGCGCCCTGAATCGAAAAGGGCAGTCCGCCGCCCAGATGATCTCAGATGATGGGCAAAAAAGTTTGAACTCCCAAATCAGATGGTTTATTTACCATCTGGTTATTTAACATAGCCATGGAAAATCACCATTTTTAATAGGTAAACCATCTATAAATGGGCCATTTTCCATGGCTATGTTAAATAACCAGATGGTGTGTTTATTTTATCATGGCTTTATCACGATTGTTCACTTTGAAAATTTTCAGTCGTTGGATATTTTGGGCCATGTTACACAAACCCAGACCGCCTGCAGCATCACTGGCCGGGAGGAGTGCATTACACCTGGCTGGTCGTGCTGGCTTTCATGAGGCCTTGTGAGGTTCTATGGGGATTTCTTAAAGTGGGGGATCCCCAAAACCATGGGTTTCAATACGAAATCGTTTAAAAATCCTCCTCTGGTGTACCTAAAGAGAATGAGGGGGCAGGAGCCCCTTAAAAAAAACAAAAAAAAACAGGCAAATCTGAAAATAAAATGGGGTCAGACCCCAGCACTTTATTTTGTGGGAGCATTTTATTTTTTGAGATGCCCAACCCATCAAGTTAACATAAGTTAACTGACAGAGATAGCATGATAGCAAAGATGCACAGTTGTGAACGGTCTGATCATTTTGTGAAACCTTCCAGAGATTTGGAAACTTGGATATTATGGAGCATATGAAACTGAAACAGTAGGAGTGCGTGCTGTGAAAAATCAATATGAAACATAATGACAAATAAAGATGAAATGATCGTAACTAAGAACGATAATCCTTTATAATCCTAATGTATAACAAAAATGCTTGAGATGAATTAAGTTCTGAAACTGTAATGATTATGCATATCATACGGTACAAAAGTCTGTCAACGATCTAAGGAAATATAAAAATCAATATAACGAAAAAAACAAATGCCGGGGCCTGACGTCCAACAGTTGCCAGGTGGAGGGGGCCTGACGTCATGTTCTTTTTGTACCTGTCCATGGTATTTTGCTTGGGTTTTCCTATCTTACCTTATGCCCTCTCATTTTATTGGCATTTTGTCCTTAGGCCCCTGGCATTTTATGTTCCACCCCCCCCTGGCACCAGACGGTGCTTTAAAAAAAATTAGATGATTTGGGGGGAACCCGATTTCATTTGGAAAGCTCCAAATGTCAGTGATATGTGAGGTGAGCAGCTCAAAAGTATCCTTTTGTTTGATGGCAAAAAAGTATGTTTGGAGAGGACTATGCCGGTTTTCATGTTGAGATAGCACAGATATCAACCAACCTACACTACCACTCTGCAACCACTCTGCACTTGACACTGCTCTAGTGCGAATCAGGGCTCATCAGCCATACACCTGAGCAGGTCTTGAATTGGCTTTCAGCGCGGGCTGGGAGGCAGCCAAGCCCTTAGCCATTGCAACGGACATCAACGGACCAGTCTAGTCCTGCACTCTGGAGGCCTTTCGCTTCCTCCATTCTGTCATAATCCGCCGTCGGTTTTCTTGGGATAACAATTGCAGCCTCAACTTGCGGACACCCCAAAATCCTCTCAAATCATCTCAAATCCATCAACGATTCAACATCTATTCAACATCTAGTCAACATTTATTCCACATTTATTCAACATCTGTGGATCTACGGAACAAACCATCTCAACCATCAGGATCGTAGACCTTCGGGATCACCATGGGAACACTGCGCAGATGTATGGTCAGCAGGCGAGGACATTCCACTTTTGGTACCAATAGTTGGGGCTCATGGACCTCCATAAGCTCCTGGGATCCAAGGTGTGTTTTTTTGGCAGGTCATATCTCCACTTTTTGGTGGGCATGATTCGCGAGGATGTCATATTTGATGATGCTTTTATGGCAAGGTAGCTTGGTTTAGACTGGGCGAAATTCCTTCAGCGGACAACCGAGAAAGAAAGCAACGCAAACTTACATAGACCCACTCTTTGCCAGTATTTCCGCAAAGTGATCCAAATGTACATATATGATATGATATATGCATGAGTATTATGATTCATCTCTCCAACCGTTCAAGTGCCAGGCTCTAGCAGCGAGCATGGGGCGAGGGTCCGGCACTTAGAGTGTAAAACCACCATATTTTTCATGAGGAAATTTGGGAATTTAGTCATAAAAACAGCATTTTTATTATGGGGTAAATTATATTAAATTCATGTTTTAACTGCTATAGTATTGATATGGGGGAAGAGCTGGTTTCAAGGGAAAGCTGGACTTGCTGAGATTCAGCAGCATCGAGATAGCAATCGAAAAGCTAAGGCCAAGTGATGGCACTTTGGCATCTCAGGCCCCTGCTTCGATACTGGCTTGATATACCTTAAGAATCCTTAAGATATCTGAATGCTGCAAGATGCGATTTCCAACAAGCTGTGACCTTTGCAAGACATTCTGCATGTTAAAGCGGTATCTTTTCAGCATTTTGAAATATTTTGAGCATTGTCGAGCCATATCCTTGGAACATCTTGGAACTAAGATGTCTTGGATTCGTGCCTCCCACTGCTCCCTTGTTGGCTCAGACGGGACGGGAAATTGTCGACGCTGTTCTCGCCAAGAGAGGCGCAGTTCGTTCCGTCCAAACGCATGGCGGGCGCTCAAACGTCAGAGGTCGACGTGGTCCTGAAGCAATTTCTCACCGACTTTCCGACGGTGATCGGCAGCTTGGTGGACACAAGATGACACAAGCCATGGGGATTTTACGTGATTATGTAAACATAATTTGATAATCTGAAACTGTGGATATATAATGATATCATGATAATATATAATAATATATATATATACTGTATATAGTATATAATGCGGATATAACCAAAGATGATTCGGGCTGATGGTTTCACAGATTCGGCCAGGCTTTGTCGTGATCAACTCTGATGGGATCCCTACGAAGTGGCATGAGAGCATGCCCTATGAAAGGCAGGCCCCGTTAATTGCCGCGGTCAGTTGCCTAAAAAGAAGTGGCTGAATTCTATGGTTTATGGTAGATATAACTGTAGTTCATGGGGATTATAAATCAACTTATAGCTGGGGGGCACCATCCTGTATGGAAAATCACAATTTTAATAGGTCAACCATCTATAAATGGGTCATTTTCCATAGCCATGTTAGTTTACCAGAGCAGACTGTGTTGCAGTTTCGGGGAACATCCATGGGCGCTTTGATCTCCTGATTGATTTGCATGCACGATCATTCATGCATACTTACATGTATTTCAACTTATTTGAACACATATCATTTGTCGGAGGTACAACCCACCACAGGCCAGTCATTAATCCGTGCCAAACAATCAGCTTTCAAGGGCAGTCACCTATGCTGCGCTGATGTCCGCCACATCCTCAGAACTGTACAGGAAGGTATCACGATTTCTGACCCCCCACCCCTCCATGACCAATAAACTTGGTGGTTATTAATCCTGGGTTGACATGATATGGATCGGACGATGCTTGTAGCGATGAAGAAAACTAAGCTGGAACGGATTGAACCCAATGGGAAGTTCTAGTAGGAAAAGCATCTTCCGAACTGAGGACAATCCACTTGTGTTCTGGTAGAAACTCGAACTTTTTCCTGATCAAAATCCCCAGATTCCTTGGGGGAAGTTTGCGGACATACCCCGCCCGCATATGTTGGGATGAAAACAACCGGGTCCTCCAGATTTTCTCTTATATTCAATCCGTTGAAACCACATATATTCCCATAGGCTTAAATCTCATTTTGTTGGTTAAATCTCATCACCCTCTGGTAATAAAATATTGCCATGGAAGATCCCCAATTTACAGATGAGTTTCCCATGAAATTTGTTGTCCATTGGTGGGGGATTTCCCATTGCCATGTTTGATTACTGGAGAGTATGACCTATGAAACATCCTACATCATTAAGCAATATCAACCATGATTAACCAATATCAACCAATTAATACAGGCATTATCAAGCATATTAACAATTTTAACCATATTAACCATATTAACCATATTGACCAACAAGTATATTAATATTGATCTAATATGATCTAATGATAATTGAACCAGTATTGACCATTACCAGCCATTACTAGCCATGAAAAAAAACATGGATCATCATTGGTTCGAAGTCATCGATGGTTCCTAGGACTTCGTTGCGCACTGCAAGAAGTGCTTGGGCAAACTTCTCACAGGGCCTGCCGAGAGCGAATTGGCCAACGTGCCGAAGCAAAGATGGGAGTGAAATGGGAAGAAATCGGACTGACTGAGGGCTAGAAATATATGCTTTACTGTATAATTTATATTTATTTATAGGATCGAGTTGCACGTAGTTGTACATCTCATCCGATTTTTTTGTACGTCTCATCCGATTTTTTTTTCAATTTTTAGATGTCAAATTAGGATGAGTTAATGGACAGTTGATGGGATTGTTCAATATTTCTTGATCGCCAGTCTTGTAGATAATCAGTCGGAGTCTCATAATTCCATTTACCCTCTGGTAAACTAACATAGCTATTGAAAATCACCATTTTAATAGGTAAAACATCTATAAATGGTCCATTTTCCATAGCTATGTTAAATTACCAAAAGGGTACCAGTGGGCTGGAAAACTGGCGTTATCACCTAAGAATCTTGACCAGAACCCTTGCGATGCGCTTCTGAGGTGCGCATTCGGACCAAGGAGGGCACTGAGGTAATTTGTGTCACCCAGACCGAGTACATTTTGGTGGTCATACAGAATTGCACCTCAGCAGGATGAAGCAGGGCATTGGCATGTGGCTGATACAGGATGGGGCCTCCCAGTTATAAGTTGGTTTATAACCCATCTATATTTTAGTTATAAGTATCATACACTATTGTTATTATAGTTATAAACCAACGTAGCTAACGAACTGGAGCCCCATCCTGTAGGGATGCAGCTTAAATTGGCAAAAAGAAACCACATCATGTTGGTCTCTTCACCTTCCCAAAGAGTTTCATCACAGCTCTGATGGTTGATGCTTAAACCAGAATGTTCCATGGAAAAAGCAACTTAACATATAAATATAAATGAATAATTCAATAAATAAGTAAATAAATAGATAGATTGATAAATATAAAATAATATAAATATATCAATCAATATCAAAAACCCATTGGAACTCCCCTTAGAACGCCTGTAGCACAGCCCATTTCGCTGAGCCAAGCTCCCTCGCCAGGCACCGGAAAGCCATGGACCACCGAAGAGGAAGGGACCGCCGCAGCTGGGGGCGAAGGGAGCTAAGTCTCTCAGCGATAAAGAGATCGGGTTGGGTGATTTCATCTTATGTATTAGTGATTCATAGTAATTCATAGTGATTCATAGTGATTCATAGTGATTCATAGTGATTATTAGTGATTCAGAGTGATTCATAGTGATTACTAGTGATTCATAGTGACTTAATGTGGGAAACCCTGGCTGCCATAAAGCTACCATTTGGGAATGGTTGATAACACCCGGCAGGGGTGATCCGAAAAGCAGGGGCTGGTATGGCTTGGTCATATCAGCTACATGAATCTGGGTAAATTTGATCACGACCTCACTGTTCTCCCAAACCCTGGAATAATGGTTAGGATTCGGGGAATTATCCCAATATGATCCAATATGGTCTTATTTCAGGCTAGTGAATTATTGTAATTTGCCCACAAAATCATGTCTTTCCTACTGTCTAATGAGTTGGCATCCTGCAGTTGTCCGCATGCATATTGTGCTTTGTGCTGGGTGTTCGCGTGCAGCATGTACAGTGCGCATTTGTCAAGGTTGAACCTTCGACTGCCCATCCTGAACCGTCTGACATTCACTTCCCCGGCAATCCTTGCAAAGGCAAGCTTTGCTTGGACATGCTGCGCACCAGATTTGCATCCATTTTTGCCAATCTAACATTATCGTACATTATCCAACATTCGTCTCATGAAGCTTTCGGGCAATCTCGCAGAGACTCTGAATCTTTGTGGTGTGCAGATTGCATCTTGGCTAATCCCATTCCCCCCAAGAATCAATACTCCAAAAATGGGACAAAAACAGATGGACCGCATTCCACCCAGCTTTCTGGTGTTGATTATTCGGGGGAAGAGATTATGTATGTGCTGAACCCATGTGTCACCGAGAGTATATCCTTTCCGAAAGGAGCATGGCCAGCGATGGCACAAGCCGGAGCATGGCATTGGGAGCCGAGCAGGATGAAAAAGATTGGAGCTTCATCGCAATGTGTGACATGTGACAGCTTTGGAGGTTTGATGCTTAAACTGCGCAAACACAAACATGTTTAAACCAGAAAGACATGGCGTTTCAACAGGGACTGGTGGTAAAAGAACAAGATTATACACCCGGAACTGGGGAGAACTTGTTGATGACCACGACTATGACCGTTGTAAAAGACATAAATGGGATAAGCATTACTATATTGCCAGGAGCTATGAAGCTGCTACTAAGTGGGGTGAACATTTGTGCAAAACAAGAGTAAGACAGTTCCTGGGCCGAATGTGGCTCGATGCCTTTGAACATGCTTCGAAAGGCGCCTGCAAAAACCTCCTGGGTTGAATCTGTGGCAAAGAATATGATCACAGGGAGGCAATGTCAGAGATTCTTTGGCAGGCTGGTGCACAGTTGGCGACCAGGTTGGATTTGGGGTGGCTATCAGCCGAGGTATGTGTAACATCGTTTAAATATGGACCTCATTTACTCATTGCTAGAGCCTATTGCTAGAGATATGATTAGGATTACTGGGGGATGGTTATATCGCCATCAATGATCTTTTTTAGCCACCCCAAAAGTTCAGGAATCTCGGAGGCAAGTCCAAGCAGCAGCTATGTCAGGCGGTTGCAATCACGAGGCAGCGCGAGTCTTAGTGACTTCTGGGGGTCCCCGAAGCGATGGTTTCAACCTGTTTCAAGATCCAATGGTCCATGGTGTGGGGGGGTTCCACCATTCTGATGCCGTGCCCAAATAGCTGGCAAAGGTCGGAAGCGGCTGTTTCTGCGCCTTCCAAGCCCGAGGTAGTCAATGACTCAGTTGCCGTGCCAACCAGGGGGAGGTGCCATTGAGAATTTGCAGAGGGACATTCTTTGGATGCCAGGAAAATGACTCACCCCAGGAAGCCAACCCCCAAACAAGTGACGTAATTACGTAGTTGACTGTGAAATATATCAATATGAAGTTCATATGGCTCACATGTCCATTTGGGGCACGTCTTTGCCAGCGTTAACCGGTGAAGCACAGTCGTTTAAACCAACCCCTGATCTGCCCCAAGTAAATAATTGCTGTAATGTCAACCCTGGATTAATAAACCCCTAGGCTGTTTAATTGGGAGGGTACCATTTATGTATCAGATTATGACTATTGGAGGAGTACCCCCCTAGTTAATAGACCATAGTCTATAGTTTATTAATCCGGGGTTGACACTATATGTATATATATATATATGACTGAACGATACCATTGTCTGATCGTGCTCCGAGGTTGCTTCGCACCAAGAGTAGCTGCCCCAGCCAACCAGTTGGGCATTCTGAGAGAGAATGCCATGGATGGATGGATGGATGGATGGATGCATGAATGGATGGATGGATGGATGGACGGATGGAGAGGGGAGAGAGAGAGAGAGAGACTGACAGACAGAAAGATAGACACATGGATAAACGGATGGTCAGACAGACAGACAGACAGTTAGGTGCTTAGACGAACGAATGGTTTTGCGAGAACGATTTTGTCCAGTCAGGTTCAAGCTTTGCCAGGACAGGCGGAAACAGGGCGGACCACTTTTGTGCACTTGGAATGTATCCGAATAGGTGAAGATGTGAAGCCCCAGAAAGAACATGTTTGTTTAAAGCAAATCGCAAAGATTTTGAAGGATAGTTCATGGAAATGGCTTGCCCCATCGGCCATGTGCTACCCAGACCTGGCTCAAGACGGTTCACGTGGAGCTCAGTGGGGCACCCATGCTCCAGAGGCCCACGGTCATTGTCACAGCCTCAGGTGCCAAGTCCTTATTTACGAAAAGCATCCCAAGGCGAAGTGCTTTGATTCAGCCTGCAGATCGGTGGCCCTTTGGGCCAGAGGAGTCCCTGAGGGTTCGCCGTGTGCTGAATTTGGAACCAACGCCTCTGGAACGACTTCGTCTTGTTCAGGGACTGGGAGATGTCTACGTGAAAGATGAGTCGAAGCGCCTGGGGCTACAGGCTTTCAAAGTGGTTGGAGGGGCCTATGCCATGCTTCGCTTCATGTGCAAACGCTTGGCCCTTCCAATGATTGAGGAGCATGCAGCTTTGGCAGGACTTCAGCGCGAATATTCCGCGCGTTTTGGCAGCACCACCTTCGTGACAGCCACAGATGGAAATCATGGCCGCGGTGTGGCCTGGGCCGCCAAAGAATTTGGGCAAAAGGCCGTGGTTTTGATGCCCAAAGGCTCTGCACAGCGGCGTTTGCAGCATGTGCTGGATTTGGGTGCACAAGCGGAGATTACGGACCTGAACTATGATGACACAGTGGCACAGGCATTCCAATTGGGGCGGGACAAAGGGTGGGTGGTTTTGCAAGACACAACTGCGCCTGGATACACGGAGATTCCCGAATGGATCATGCAAGGCTACACTGCAATGGTTCACGAGTCATTGGAAACAATGGGGCGCAGCATTGATATTCCAATCCATCCAAGCCACGTTCTGTTGCAAATGGGCGTAGGGTCCATGGCCGCTGCCGTGGTGGGTCATTTCACCGCCTTACCGCAAAAACTGCCGAAGTTCGTGGTTCTGGAGCCCAAGAATGCGGCCTGTGGCTTCGAATCTGCCAAGAAAGGTGAGCTCACAGAGGTGGCTGGGGATCTGGAGACCATGATTGCAGGCCTGGCCTGTGGGATACCTTCCAGCATCGCCTGGCCTATCTTGGAGGCCCATGTCACTGCCTTTGTGAGTCTGGATGACCAGCTGGCAGGGAATGGAATGCGACTGTTGAAGCGGCATCACGTTGAAGCAGGGGAATGTGGAGGGGCCGCAGCTGGATTCCTGGAATATGTCATGATGTCCCGCTGTGCCAATGCTGCAGCCCTTAGAAAGATGCTGGAATTGGGGCCTGAGAGCAAAGTGCTTGTGATCAACACTGAGGGCGCAACAGACCCAGAGAACTACCAACTTCAGCTCAGCTTGCCACATGTGAATCCTGCAGAATCTACTGGCCTGCTTTCGTTTCAGCTTGGCCGGGCTTGCCACGTACCACTAGAACAAGATACCAAACGCGCACGTGCCTTGTGAGGTTCTTCCAACTGGTGTTCGAAGGTGGTCTGAGGTGTTTTGAGATGTCTTGAGATGTTTTGGAGTATGAAACCCTCCAATGTGATGTGAAGGGTCAGCCTTTTGCGCCTCATTCTTCTTGCCAACACATGCATTGGCCATCATTGACCTGTGTCGATCAGGAGCCTGAAGAGTATTCCCTTGCAACAGGAGCGGGTTTTTCCTAGACCCTTTGGGCATCTCTGCATCGTTTATTGCTGCTTTCAACATTTTTCAACTAATGTGGTTAAAACAATAATAAACTACCGATTTGGGAATGGTTTATAACACCTACTGTATCTATGGTGATGACTGGGGGCTGGTTTATTTAAGCGCTTACGCGCGACAGCCGGCCAGGGGCCCAACTATGTTGGCCCATCTTGTGGCTATGTTGGCCTCATGTTGACCCATGTTGAGCCGAAAGATCCGAAAAATGGGAACAGCAAAAAAACATTGTAAAACGTAGAATATTTTGATGGTCGGCGGCCTATCTTGGGGCTATGTTGGCCCATCTTGAGGCTATGTTGGCCTATCTTGAGGGCAATGTGGGCCCATCTTGGGGCTATGTTGGCCCATCTTAGGGCTATGTTGGCCCATCTTGGGGCTATGTTGGCCCATCTTGGAGCTATGTTGGCCCATCTTGGGGCTATGTTGGCCCATCTTGGGGGCTATGTTGGCCCATCTTGAGGCTATGTTGGTCCATCTTGAGGC
>Ga0126342_10004648_pt1 | contig 23578 bp, 14 predicted proteins | sample Cyp1metagenome_FD_92528 | JGI IMG/M metagenome (GOLD analysis project Ga0126342, IMG submission 92528) | Coral microbial communities from Lord Howe Island, Old Settlement Bay, Australia - Cyphastrea 1 metagenome | ecosystem: Host-associated > Invertebrates > Cnidaria > Coral ...
AAACGTTTAGAAATTTAGACATAGAACTGAGGAGAAATTCAAACTTGAGTCAGCCCTGTTGCAATATGGCTTAGCTGACAGCCATTGACTCAACATGTGACAGTTTCTGCATGAAAATTTGAAACTGAGGCGGGGTGAACAGAATTAACTCATTTCTGCACCTTCCCTTTCAGTTGCATACATGTTTGCATAACAGTTGTTTCATGTCAAACGACATACAACCTTTGCTGCTTGGATGTGAATCAACACGATGTCACATGGATATAATCCTCAGGCGTGTTTGCATCAAGGAAAACGTTCAGTTTGAGTCAAATCAATCAAGACGGCAACGTTTGTTCAGAGGGTGATGTGAATGAGTAAACTGAGGCAGGGCAATCTGCCTATTTCTCGACTAAGAACAATTGGAGACCAATTAAGGCTTCCTGAACAATCTCCGTTTTCGCTCACAAGTTGTTCAACGTTTGCTCAGCTACAGCAAGCAGTAGTCTTTTGGGTACTTCGAGGTGATTTTGTATGGAAAATGGGAATTGTGTTGTAGCTCTTCGGTGCATAAACATGCATAAGCTACAACAGAAGTTTCTATAGCTTTCTTCCCTTTTGTGGTCATGGCCCATCTTGTGGTGCGGGTGCCCAGATCACAACGCAGCTGGCAGGGTTCGGAGCTGTGACTTCGGTTAGCAGCGAGTCTCAGCATTGGCATATCATGAGGAGCATGTCTAGACTGTCTAGGACGTCGGACATTTCACAGCCAAGCAGAGAGCACCAGCGCAATATTGTCATGGCTTCTGTCACAACCATGCAGCATTCATATTCTCATGCTTCTCGGATTTGCTTTCTTCCCGGGACACCCGTTCTTTGTGTCCTTTGGTCACGGCAAGTCAGCAGCCCTTTAATGGTATCTAAACAGTCTCACATGATTTTATACTTGATTGACCAAGTTTCAAACTGTGTTCACCAGTAGTCACGAATGTAGCGCATACACAAACAAATTCATTAATATGTACATACTTTATCTACACAATACACGCATATACAATGTGTATACACAAACACACACACATATATATGTGTATATATATATATATACATATCCATACATTATATGTATTATATACATACACATATGTATATGTATATCATAAACATGTACAAATGGATACATTTCCGATACTGCACATTGACTCCGACCTTTAGTATCAGGACAGGCAAGTCGCCGGGCGAGTGCTATTGCAGCCAGCACCCACAGTGGAGTCAAGGTGGGGCGTGAGACGTGAGATCCATGTTGAATCCCAAGTGGATCCCATTTTTGGTGGATGCACTCCCAGTCAGTTTGAGTGGCGATTGATAAGCAGATTCTTGGCGAATATATCATACACACTGACACTGATTCTCAAGAACGAATCAAGCAGTGGTGCTCCAGTGCTCAATCAGACATGTCCAGCCAGATGGAAAGGTGATACCTGAGTCAGCTGAGTCAGCTGAGTCAGCTGAGTCAGCTGAGCATGTTGTCGATTGGTGAATTTCACAATGTCAGCCTTATCAAACTATATAGACATATATAGACTTAGCTAGATCCATGAATCATTCTCACTAGGTTCTCTATAGCCTATATACGTTCATGGTGCGGTACGCTATCACATAGGGTACGGTACGCTATCACATAGGGTACGGTATGCTATATACTAGGGTACGGTACGCTATATACTACTATATACTAGGGTACGGTACGTTATATACTAGGGTACGGTACGCTATATACTAGGGTACGGTATGATATCACCTAGTTACGATATATTATATTTAGGGTACGGTACAGTATACACAATATATTGTATAAGAATGTATAAGGTGCAATATGTCGAGGCATATGATTATACTGTTATACATAATGAATTTAGAATATATTAATAATTTGATGATGTTACATAGTAAATGATTCAACCATCACATACAAATTTGATTAATTCATTATTGTTTCAACAAACCATATGCCATAAATCAAGAATTATGTTGATGTAATTCTGATATGTTATACATATGTTCTTCAAATTTTTCATATTCCAATTATTTCGGTTTATATTTACTTTGCCAATGAATAAAATTAATTCAAAATTGGATTTGGTTATGTGATCAATATCAACAAAACATATCATCAACATCAATATTGCAAGTCAATAGGAGAACTCATATTTAATTTCACAAAAGATCATTTATAATTTATAAATTTATATTTTATAATATTATATCCTTCGGATGTGATTCAGATTCATTGGAATCAGATTGATACCGATCATCAGTTGTGTCAGAGTTATCATACTTATGTCTATGTTACACATCAATGTGAAACCAACGAACTATGATATGGTATGAAAATGATGCACTATGAGTTATTATGCTTATTCATTGGGCATATATGATATGAATATGTTATATATTTAGGAATTTGGTTATATCAGTTATTATGTTTTTAATTTATAATTTATAAATATAATTATACCATGTATGGATTACTAACTTTGATGTATCAAGTATCAATATAAAATAAAATCATTGACAAACTGATTATTGCTAAAATCAAATTATCGATCGATTATCTGGTAGATTCACACTGTGCCTATCAAACCAATGGTGAATCATTCAAGTGTTGTATCTTATAGTGTGCTCAACATATAGCCTCAAACTAATGATATTTTTGCTTTCACCATATGATATGACTATATGGAAATGGTTAACTATCCCATTTACTATGTCACACCATTTTTTAGGACGTCATGAATCGGATAATTCATTACACCATTACATGTTATTTGAATATGAATATTCACATGTTTGTAGCTATGTATACAATGTATATATGGGTAGAAATTATTGAATGTTCCAAATAGAATAACATAATTCATTCATTAGCATAATGTGTTTGTTTTCTATTTTTTTGAATTAGTACTTATCACCTGAATCCTGATAATTCTAAATGCAACATATATATATTTTTTTAAAATAATAATACGTTGGTTCAACAAAACAATACCAATGCCTTTGTTTAGTTTTGTTCGATCAGCATTAATCAAATTTCAATTTGATGAGTCATTCTTAACATGTACACCGATCCGGTTTGGATTCCATCTATGCAACAACATGCCATGATGTGGTGGAATCGGTCTATTCATCGTTATCTACTATAAAGATTCAATAAAGATAGATATACTATAGACGATAGACTATGGACATTATTTGATGTAGCTACACGGCTACACATCAATGTGTTAGAGGATGATTTGCAGATGCCACAGCCGGCCATTACCGGATGCATTTGTTTGATCAAGACCTTTGGTCATCCAGTGGAATCTCATTTGAGTTGATGGCAATGAGCTGCGTTGCCCAGTGGACTCCTCCTTCCAAGAGGCGTCGTTGCGATGCTGCGCACGTGGACATCGACTTTGAGAAAGTCACCCCGGACGAGAAGATTCCAGCACCTCGGCGGCTACCTCCTGTTGTTCAACAAGCTGTCCTTGATGACATGACCGTCACCGTCACAATGGCAGATATGTCAGCTGATGGTGCTGTGAATGATCTAGCTCGCATTTTACGACCAGTGTGGGGTGACCCATTGGCAAATTATTTGGCTAGAATTCTCATTCATGAGCAGTCTGGTCCCGTAGCTTTAGACCTCGTAGATTATTTGGAAAGTAGGAGTGAAGATGAAGTGTACAGTATCCTTTCTATGGTCACTAGTCCTAGCAATGACTATACTGAAAATACAGCTCGAAGTGTGATCACCGAGGCAATTCTCGAAGTGTAAATTTGATTCATCTTCTTTGATTGTATCATTTAATTTCAAGTTAAAATTTTTAACTACATTGCATCATATTTGTTGTTTGGCTGCACTTGATGATCAATCTTTGACAGTAAGCGGTATGGTTTCTTCAAATTATTTACTTTAGTTCCATCAGTAGGATGGACGAAGTCTTGAGTTCTGGAAATGTGAGTTGCACACATCCAGGGCTGAAGTTCCAACTTTGAAATTTGTCTGATGTATCATATCAGCTTTACCTGCCGAAAACCTACAAAGGTTGAACCATGTTTGCAGGATGTCACTTGCATGCCGGAATATGTGGAAACAAGAAAGCAATTGCCATTGTCGAGCCGTCTCCCAGATGACAGTGGTATTCTAGTCAGTCTAGTCGATGAATGTTTCCTGTAGTTCGATTCGAGCTGGGTGATTAGTATGGTGGTTCACTGATATTGTATTACATTATCATTATTACTTACATTACAATTACTTTGATTATTTTTTATCATCTATTCTCATGACTATTACTATTACTATTACTACTATTACGTTTAGTTTATTCATTCAATTCTTGTCTGATTCAATGACTGCCTGTTATTCCCATTCCAAACTTGAATTGGTTGAGAAATGCAGCCATCCATGTCTAGTCTAGACCACCTGTTGCCTATTACGATAAAATATCAAATGCACTGTATAAATATGAGTGTTCACATAGCCAAACTATCATTCACTGTGACGCCTCATGGAATCATTTCCATCATATTATGAACATGAAATATGAACTTCAATCATCATCAGCTGTTTCAGTTCCACATTCAGAATGTTTATGTCTAGGTTCTGAAACAGTCTTCTGATGGTTGATGTTAGAAACGTTGACTATGACAGACCGATTAAGTTGTTGGTCTTTGTCGAAACTTGAAGTGTTACTGTGTCACCATGGTAGCAATTAGGTTTTATGATATTTATTTATGATAATGTTTTGGTTTGGAGTTATGAGGTTGGTTGGTAGTGAGCCATTCGCACTGACAACTTGATCTGCATTCTGCGAAACATTTGCGTAGTGCAAATCTGTACAAAACAGAACAAAATCAGAATCAAAACAAATTTTCACATAAAACATAACCACATGATGACTGATGACATGTTCTTACATTGATTTGTGACCAATGGCACTACCAAACGTATACATCACTTGGAACAGTCCATACCCTTGGCATGCCTCGCAACAACTTCACCCAACCAAATCCATGCGCTTAGTCACTTAGGTATATTGTAACTGAATAGAATATTGAATAGATTGTGTTCTGTGATCGAGTCTATTATAGTTATAGAATCATGCTGCTAAATAGATTCAATGAACATATGATTTTATTCATCATCATAATGTTACAACAACTTAGTTGCAACGAAGTGGAATTCAGTATATTTATCTTTGATTAAATCTGACCATGAAACTACTATTTGGTTAGCTGGGACCGTTTTCTAGACTCTCTCTAGACCTATATAACGGCTTACACACATACATCTATGACATTTGATCATGAAAGGCTGAAATACATGAATTTCTCAGTGCACCTGTGTCACAATGGATGAGCTCATGGCATTCGTATGGCTGAAGCGTTGCTTCGACAAATTCAGAATTTGGATGATCTTGATCACGAAGATGCAGCTGCGCCGCGTCAGTGGAATCGTTCTCAGCATTTGAAGTTTGCCAGGAAATGTGTCTTGGTATGTCAGCAGGGATTGTGTCCGAGTTTGTTTGTTAAGTTAATTAGATGTTATTGCGATTGTGATGCATTATTGGAATACTGAATGATAATATATGATACATAATTTTAAATTTTAAATTAATTAATATTATTTTGATATAACTACACTTAATAATTTAATAATATTCATAAAATTAATAATATTAATATAATATTTAAATATTATGTATACAATACTCAATATATTTTAATTTTTTAATGTATAATATATATATATATATTATATAATTAAAATTAAAATATATAATATATAGTAAATAGTTTTGAGTTCACACTCGGATCTTGATTCATTTTGAATTTTGAATCAATATCAATGAATGAATTGATTTGTAATTGTAATCCAGTTGAATTTTATATAACCAGACAATTGGCACTGATATGTTCCCATTATCATTGTAACTTCGATTGTGACATGTTGTTACAACTTGAAGCCACCACCATATTTACTTACTACAGTGAATTTACAGCTGGTAATTAACCGGACTCGTTCACCTCAGGTATTTATTGTGCATCCTATCCGATTTCAAGGAACAAAATTATATTTGTTTCCGGTTCTAGATTCTGGATTCAGGATTCTAGATTCTTCTTTAAATATTACCAGTAGTATATTTTTTAAAGCAATTGTCGCCATGATCGAGGTAAGCAGCTCAACTACATCAAGAAGAAGTTGAGCAAGAAACATCAGGAACAGAGGACAACCTAGTTGCTGGGGGAGGGAACAATGTATTTTGGTTCGGCAATATATTTCTTCTTCATATTTGAATTTGGATAATGCGATAGTTTTGTCAGTCAATCAGTTTTTTCAACCACAATGTCAATATGAATTCATTTTCAAGATTTCAATGAGTCAATAGATTGTGTATAATTTGGTTGTTGAAATCCCTGATGTCATAGACTGAGAAAAAAATGGTTGTAAATTGACATGCAAATTCGATCGATTACCAAGATTCTTAAGATTATGTGTGTTATTGATTTTTGATCATTAGTTGAATAGTTTTTTTTACACATTTTTTTTGGTATTATATATATATTATATATTAATATTTATTATGTTGATTAAATATAGTTAATCAGGATTTCTTTGATTTAGTTTACATTCCATAGTCTCTGAATATATTTCAAACATTGGTTATGCGTTATGAGATATGAATATTATTATCTCAGTTTTTATTACAGTATGAACACAATGATTGCATTGACTCATCAATTATATATTGTCATATGTTCTCATGATGGTTTATGTTACAAGTTACAATATGATAATGCTCATGACTTATGACTTCTGATCCATGTGCGATAGATTCTCCATAGAGTTGGTTAATCAATCTTGAATCTTTAATAACGACCCTTGACTCTTGATATGCCTTGTGATGTTGATCCACATAATTAAAAAACACAACAATACATTTGATATGATTTATTTAGCATATGTTGTTTGATATTCTTATTTATAGTTATACACATATTGACCATAGTTCAAAGATAATCTGATTTTGTTCCCTTAGGTACTTTTCAAGTTGAACACATCTAGTCGTAATTGATTGTTAGTAGCTAATCAATAATAATTGATTATCTATTGAAATTGATATGCTTCTTTCATTACTACCCATCATTTGGCCAAATGCAGGAGACTGCTCTCCAAATTCAACAAGGAGCACGCTGTACGCAAACAAGACATTCATGAAGAAGGAGTTTCTAAAATCAAAGGACGTGGTAGGTGGAAGACTTGGACAATCAGTATGATGCTGAAAAGCTCGAATCTTGGTTGATTTACTGGCACATTGTGAAGTAACTAGTACACCTTCGCCTACCACATACAACTATCAATTAATATCACCATGTTATATCATAGTCATGCATAATTGTGAATAAATAGCATCACCATATACTATGTATTGTACTATATCATATTACATCATTATATTATATGACATTGTGCTGTACTATACTTTTTACTTCTTACAATCATAACATACTATCATATTCTGTCATTATGAGTCAAGATATACTCATACTCTACAAAATCTACAATAGTATACTATTCCTACAATACACTATGATATATTACTACGTTAATTCACTCTACTATACTATGCTATACTATACTAATAAACTATACTATACTTTACTATACATACTATATCATACGTTACTATACTATACTAAACTTACTGTACTGTACTATACTAAACTATACTATATTATACTACGCTACATTATATTACTACGCTATACTGTAATATATGTATATTAAATAATATTATATTATATTATATTTCACTGTACTATACTATATCATACTACATTATTCTGCACTGAAATTAAAATATTAATTTAATATGTAACAATTCTTGATTATCGTTGATTATCAGATTTTATTATGTAACAATTCTTAATATGTTTTATATATATATTGTTTACATTCATTACTCATGAATCATAACACAAACTGATGACAATTGTTTATTTTAAAAACAAAGCCAATCTGATGACAATTGTGAATCCATAATATATATTATTCACACACCTTGGGTAATCTGTTATATACATGGTAGATTGGTAGGGTTTCAGAATTTAGAATTTAATATATCTGGCCAATTTCGAAACTTAAATTCTTCTAGAGAGTCACAATCATTGTATGTCTATTGACGACATATTGAGTATAGAAATTATAAATGTTAGTTTCGTGATAACAAAACAAAATCATGTTTGTCGATGGCTGGAACACAATCTATCAGTGACCACACCATGATGTTTATCATGTTGAACTTGATGCCAACTGAGTAACACCTTGTGGTCCAACCATTCCCAAAATTCAATTGGTTTGGTTTTGCTGAGATTTGGAAATCCATACACCAAGCGGAAGCTGGACAAATCCATCAAGAAGATCTCTCAATTGTCCCACAAGTCGCCAGCGATGTTCAGCGTCAACAGCCTTGCTTACTGGGTGTCTGCGAGTACATCACACATAGCCCGCGAACTTTGGCTGCATGACTGTAATGGACACAACATGTGATTGATATCCATTGTATATTGTATGCAATTATAGATTCTTGAAATACACAAAAACAAACATAATTACATAATATACAAAAATATATTATCAATAATCACCATCAAACATCAACACTAAGGTTGTCAAATGGTGAAGCTCGACATTCCTGAAGCTGCCAGGGTAAGCAGTGAGTATTTCATCAATTAAAAAAACATGGTTATTTGCCAAATCCCTTAATGCTTACATGTTTTTAACATTTTGTTTACATTGTAACCAAATCATCACACACCGTCCATAGGTATGTTCATTTGATCTGCTGATTCGAGATGTATTGATGATCTAGCAGTTGACTCATTCGGTAGTCAAACAAGATAGTTTGATCAGATCATATTGGATCCGGTTGACAATGAATTGTATAATAAATAAGATGTGATGAAACCACAAAATGATAATGATGAATCACATATTGTTGAAGTGAAGTTGTTGAAATACATATCATTGGTTTTGGTGTCAAAATATCAGATCATGGTTTGACCTATGTAAAGCTTTGAATATATCAAAAAAAACTGTACAGTAAAGTATATAGCAACTGCACATTCCATTTTTTACTTTCTGGAATCTAGGATGTAATTCAAATGATTCAATTTAACTAGCCCAATGCAGATCATATATAATTATTTTAATTAATATAAATTATTTCGCCTGATGTCTTGGTGCTATCCCATGCGATGACACAACCCAGGTGAGGGCGGCTATTGCAGAGCTGTGGAGCAAGACAATGTCTGAGTCTCTTGAGGCAATTCAGAGAGCTTCCCGGTTGCATTCGTTTGTTATACAGTTATCTAGTGTTCTTTCATACATGCAACCTTTTTCCGAAGTTTGAAACTGAAGCACAACATGATGCATCATATATGACTAACATCATGGCAGTATTTAACTTACTGATAAAGAGTCATAAGCTACAAAGGTAATATAATATAATGTATGTTTAGTTAAGTTTGATTTTAACTTTAATTACTATAAATATATATTATATATCATTTATATAAATATTTATATATATGATCTACCATATCGCTCGATCAGTTGCACCAATGAATGTATTTCCAGTCATCTTGAAGACTTGCAACCCCCTTGCATCAGTTGATTACTACAGTCCTTGATGATACGTTTTTTTAAGTTTTTTTTATACGTGATATTCGAATTAAGAACATATCCTCCATGCCAAGTGGTACACAAGGCCAAGCCCTTTGTGACAGTGCTATCCATCGAGTTCGATGCAAGCTCAACACGGTCGAGATTTCGGCAGGGAACCATCAACACGGAAGGGAACTATCAATTCTTGGCACCTTGTCACTATCAGTGATCGCAATTGATATCATAAATCATAAATGACCTTGGGTGTTTATGTTGATGAATCCTGATATGTTTCCTGTTCAATGATTTCCGATATAGGCTTGGTTTATCTATCAGCTTATTAATTGGTTTGTCTTATCATATCATATAATGATGTTTGTTTTGTTGTGATGTAAATGTAAATGTAAAGATTCAGGAGTGTTATACACAGTTTATGTTTATATTGATTTAAATTTAAATCTATATATAATATAGTGTTTAACACTCAGTGAAATATAATTTATCTATCACTGTATGTGTTGATACTCGAATGCTATAATACTGAATTTCAATTTCATAATGTATATATTATATTATATTATATATGTTTCATTAATTTATATAGTTATGTTTTGTGGCTTCCATACCAGATGTAACACTACGGGCTTGATTCGTTGATAGTTCAATACCAACCATTGACTTTACCAAATTCCCTCCCCCCAGAAAAAACCTGCAATGGAACAAATGGTTGTAATTTTGTTATCACATACTTTCCTCTTAAGATTCTTAATAAATTTTGCATAGGTTACAAGTTACAACCAATATGCTTCAGATTTTCCATACTTATATTTGCATGACCTGAGTGCGATTCATCTGAGGTCCAACGAGGTCACCTGTTCGTTCAAGCCACACCTGACGCTACCGAGTTGAAGTGCCTTGGCATAAGCTGTGTTTTAGTATTACGTACTAATTATCTATCGTCAATGAATCAAACAACCAGAATTCAATCAAATATATTCTTCGAATTTAGAATCTAATCTGCACTTACAGCTTTGGCCCAGAAGTCTGGATCCTAAGAGATATAATAGTATATATATATAATATATATATTATATTAATATAATTTATATTTTGATGCTGTCAATATAACAATACCTAACCTACCTAACCTCTGCCTGATCAAAACATATCTCAAGTTCAAGGTATTGCAACATACATAGCTTACACAACAGCAACGTTAGTTAGGTGACCTAATTGAGATATATCTCGCATGACTTATTTTTTTCATATGATAATTGAAGCTTGTTGTCTTAAATCTTAAATGTTTTCCACGATTTCTACATTTCATTAACTGACTGAATCTTGCCAAGGCACAGCGACTTGCCCATAACCCCAGCTGTGTTGGACCGTGAGACGGCGGAATGTATCTGGAAAGCTATACAGGACAAACACCCAGTGCCGTTGTTCAGTAACTTGGTTGACTTGAGAGAATTGAGATATGGCGTTATGATGGGGCTATCAAGTTCATTTGTATCTGGTGACTGAATCTAGTGATATGATTGTATGAGGTTAATATTAATAAGACTACATTCATGTATTCAAGGCTCAAGATTCAAACTCACATTATGTCAGATAATGCAGATTTACATCATTGATATTCATTGTCATTGGTTCCCTTTGTGTGAGTTTAGTGACATATCAATATTTTGATTTTGAACATATGAAAAACACTATTGGTAAAATTATTATAAATTTGGATCGGATTCACATAATAATATAATATATATATACATACATATATATATTATATAACTATAAATTATAATTATATGTATATTTTTATTTTTTAATAATATTACATATTGTTTTGTTATAGTGAAATGATATTGTGTTTTTATCTAAGCCATATGTAATTATGGTTAATTTAATTTAGAAACTCAGTTGTTTATGTTCAGGACTACATTCCGATCCAAACAAAGTGAAACATATGTTATTATTATGCAATTTACAAGGTCTTGCGGTTTAACCCATATATATATAATATATATATACATTCATTAATATAGTCATAGTAAATATTTTATACAATGATATAGGTCATGTAAAGCTTGTAACTCACAATATTTGATATTTACAATATATATATATATAGTATATAGTATTCCTGACATATTCCAAAGACAACCAAATTAAATTAATGTGGAATTGATTACATAGATAAGAAATGTAAGCCTACAATGTGTCACTCAATCACTCTTCAAGTAGTAACAATAACAACATTGTTGGATTAATGTGTCTGTGCTGATAAAGCTTTGCGCCCAAGGCTGGATGAAGACATCGGACATTTGTGTCATGAGATTCATCAGTGACAATGCATCTGCAAATCGCAAGCTCTTCGATGCTGCTGTGGTGCCGCAACGTGGACGTGCGTTGGTTCTTCAGAAACTGTGCAGTATGCAACCCAGAAGCATATGTGTCTTTTGTGCAGACATATGCACTCATAGCACAATATTGAAGAATCCAAGAACATTATTTTCATAACTCATAACTAATACTTTCATAACCGTTAGTGGTATTCGTTCATTTGAAGGTCAATGTTGATTCCAGTGATTTGTTTACATTTACATCTACAATCTACAATGTACAATCTACTACAATGTACACTCTACAATTAGAATTGGGAATATTTAGAATTTAGAAAAACAAAAACAAACATACATTAAATTTACTTGTATGGGTGGCATTATCAGCGAGATTTTGAGTTCACATTATTTTTTTTTGCTTTAGTGTTCATGCTTATTGAAATGCAAACTATATGTGCAATGTAACTGTCATTCACCGACTGATATTGATACCATAACCGAACAAAAACAACACATATATATAATATATATGGGTTTTGTTTGAATTAATTTAAAGTAGAAAAACATATCTTATTTTCAACTTAACTTTATCTACATTGATATTGCTTATGCACATGAATTCCATTTCAGCATACCATCGATGATGTGTTTTTATTTTTCTTAATATATTATGTGTTTATTTGAAAACAAAAAACAATACATGTGCCTTAGTGTTAGTTTGAATACATTGACTCCACATATTATTTCATTGCCTTGATGTTTCATTTTGGGCTTACATTATTGTAATATATATAAATATTAAGATTTAAGATACAATATATTATATTATATATATATAGATAATATATATATATATATATTGTAACAACATCACACACCCAATGTAAATGTATTTACAAATATTATCATATGATCAAATATATTTATATAATATATCTCTGTTGGTCCCATTGTTTGTCATCTCCTCGGGGATTGTATGTGTTACTTGGAATGAGGCATGACCTCAACCACGCTTCGGAGCCAATCCTGCGGGCAATCGGTCATTTGACACCAATGTGTCTCGGGCTGAATCAGCACAACACAAACTCACGAGGTGATGTTGCTTCGCAATAATTTCCAACAACTCGATGATTCAATAACCATGCAAATCCAATATGTTAAATGTTATGTTAAGTTAAGTTAAGTATGGTATGTAGGGATTGGTACATTCTAATTTCATTGAGTTTTGGTTACTTGATATACATATAGTCTCACAAACAACTGAATGACATTTACTATATTGGAATTAGTATAATTAAGTATGTTAATATTATAATATAATAATACTATTATTATTAACCATTAACTATTACCTATCTGCTGCTACAATCGAGGTTTTATTGTAGTGGATTCTTCCTGACATCGAACAACTACATGAGACTGATCAAGCACTTGTATCATTGGATCCACACCGCGGATGTGGTGAAAGTGGTGTACTCAAGGCTGGCTGCTGAGATTGAAACGTGAAACACATGAGAGTGTTGTCATGGTGGAATACCGCTGGTAGATCATCAATGAAGTTGAACAGTCAATTCACATCTGTTCGCCACTGAACATAAATTCATTAACATGAACCAATATTCTGAATTCATAGTCAATTCAACAGTTATATGTAACATAAAGTTGAGTCCACTACACTTGGAGTCAGAATGAAATGAAGTGGGTCTAGAGTCTAAAGTCTATCTAAAATATTTTACTTAATTTGGAGTATATAGGATGTCCGAAGACGAATCCATTATATCAAAACTAAACAAACAAACTGACACCATATCACACCGTTCCCATTTACTCATCAATCATACACCGTCAGGCCTGATGATGCTATCATCCAGCACAATTTGGCATTGATCGAGCTCGCTTTGGGTCCAGAGCGCGGTGATGCCCAAAAACGTTGGGATTCAGCCAGAGACTTATTGAAGGTGGACAACGGTAGCTGGTCATCACCTGATTACATCACCCACCATTGTACAGGTCGACATTGTTGCCCAAATGGAGTGACCGAGACCCGTACCAAGCTCTGGCTTGCAATCTTAGTCACTTGATGTCCAATATGTTGGTAACATGATTTTTGGTTCATAACTGGAGATCCTAATGTGAATCAATTATTCAATTAAATTTGCCCGAATGTATCCTGCATAGAATCAGAGCTCATTTACTCAGTCGTAATCAATATGATGCACTTTTAGGAACATTCGGATGTAGTGTCGGTATCAGTTGTGAAAATAAGCAAAATCAAACTATGATGAACTATGGACTCCATGGACCGTTGGATGTATTCAGTATTCAGTATTCACATTTATTCACTATCTAGAAACATATGAATCATCATATCACCTAGTCAAGTTGTATCAAGTATCAATCAATTTGTAATTTGTTTGTATTGTATACATTGTATACTATACTAACTAACTAAACTAAACTATACTAACTATATATTATAATATTATAATATATACATACTATATACTATATACTATATACTATATATACTATATACTATATACTATATACTATATACTATATATTATACTGTATATATACTATATATAGAATACTATATATTATACTATATATAATATATAATATATTAATATATATTACTATATACTATATACACGATATTTGATTGATTAATTCTGATATCCAACGAGTTATGTATAGTAACTAGTAAGTAAAGCATATAATTCTACACTAGCAGTAGAGCACTATTAGTTATTATGAATATTCGTTGATGGTTGTTATACATCATATGATTCCATTCAACTTCTAGGTACTCCGATACATTTAGATTCGATATTGAAAGTACCGTCAAACATATATGTTGATTACTTCCAAAATATGCTTATTGTATTGTATTAGTATATAGTATATGTATGATGTAACACATATATGAAATTGGATATAGCTAATATACTATACTATAGACTATTTCAGTGATTTACAATAATATTTCACACTTACACATGCAAATATGGTTCACAAAGATAACCGTTATATTTTGAAAATACTTGCTATGTATTTATGATAACCCAGGTAATCCGTAGTCATGTTTCCACCCGTTCATGACGAACTGAGGCTTACGTCTTCGGGATCAAAGCAACCACTCCGGCGATCAGTCGATGGACAACATGCCGAGCATGTTGTCGCTACTTCATGTGCCTATTCCTGGTGGCAATTGCATGGGGATGGGATAATGAACGTTGCAAAATTCAACAACAACTAACAGTAACTAACAACAACCAACAACATCATCAACAACAACAACAACTTCAACTGGACAACAACTTGACAACAACATTGTAATATCATCAACGATAGTATTTCGTTATATGTAAAAACAAAAATGTGGAAAAAAAACAACACATCTGAAATATTGACACATTGATAATAAAGTATGCTGGGAGAGTTGGATTGCTAGTAGTATTGACTATTCAATTTGGTTCAAGTCTAGTATGAGTCTAGAGTCTAGAGTCTAGAGTCTAGACTACATAGATAGATTCAATCTAATCAATCATAATATAGTACAAAATACAAAATATACAATTATATTATCAGCTTCATACCCGGTAGGTCTATAATTACATACTATAATATCGAATATGATAAATGACAATAATATATGTAATCATTGCTACTACTATTCGCTAACATACATAGTTAACATGAATTCTAATGAAATAACTACAATCATATTGTGTTGATTGCTCTACAACATATTGAACATTTGTGATGCCTCAGCGCGGCAACCAACATGGCTCACGCTACTAGCCATATGACATTAGAAACTTCTTTGCTCATTGCTGCCACAATTAACTTTCAATGTTTGCTTATATTTGTAATATATTCAACAATTACAATATCCATCAACTCAGTTCATACACACATCATTGAACATTGTAATAATATGCTTCTCATAAAAAAAATAGAATTCGGATTCTGGATTTTTAGCTTATGGCTTTGAAAATATAATACCTATGTATGTTGAGTTGAAACATTTTATTGGTGTTTGCATTATTAAATTAGCGGCAAGGTAATTGTGCAACTTGTATATATATAAGATATCATAATTGTAGTGGTGTAATGTTTGTTTTGTGTTTACTCAGTTTACTCATGTATTTGCTTCTGCTGCTGCATGCAAAACTAACAGAAAAAAACAATCGACACAATACCCACATCAATACCATCACCCCATCGGCCCATATCATCAGCAATTTCATTATCATCAACACAATCATAAACAACAATTGTAATACCATCAATAAGCACTAATTACCATGAGCATTGTAAATAATTAATAGTAGGCCAATAATCACTATGTAACGATTTGTCATGACAGCGCTTTGTTTATTGCAAAATAAAATGATTTACCATTGTATTTGTCACATTCTGGTTCACTATGCAAAGGGGTAATGCCTTTTCACTTTTAAATTTCAAAACAATCATGATATATAAAAAATAAAAGTAGAAATTATACTAAAAATCAATATTAATATTACAGTAAAATCATATAATACCAGCATCATCAACATCACCAACACCATGTCAATCATACAACTACAAACAACATCATCAACAACATCAACAAAACCAACAACAACAACAGCAACAACAACAACAACGACAACAACAACAACACCACTACCATCAGTACCATCACCACCACCAACAACACCATCACCATCACCATTTTCACCAATACCACAACACTACCTCCAACAATAATAACAAACAACAACAACAACAGCAACAGCAACAGCAACAACAACAACAACAACAACTACAACTACAACTACTACAACAACAACAACAGCAACAACAACAACAACACCAACACCACCACCACATATTACAACTACAAAACTGCAAACACGATCGTAACTACAATGGCAATAACACTAATAAATAATAAGACCAACCAACCACCACGTCACCACCGCCGCTGTCACCACGCCAACAACGCCAACGCTGGTACATACTGCTACCACCACCGTCATCACCTCTATCACCATCACCACCACCATCACCACCACCACCATCATCACCACCTCCACCATCGATAACCGCAAAAAAAACATAACATATGTTTTTGGATTTTGAATTAAATTGATTCATTTCAAGCTATATAACATATTTATATAATACACAATGATGATAATTATACTAATTTATCAACCAATGATAATGTATCTTTCGATTATATAGTTAAGTAAATAATGTACAATGAATTACTGAATACACTTGATAAATTGCAACCTTTAGTTATCATTGTAGTCATCTGACAGTATATCACGTGTAGTTCTTGATGATATTATTTCAGAACTTCAGATTCTGGATACATACATATTCGTATTAGTATTGAATTATGTTGTATTTAGTATTGAGTATTGAATGTATTGAACCATATACTGTGTTGAATGTTGAACTGACAAACGAGTTGAGGTGTGCGATTTCCTATCACAATATCCTGCACAAGGGATTCGCTCTGATGCAGGGACCAGCAGGCGTCGCGTCCATCAAAAAGTCATCAGATGCACTTATTGGAGAAGAATCCATGCCAGCATCAGAATTTCTCCAAGCATCAGTTCTTCCCAGTAGCAGTGGTGAGTTGTATTCCCGCGCTCTGCGGATCAAAGCTTGGAAAACGTTTGCATGGCTTTCCAGGAACGACACCTTGCACGAGCTGTTGATGACCTGTGCAACAATACAGCCTTTGGAACGAATCATGTGGGTTTTCCTTTCTTGGCAGTCGGATGGTGCTATTCTGGATTCAGATTCATCACCTCTTGGGATAATGGCATCTGAAACATCACCGGCCCGTGCTGCCATTGACAAGTTACTTGAGCTCATGCTATCCGGACGGCTGTTTGAATCATCTGATTTACCCGATCTCCTCACAATCGCAAGATTCTAGACAGCATCTTATGCCTGATACAATAATATGTAATATTCAAAATTCAAATATTGAGTACACCAAAAATCCAAAAGTATATAATGATCATAGATTGTGATTTAAATTTTAAATTTAAATATCTAAAATTTAAAGTTAAAGATTATGATTAGGTATATATATAATATATATAATCTATATCTAGAATCTAGAATATCTCTTGAATATATATATAATCTATATCTAGAATCTAGAATCTATATGACCCAATATATGTTTTGGTGATTGGATATGATCCACCAAAACCATTTCATTATCATTACGTTTTACTATCTTTGTGTTTTTTTACATTCATTACCATCAGGATCAGTGCTGTCACAAACTAAGGAAATCTTCCAAACATGCCTGATGACTTCACGAGAAAGACTTTCTGGTGCAACGTGCAAGCAATTGGACAGACATACCACAGATTGGTGAAGGAATATCAAGTATACCCTTTCAAATTGGCTGGTATAGTAGGAGATACATCAGATGATCAGAAGTTTCGCATAGCAAGTGAGTTCTTGGAGCTGGATGATTGTTGCCTCTCGGAGGGTTTCTGCCGTCCATTCCGTGAGATCATTGGTGACAACGGTTCTGCTGCAGATTTGCTACCATCTGGGCGTCTTTTTTTGATGCTGAAAGCCACATTTCAGTGCCTTCCTTTTAATATAGCTGTTGAAAATTCATTCGCCCGAATGAAAAATACACAAAAGACTTGTCGTGGTCGCAACGACGTGACTGACACCTTGTGTGCAAAACATGTACTGGCCGAGATCAAGCATGCACATTTGGTTGGCCTGAAATCTTTCGATCCAACTACTGTTGAGCCTGCAATGGGTCATGTTGAACAAGTGAATGCACCAATTGCACATGCCCATGATGATCAAAACCAAGATCAAAGTGCATCAACACGACGACGTGTGTTCAACGGTTATTCACTTTTTTTGAAGACTGCCATGGAGGCAAGACTACCATTGCCTGGAGAGACAGATAACCAATGCAGGTTACGTGTTAGGGAAGAATGCACACGAGACTGGAATGATCAATCTGAAGAAGGGGTGAACCTGAGAAAACTTTGGGGAGACAAAGCAAGACACTTGAACCGCTCCTTCAAGTGTAATCAATCGATTGTACCCGCTGTGATGCCATCAACTCAAGATGCTTCGTCCCTGTTGGAACAGCTGATTGAGAGTGACAAGTCGAAAATTCAACAGCTAGTGCCATTACCAGTCCCTGTTGGTAACAAAGCACATATCGGACCATGTGGGCTTGGAAATGAGTTTTGGGCTATGCGGGAAGATTTGGTTGCGAATGCAGATGTCAATCCAGGATTTGTCAAACAGTTCAGCAATGATTGGAAACAACGGGCAGGTGGTATGGTGGCTACAAATGATCAGCTTCCGAACCGCACCGTACATCTCAGCTGTCAACAATTGTATGGCTTTTGCGTCAAACAGATCAAGCACATGAATGATTTCAACCATGTGTTGAAACAACTGAAACAATTTGTGTCAAATCACAGGCGGTTACATGTTTCAGGTGGAAAGAACAAAGGGCCCAACCTTGATCATCAATGTCCATTGTTGGTCCTCAAGTCGGTCTTTGCTACTGACGATGTGTCAACGTCATCATCATCAACAAGGTTCATTGATTATTTAAGACGCAAGTTTTTTTTAAAACAATAAGTATACTAATATAGTAGATTATAGATCATTTGATCCCATCTAAGTCTTATTATTCTGATATTTTTTTTGGTTCAGTGCATCGTCAAACTAGTCAAGTTCCGATAGTTTTTATTTATTTTTTTCACACACTTTAGTTAAGTTACTCCACATAGGTTTGTATACACAAAATGTAAATATATTGGTGGATGTTTTGGATCGTGATGATCTATTGCTATATTTAAATTCAATTCACATCTATTCAATCTATATTCATAACTACATTGTATGTATCAACTCAACAATTATGTTGATTATTGGTTATGATTAAAATTAATTTTATTCCTTTATGTTTAGTTTTCGAATGGGATTAATTGAACGATCCTAATTCGTTAGATATTATATCTATATATATATATATATGTAATATTACAACTATAAATAATATAATATAAATATATATAATATTATATATATAATAATGTGTTACCAATTAATCAATAACATCACGTTATTAACTATCAGTATGATACAAATTATATAAATTTTATTGTTATAATTATTATCATTATCATTATTATTGTTTTTACTACTATACATTCAATCATTATCATTAATTAATATTGTAGTAATATATTCAATCAAATCATATGGTTTGAGACTAATACAAACATATGATTCATCTGAATACTTATATTTTCTAATTCTCTGATATCTATATCATGTATATCGAATACAATCAGCTGCTACCTGCGCCATCTGAGGCCACCATCAACGACTACAATCCGTGTTTGGCTGATGTGCAGATGGAAATTCTCACCATATGAAGCTGACTGGTGGGAATGGGAAGCCAGGCATCTGAATGGTGAGCTTTGGGAGGCCAAACCATTAGTATCTGGAGAGTCACCTTTTAGATTGCCAATGATTTTTTCTCAGACCGAAGTGGCCCGAGACACCAGCAATCTCATGTATGATGGATGCAACCGATGGATCTGGAAGGTGATTCCCTATACAGCAACTGGTCATCCAAATTTTGTTGTTGATTTACTTAGTCTTATAGTCTTACCATTGTAAGTTTCCCATGTTAGCATCATCAACCAAAAAAATATTAAATATATTAATATTATATTATTATATACAATATATATTATATATATATTATATTAGACAAATATATCATACGAACCCAAAACCAAAAGTTAGTTTTTCGGTTCTGTTGCTATTATTATTACATTAATATAACAATAATGAATAAATATTTTACATAAAATAAAAAATATATATACATATATATGTTGAATGTTAATATTATATAATATATAACATATTGAATCTTGAATATATTATTTATTAATTGATTAACAGTTCATGTTGGGTAATATATGTACTTTCATACCAATGTTGAACATTCGATTCCAAAAATCACTTAACACAACCAATTCCATTCGCCAGTGAACTAAGGTGACAGGTCTTGACACCATTCACTTCACGATGCCGACATCCGACGACGATTGGTTCAAGGTTGCCAACGACGAAGTTGCTTGCAGCTCTGATGAGGAAGATCGTGCAATAGCTATCACAAACTATTTCTTAAAGGCCGCAAAACCAACTGCCCGAAATGAAACAACATCAGTGAAGAGAGTTGGACCTGGACAAGGACTATGACCAATGAAAATCATCAATGTTCAGAGTTCAGATTGATGTTTTTTGTTAACCAATTGACCAATTGCAACTGGTAAGTATTTTATAACACAACTACATAACAATAACAATAACGGTATGATTTGTATGATCATTTGATAATATATAAAATTTATTGTTTTGTATGCTATTCAATTCATATTGGTTTATTGTTCTGTATTTGGCTAAGCCATATCACATTTGATCCACCCATCAGGACGATCAGCAAAACGTCGTAAAGTAGATGGTGCCACACCTGCCATCTCTACTTCTGCTGACCCAGAACATGAACCAGAAGCTCTGGATGAGGTTTTCAATCCCGAACTGGATGATGCATGGACTGCTACATACCAAGCAGAGCCTAATTGATTATTATTATAAGCTGTGGTTTGTAAAGTTTATTTTTTTTTATAGTAGTTTAAAGTTTAGAGTTTATATTATATATATAGTTAATTTTTTATACCATGATAATCAAACTTATATAATATATATATACATATGGTTTGATATTGTTTTAATATCGTATTTGTTTACATTGGTTGCATTACATATGTATATGATTTGATTTATTTATTTTATATTTTTTTATGTTGGCATCTTTGTTGATCTTAGAGTTCGTATTATCTTAACATATATATAAAAACAATAACTATATACATAGTAATTAATTATATATCTATAATATATGAATATTCATCCAATATATATATTAAATATTTAGTTAACGATTTAAATATATTGCTTAATAATTTGTTTACAATCGCTCGTTATGTTGATAGTTTAACTATATATAATAATATATATTTAGCATTTTGATATTATAGTTTGTTATAATTAATAATATATTGTATTTAGTTTTGATTATTAATGAAATAATATAATTATAATTATATTTATGTTCTGTTGTAATTAAGTATAATAAGTGATTTTTTTTTAATGATCGAATATTGAATATTGAATTGTTTGATCTAAGGACCATGGAGCATGTGTCCTTCAGCGTGAAGCGAGCAGCACATATTCAGCTCCTGCACCCTCATCATCAGCAAGACCAAACGCATCAGCACCAAAGCCGACTGGACCACGTTTTGTTAACATTGGGGCAGAGTTCCAGGTCTGTGACGCTGCTGGCAATGTCGAGATCATTCAGAAACCGGATGGGCGTATATATGTACCAGATCGTACAGCACCAATAGGTTGGGAGTATTAAACTAATATTTTTGTTTTATTATTTTTACTATATGAATGTATAATATATTCATCAATGTTGTAAATTTCAATGATATTAATCGAAACTATATTAATACTAGTGTATTTTTATGATTTTTGATCACCATTACAACTCCATGCACATAACCCTTAGGTCGATTGACTGAGTTCAAGATTGATACACCCGGCCACAGTGTGAGCATGCAATGCAGTTTACACTCCAAATGTCGAAAGGTTATGCAACTGAAATCATTGCCATCAACGTTTCAGGATACTTGGTTGATTATGTAATATGTTTTCATGGTTTATATATTTTGTTTTATTATGTTTACAATGTTCCATGTGATATATATAATAAAATATATGATTTTTGTTTCAGGCAGATGCATTGCGATGGCTGAAAGCGGGCATGGAATTAACTGATCGAAAATCGGCTGATGAACATATTGCACTGTTCTTTGGATTGACTTTGAACTATTTTGTTAGCTATTTTTCTTTGTTGATTTGATTGTTGATAATATATAATATAATAATTATAATATATAATTATTATTTAATTGATTATTACTATACATGGTATTTTTTTTATCAGGGGTTCGAATCAATCTGAGGTTCAATTCATTTGTGATGACGGGCAAGCTTTGAGCAATGTATGTTTCACAAACTTGCAGAATTGGCATCGTGATCCCTAAAACACTTTATGTACCAGCTGAGTGTACCTCTTAGGGATGTCACATGTGTACCACCGTACCATTGTACCAGTGTACCAGTGTACCCCAAACTATTGCACCAATGCACCAGTGTACCGTACCAACTTTTGTTAGCAAAATCATAGGTTTTCATAGCAATATTGTTATGAAAACTATAGTTTTTGTCATCAAAATTGGGTACGGGTACGATTCAGTACAGGGTACGGTACGGTACGGTACGGTACGGGGGGTACGGTACGGTACGGTACGGTACGGTACGGTACGGTACGGTACGGTACGGTACGGTACGGTACGGTACGGTACGGTACGGTACGGTACGG